>OLNE01001726.1_pt1 | contig 14988 bp, 9 predicted proteins | sample 1672431 | NCBI WGS metagenome assembly OLNE01 (sample SAMEA3136685, study PRJEB25190) | human gut metagenome | reverse complement strand
TTCTGCCATCGAAGCAGGTTACAATATACGAAAAAACCTTACATTTCTGTAAGGTTTTTTCGAAGGGAGCCGTAGATTTACCTAATACTTTTATGAATACATGGTCAGGTCATTTCGGGAAAATTCCAGAAAAACTTTTGTTCCGTTTCCCTCTTCAGAGGTTATATAGATGCTATGTCCGAGACGTTTCATGATCTTCCTGCAGAGATATAGGCCGATTCCGGTTGCGCGGTTGCTTTCCCGTCCATTGACTCCGGTGTAGCATTTTTCAAAGATACGAGGAAGGTCTTCCGCACGGATTCCAATGCCGGTATCTTCAATTATAAGTGTAACGGGAGATGAGACTGCCATGTTTGAAACGTCATCCAGATCTTGATGGTGATTGGCGGCATCTTTCAAAGAAATACGAATTCCACCGGTACGGGTATATTTCAGGGCATTGGAAAGAATCTGCCCGATCACAAACCCAAGCCATTTTTCATCTGTCAGAACACTTTCTGAAATTCCTTCATAAGTCAGGGAAAGTTTTTTGGAAATAAAGATTCCGGCATATTTATGGATCTGTTCACGGATGATCGAATCAAGGGAACAGAGTGACAGTTTCAGGTCCGAGGACATATCTTCTGTACGCAGATAGCCCAGAACCATTTCCACGTACTGTTCAATCTTAAAAAGTTCTGCGAGTGCATTTTTATTTTCTGTAGGATTTTCCTGGAGAAGCAGACGCAAGGCAAAGATTGGGGTTTTGATCTGATGAGCCCACATTGTGTAGTAGTCTGTCATTTCTTCCAGAGTCTTTTGGTTTGTCGTTTCAGCGTCCATACGCATATGATTCAGCTTGTACATGATTTCCTGCTGAAGAGATTCTGCCTCATTAGAGGGAGCATCCATGCGAGACAGGTTAATATCCGGTGCTGTCGTGATGATCTGAAGATTATGAATCTTCTTCCAGTAATTATGAAAACCGACAACACAGGTACCGAGCCCGGTCAGAAGCCAGAGAACCGCGATATACAGAATGGGTTCCAGTGGAAGCTGATACAGAAGGAAAATGATTCCCGTGAGTGTTGTCGGAAAAAGCATCAACAGGATATGAAGTTTTATTTTGTTCAGATAATCCAGAAATAAGTTCATAAAATAGTCCTTTATACAAGTGATTTCAGATTACAGATCATACCATATAGCCAAGTCCCTTTTTGGTAATGATAAAGTCTTTCAGACCTTCGCCTTCTAGTTTTTTGCGTAGGCGGGTGATATTTACGGTCAGCGTATTGTCATCCACGAAGTTGTCACTCTCCCAGAGTTTTGTCATGATAGCATCTCTGGAAACAGCTTTTCCGGCATGTTCCAGAAGTATTTCGAGAATACGCAGTTCATTTTTCGTCAGATCAATATCGTGACCATTCCAGGCCAGTATGCAGCGAGACGGATTCAGGATAGCTCCCTTGTGTTCCAGTACATTTCCGGGGGTTCCAAAAGAATAAGTCCGGCGCAGGAGAGCTTGAATCTTGGCTGTCAGCACATCCAGATCAAATGGTTTTGCAATAAAATCGTCTGCACCACGGCTCATTGCCATGACCATATTCATATTATCGGATGCGGAAGAAATAAAGATAATTGGTACCTGGGAAATTCTGCGGATCTCCTCGCACCAGTGGAATCCATTATAAAATGGAAGTTTCAGATCCAGTAGAATGAGCTGCGGATCAAGACGGGCAAAGTCCTGTATAATATTGGAAAAATCTTCCGCACAGGATATTTCATATCCCCAGGAACAGAGATTCTTTTTCAGAAGGTTGGCGATGATCTCGTCATCTTCTACGATAAAAATACGGTACATGGAAAGTCCTTTCTGATAATGATTGTAAGTTATGCTAATGCTATCACAGGTAATATGCTAATCATAACATGTCCCTGAAAGATTGCAACAAAATTCACTTTGTGGCATTATAAGGACAGAGAAATTATTAATGCGAAATGTAGGCAATACAACAGAAGGGAGATTTTAATATGGACTTAATGGAAGAAGCAATCCTCCTGGGATTTTCGGGAGCTGCTGTTATGGACACAACAGAACTGGTTTTTGTTCCGGAGTACCGGACATTCTGTGAAGAAAACTTGTGTGGCTGTTATAATGTAAATCCCGCCTGTCCGCCGGCATGCGGCACTGCAGAAGACATGAAGCAGAATGCATTAAAATATGAGAAAACTCTGGTTCTGCAGACGACACAGGAGGATAGTCATGATCCTGCACAGTATAAGAAAGACAAGCTTTTGCAGAACAAGATGACAGAAGAACTTGCGGAGAAAATGAAGGCAGACGGAAAAACTGACTTGCTGATCATGAGCGCTGGACCATATAAACATAATTCCTGTATGTCTGCATATTGTGTGGATGCACAGAAGATGGCCAATGCAGCAGGAATGCTCTGTTGGACGGATGATGGGATGATACGTTATTTTTCTCAGATTCTGTTTCATGAATAAAACTGTTGCCGTTAACAGGTAACATAAAACTGTATGATGGCCCAAAAGCTGTTCTAATGTGCTTGCGCAAGGAATAGCATAGTGATAAAATCTGTATCAGAAAGTTAATGATATAGTCAGATATTTACAATCTGACAAAATCAACCACATAAGACAGGAGGCCTTTTATAATGGAAAGACATGCATTTGCAATGAAAGTAAAATCAGGCAAAATGAACGACTATCGTAAAAAACTTGGAGAAATCTGGCCGAATCTGACCGCATTTCTTGATCGAAACAAAGTAAAAAATTTCAGTATCTGGAATGCAGAAGACCTGATCTTTGGTTATTATGAAAATGAAGACGGAGCTAAATTAAGTGCCGAAGAAGAGAGTGTGAAAGATGCGATCACTGCAAAGATTCAGGATACCTTTGACTGGATTTCCACACCTGGCGAAGATATGAGACTGATGTATCATAATTTTGGTGTTGTAAGAGAAAATAAAGAACTGATCCGTCACAGAATGTTTATGACAAAACTAAAACCGGGCTGCGAAGAAGAGTACAAGAGACGTCATGATGGTCTGATCGATCAGAGAGGTGATGTAGTAGACCCAGGTCCGGACAGTAACTTCAGCATCTGGTGCGCGGGTGGATATATCTTCGGATATGATGAAATTGACACTACAATGGAAGTTGAAGAGACTGTAGAAGCGAGAGAACAGACAGTTGAATGGGAAATGCGTCAGCTTGGAATCATGGACTGGATCACCAATGATGTAGACTGGATGACAGGCGATGTGCATGCAGATGTAAAGCGTCTGGCATGGCATAATTAATGATATAATATAACAGACCCTGCAGAATGTCACAGAGACAGATCCGAATTCTCTGTGGCAATCTGCGGGGTCTCTTTTATTTCTGCATATTCAGATATCCCTGAGTGGTATCTTCAATCAGGTGATAAATTAACCGGGCAACCTGTTCCGGAGATTCAGTTTCAGGGCTGGAAAGCCATGTTCGTATCAGCCCCACACAGCCATTTAGAATAAAGGCGTACGGATACTTGATATATGGGTCATTTTCAGGAAATTTTTTCGGAAGATGACTTAAAAACGTCTTAGCCAGAAGATCTTCGATCTGTTCAACAAAGGCCATATCTCCATGAGGTCCCAGAAGTGCCAGACAGAGATCTCTGTCATTATCCATGATTTTAAAGAACTGGACAATAAATTGCAGTATGGAATCTGGATTATCCGGATCCATCGGATGCTTCTGCATAACTTCTGTAATGTTCTGCATTGCATCTTCTTCAATTTTTTGAAGCATCTGATAGATATCTGTATAGTGCAGATAAAAGGTGGAACGATTGATATCAACCTCATCTACCAGTTCTTTTACGGTAATCTCTTTGATGCTTTTCTGCTGCATCAGCCGGGCAAGACCTTCCCGAAGCTGTGCTTTCGTTTTGCGGACGCGTCGATCCATTTTTTCTGCCATGTAAAAAATCCCCCAATCTTTTTTACAAAAAATAAGTATGTTTTATATAAAATGTCAATTTTTGACACCTAATAGACAAAACTACAAAATATGTCTATTAATATACAAAACATTAAAAGTTTGTTGCTTGTAACTGTTTTATGTGTTTAGTATAATACGGATTGCAAAGAAAAGCAACATAATGTTGATTAATAGAATTAAAGACTCTTAATGGAACACAAGACTTTTACTAGAAAGAAAGGGGCATAATTATGATCAAGAATGAATGGAAAAGCTTATGGCATAATAAGATCTTAATCATCGTTGTAATGGCGATCATTGTGATTCCGGTAATCTATGCAGGACTGTTTCTGAAATCCATGTGGGATCCATATGGGAATCTTGACAAACTTCCGGTAGCGGTAGTCAACAATGACAAATCGGTAGAATATGAAGGAAAGACGTTGAGCGTCGGTTCGGATATGGTAGATGAACTGAAAGACAACGATTCACTGGATTTCCATTTTGTGGACAGTGATGAGGCTGAACAGGGACTGAAAAACGGAACTTATTATATGGTAATTACGATTCCGGAAGATTTTTCTTCTGATGCTTCTACACTGATGGATGACAATCCGAAGAAAATGGAATTGAAATATGAAACAAATCCAGGAACAAACTATATTGCTTCCAAAATGAGTGAAACGGCTCTTTCAAAAATCAGAGAGGCTGTTGCTTCTAAAGTAACAGAAACTTATACACAGACAGTGTTTGATCAGATCGGTACAGTAGGAGACGGTATGCAGGAAGCAGCCGATGGATCAACAGAGATCAAGGATGGTCTGACAACTGCTTCTGATGGAAATAAAACCATTACAACTAATCTGAAAAAACTTGCCAACAGTACTCTGACTTTTAAAAGCGGTGCTGAGACACTGACAGAAGGACTGAAAGAGTACACAGACGGCGTTTCAAAGGTAGACAGCGGTGCGGCACAGCTTGACGAAGGTGTTGGTACTCTTACTGATAAAGTTCCTACATTAACAAGCGGAGTGAATACTTTAAATGCTGGTGTCAAAAACTATACAGATGGAGTTGCAACACTGAATGCAAATTCTGCACAGCTCACATCTGGCGTCAACAGTCTTGCAACAGGAGCCGAAAGCCTGAAGACAGGGCTGGATACATTAAAGAGTGGTACCACACAGTATGTAAGCGGAGCAAATACACTGGCAGACGGTGTGACTCAGTATGTCGCAGGAGCAGAACAGCTTGCAGCCGGTGCACAGCAGTTATCTGCGCTGGAAAATCTGGGTCAGGTTTCAACAGGTATTACACAGTTAAATTCTGCAGTGTCTGATGGAAACAGTTCTCTGACAAGTGGAACACTGCAGCTGGAAAGTGGACTTGGACAGCTTGACAGCCAGTTAAAAACACTTGCAGGCAGTACTACAGCAGAAAATATTAAACAGCTGGCTTCCGGTCTGAATACAGCGAAAGCTGGAATGGAAAATGCAAGTAAGGGAATGACAAGTGCAGCGGATGGCATGAATCAGGCAGCAGCTGGAATGAATACAGCAGCTGATACGATCAATGCAGCAAGTACAGGAATATCACAGACAGCATCCGGATTGCAGAATGCAACACAGCCTGTCGCAGATGCAGTTAATAGTATGACTGGTATTGTTCAGCAGTGTGCACAGGATGCTAATAATCAGATTAGTGCGGCTAATGCACAGGTTCAGGCAGCAAACGGCCAGACAACAGCAGCAAATGCAACGATTGCAAATGCAGCAGCTGCATTAAGTGCACTGCAGGGACAGGCAGATGAAAATGGTATGATTTCCGCAGAGAGCCTCAGTGCAGTAATTGGTTCACTTGTTCAGGTAGATGCCGGGGTATCTGGTGTTGATGGAATTAATGCTGACAGTTATACAGGTCAGGCACAGTCAGTTGCAGTTACAGCCGCCGAACAGCTGTCATCTGTACAGTCTGCTTTAAATGATACAGCATCTCAGCTGAATCAGGCAGCAGCCGGACTGAAGAGTGGTGCGGATACATTGAAAACAAAATCTTCAGATATGAGTAATGGTGCTTCTCAGATGAGTGCAGGTGCTAAACAGATGGAAGAAGGGATTTCTTCTATTCCGGAAGTACCTTCTGATCCAATCAATACAGTAGCAGAAGCAGTTGATCAGCTCTATGCAGGGGCACAGAAGGTAAATGCAGGAGCAAGAGCAGTTTCTTCCGCACTTGACACACTGGAGACAGGAACCAAAGATTTCCCGAAAGCAGCAGTGGGTGTTAAAGCATTAAACGCAGGCTTTGAAACTCTGACAGCAAACGATGGAACACTGACAACAGGAGCTGCAAGTCTGAAAGAAGCCGGAAGCACTGTAACATCCGGTATCAGCCAGCTGAGTGCAGGTGGAAAAACACTTGCATCCGGTGTGAATACACTTAGCAATGGTCTGAAAACTTATACAGACGGAGTTTCAACTCTGGCAGGAAATAACAAAGCACTCACAAGTGGAACACAGCAGCTTGCAGATGGAGCAAAAACACTTGCATCCGGAGCTGAACAGCTTGCTTCCGGTACTAAGACACTTCACGAAGGAACGCAGAAACTGGTATCTAATAACAGCAAGCTTAACAGCGGAGCAGATCAGCTTGCAGATGGAGCCGGACAGATTCAGGATGGTTCTTCTAAACTTTATGATGGTTCCAAAGAACTTGGCGATGGTATCACAAAACTGGAAGATGGCTCCAGTACACTTGCATCCAGTCTTAATGATGGTGCAAAAGAAGTAAAAGATACAAAAGCATCTGATGATACGATCAGCATGTTTGCAACACCGATCACAGATGAAGAAACAAAGATCACAACAGTAGAAAATAACGGTCATGCAATGGCACCGTATATGATGTCTGTAGGCCTTTGGGTCGGATGCCTGGCATTCTGCCTGATGTACCCTCTGACAGAGTACAAAGGAAAACTGAAATCGGGATTTGCATGGTGGGGAAGCAAAGCTTCTGTATTATATCCGGTAGCAATTCTTCAGGGAGTGCTGTTAATTCTTCTTCTGCATGTGTTTGATGGATTTACTCCGGTGGAAATGATGAAGACAGGTCTGTTTGCAGCACTGACAGGTGTATGCTTTACATCTATCATGTATTTCTTCAATATTACATTTGGTAAAGTAGGAAGCTTTTTGATGCTGATCTTTATGGTAGTTCAGCTGGCTGGTTCTGCCGGAACTTATCCGGTTGAGATTTCTCCGTCCTTTGTAGCTAAAATTCATTACTATCTGCCATTTACATATACAGTAAATGCATTCCGAAGTACAATCTGCGGAGGTGAAAGCATCCGACAGTCTGTGATCGTTCTGATCGGACTGACGCTTATTTTCACAATACTGACAATCCTTCAGTTCTGCCGTATGGCAAGAAGAAAGAAAGAAGGCAAATTTGTTCTTCTTGACTGGCTGGATGAAAAAGGCGTTGCATAATCAAAGATAATTAACACATTGGTCACAATTTTCCCACAAAGTAAACACAAATCTTACCTATACTCTTAATCATAAAAAGAAAAAAGCAGAGATTCCAAGGAGGGGATTTTGATGAGCGATAAAGATATCAACGGAATGATGAATAATAACATGAATGATAATATGAACAAGGATAATGATCCAAAAGAAAAAATGAGAAAAAAAGTGAAAAAAGCAGCAGGAATTGCTCTTTGTGCAGTACTTGCAGGCGGACTTGCAGTTGGATCATATGAAGGATTTGGTACAGCGTCCGCATGGAACAGCAGTACAGTAGAAGCCGCATCTAAGAATGATAATGCAACACTTCTTCAGACAAAATCAAAAAAGAAAAGCGAAGATAAATCCGAAGAAAAAACAGACGACAGCAAAGAGGAATCCGAGACCAGGACAAAGGGAAGCCTCGATGTTTCTGATATCGCAGCAGAAGGAATGAAGTCTGTAGTAGCTATCACAACAAAATCTGTACAGGATGTTCAGAATTATCTTGGATATTATGGATTTGGCGGAAGCCAGGGATATACAACACAGCAGGAAGTTGAAGGTAGCGGTTCCGGTATTATTGTTGGTAAAAATGATGACAGTCTTCTGATCGCTACTAATTATCATGTAGTAAGCGGTGCAGATACTGTATCCGTTACCTGCATTGATGGAGAAACCTACGAGGCTACTGTAAATGGATACGATGAGGATAAAGACCTTGCAGTTGTTTCTGTAGCACTTTCAGATATTTCAGATGACACTATGGATCAGATCGAGGTAGCTACGATTGGCAGTTCGGATGATCTGAGAGTTGGCGAGCAGGTTATTGCAATCGGTAATGCACTTGGTTATGGTCAGTCTGTAACAACTGGTATTGTAAGTGCCAAGAACCGTAAGATCAGTGACACAGGTGTTGAAGAAGATGAAGATTCCGATGCCACAAATCTGATTCAGACAGATGCAGCTATTAACCCTGGTAACAGTGGCGGTGCTCTCTTGAATATGGATGGAGAAGTTGTCGGTATTAACTCTGCAAAACTTGCTTCTACAGAAGTTGAAGGTATGGGATATGCGATCGCAATCTCAGATGTAACAGATACGCTGGAAGATCTGATGAATGAGACTCCGAGAGATAAAGTGGACAATCATGGTGTACTTGGCATCACAGGTATGACAGTAAGTGATGAAGCTTCTCAGTATTATGGTGTACCGGATGGCGTTCTTGTTTCAGAAGTAACAGAAGGCGGAGCTGCAGATAAAGCGGGAATCAAATCCAAATCTATCATTACAGAATTCGATGGCAAGAGAGTACGCAGTATTGATGAACTGGTAAGCCGCCTTGAGTACTATGAGCCAGGTGAAGAAGTTGAAGTAACTTTGGAAGTTGCCAATGGTGAATCTTATAAAGAAAAGAAAGTTACCGTAACACTTGGTGAAAATAAAGATGCAGACAAGGGTGAAAAAGACTCTAAGGAAGCTGCACAGTCTGAGGATGAAGGACAGGATCAGGAAGATCAGAGCACAGACAGTCTTCTGCAGGATTTTGAAAATCAGCAGGCTGATGGAACTGCATATGATCAGTTTTTCGGATTCCTTAATTAAGGGCATTTGAACAGGGATATTGCAGAGGGATTTATTCCATAACAATATAATATTATAAGCAGAAAAAGACCGGTGCAGGGAAATTTGTATCGGTCTTTTTCTGTTATATTGAAAGAAAAGAGTTCGTCTGTTATACTAGTCATCGGAGTAATACGGGAAAGTTAATTTGTAAAATAAAGAAAAGGAATACTATGGACTACATTGTTTTTGACCTGGAATGGAATCAGAGTCCTGACGGCAAAAAATACGCTGACAGTCGACTGCCTTTTGAGATCATTGAGATTGGAGCGGTAAAACTGAATGAACAGAGAGAAGTGGTGGATACTTTTCAAAGGCTTATAAAACCGCAGGTATATAATTGGATCCATGACAGTATACATGAAGTGATCCATGTGGATTATAAAGATCTGGCAGATGGGCAGCCTTTTGCTCAGGCAGCCGAAGAATTTCTCAAATGGTGTGGAAGGGATTATATTTTCTGTACCTGGGGGAATCAGGATGTTATGGAATTGCAGAGAAATATGAAGTATTATGGAATGCTTTCACTGCTTCCAGGACCGGTGACATATTATGATGTGCAGAAAATATATGGAATCTGTTATGAGGAAGGTGATGAACGCAGAAGTCTGGAAGCGGCTATTGATCAGATGGACATTCCAAAAGCTCTGGATTTTCACCGGGCACTGACAGATGCACGTTATACGGGAGAAATCCTGAAAAAATTAGATCTGTCCGTTGTAAAAATGAATTTTTCTATCGATGTATATCAGAATCCAAAGAGCAGGAAAGATGAAGTTTTTATTTCCTATCCGACATATGATAAATATGTATCAAGGGAGTTCACGGACAAAGAAAAAGTAATGAAGGATCGCGAAGTTGCAAGTACACGCTGTCCGGTATGCCATATGCCGGCCAAACGCAGAATCCGCTGGTTTGTAAACAATTCCCGTGTTTATGAGAGTGTTTCTTTTTGTCAGAAACATGGATATATTAAAGGAAAAGTACGGATTCGTCATACAGATGAGGATGCATATTATGCGATAAAAACATTAATGAAAATTGAAGAAAAAAATGCGGAAGAAATCCGGGATAAAAGGGATTCCCTCCGCAGAAAGAGACAGGCGAAACGACAGTCAGATAAGCTGAGCAGATAAGAGCCGTGTCTGATAATATCTGGCAGTGCCGACCACATGATCGTTATAAGTATACGTAACGGTCAGAAGAGGAAGACCTGCCGGATTTTTTGTTATGGAATAAGTTTTTTGCAGAGCATTGACATCAACACCAGTTGGAAGAGATACAGTGGTATTACGTCTGGTCTCAAAAAGTGTCTCCTTCTTGTAGTCTTTCAGAATATATTTTTCAGCAGGCAGACACTGTCTGGAAATAGTCTTCGGAAGAGATTTGTCTATGGTCCTGGAAAAATTGCCGAAGCCATAATCCAGAAGTGCTTTGGTATCAGAATAGGCACCATTTACGGACTGGAGAACTACCGAAACAAGATAGGTATTTTTGTTCCTGGCATATGTTACAAGTGTATTTCCGGCAGCCTCCGTATAACCGGTTTTTCCACCGAGAACCCCATCATAAGCATATGTCTGGTTTTTCATCATTTTATGATGATTCAGAAGATAACGGGTTTCTGCGAATTTATTAGTAGGTGGAATCTCAAAATACTGTGTGGATGCAAATTTACGAAAAGTCGGATTAAACCACGCTGCCCGGGCAATTTTGGCCATGTCAGAAGCGGTAGTATAATGGGTTTCGTCCGGAAGACCGTTCGGATTATTAAAATGTGTATTTGTACATCCGAGCTGTCGGGCTTTGAGATTCATCTGTTCAACAAACTTCTTGGCAGAACCATTAGACAGTTCTGCAATTGCCAGAGTCATTTCGTTGGCAGACTGAAGCATAACGGCCATTAAGGCCTGTTTTATGGTAAATTCTTCACCTGTATCTGCGTAAATACTGGAACTATTGGACTCCGTAATGCTGCGGGCAGCAGTTTCGGTCATGGCAAATTTCTGAGACGGATCCAGATTTTCACAACCGAGAAGGGCTGTCATGATTTTGGTGATGCTGGCTGGATACTGTGCTTTGTCGGCATTTTTGGAATAGAGAACAGCACCGGTAAGCATATCTACCAGAATGGCAGATTCTCCCTCAATCTGAGGCCCCTTAGTCCAGCCTTTGACACTATCAGTGTCGGCAGGTTGATTATAAAATGCCGTGTGTAAATCAGGAGTAGGAGTTGCTGTTACCAGCGGAGCACCGTATTCATCTGTGGCCAGAACAGGAACTGCCTGTGAGAACAACATGGCAGAACAAAGCACGCCCGCCAGAAGACGTCGGAAAAAATGTTTCTTTATATTCATGTGTGTACCTTTCTAATATTTATGTGCCTGTGTCAGATGGCCAACCATTCTAAGATGTTTCTGATTTGTCTCATTTCGAGAATTCTCTCAGACGACTCAGAACCAGATATTCTCAGCCTTATCTACACTATATCATTTTCATATAATTATACTGTAATCATTTTCTCTGCACAAGGGTTAAATCCATGCAAAATCCCCATAAAACCTGGTATTTCTCATAAAAAGACCTTGACATATCGAAAAATATAACCGTATAATAGAATAGCACATATATAGATATGTAAAAACATTGATGGAGACAGTAAATCGAAACCAAATCTACAGAGAGCCGGGGGAAGGTGGGAGCCTGGTGTGAGTAATTTCGATAGAAGATCACTCCGGAGTTTCTTTCCCGAAATAACAGTAAGGAAGGACGGTTTTCCGCCGTTAAAGGGAACATGTATCGGCATATATACTACTACCAGCCCGTACAGTGTAACAGGTGGTGCGAACGCGAAAATTGCTTTCGTCCTTTTACAGGACGGAAGTTTTTTTACTTTTATAGGAAATTACTTCGTAATGTTCCAATTTTCATTAGAAAAAATTAAAATTTTTCTGAAAGATCTTAAAGGAGGAATTTGTTGTGTACCAGAAGGTAGATACGAACCTGAATTTTGTAGACCGTGAAAAACAAGTAGAAAAGTTCTGGAAAGAAAACCATATCTTTGAAAAAAGTATGGAAGACCGTAAAGACGACCCTACTTATATGTTCTATGACGGACCGCCGACCGCAAACGGCAAACCACACATTGGTCACGTACTGACCCGTGTAATCAAAGATATGATCCCGAGATATCGTACAATGAAAGGCTATATGGTACCTCGTAAAGCAGGATGGGATACTCACGGACTTCCGGTTGAGCTGGAAGTAGAAAAGAAACTTGGTCTGGACGGAAAAGAACAGATCGAGGAATACGGTATGGAACCATTTATTCAGCAGTGTAAGGAAAGCGTATGGAAATACAAAGGAATGTGGGAAGACTTTTCCTCAACTGTTGGTTTCTGGGCTGACATGGAAAATCCATATGTTACTTATCATGATGACTATATCGAGTCTGAATGGTGGGCACTTAAAGAAATCTGGAATAAGAAACTTCTTTATAAAGGATTTAAGATTGTTCCTTACTGTCCGCGTTGTGGTACACCACTTTCCGCACAGGAAGTTTCTCAGGGATATAAGACAGTTAAAGAACGTTCTGCAATTGTTCGTTTCAAAGTTGTCGGAGAAGATGCATACTTCCTGGCATGGACTACAACACCTTGGACACTGCCATCCAACGTTGCACTCTGTGTAAATCCGACAGAAGTTTACTGTAAAGTAAAAGCAGCAGACGGATACACATACTACATGGCAGAAGCTCTGCTTGACAAAGTTCTCGGCAAGCTTGGTTCTGAAGAGACACCGGCATATGAAGTTCTCGAAAAATATGTTGGTAAAGATCTGGAGTATAAAGCATATGAGCCACTGTTTGAGTGTACAGGAGCTGAAGCAGCAAGACAGAAAAAGAAAGCTCATTATGTTACAGCAGATAACTATGTAACTATGAGCGATGGTACCGGTATCGTTCATATCGCACCGGCATTTGGTGAAGATGACAGTCGTGTAGGCCGTGAATATGATCTTCCATTCGTACAGTTTGTAGATGGTAAAGGTGATATGACAGCAGAGACTCCTTATGCAGGAGTATTTGTTAAGAAAGCAGATCCGCTTGTACTTCAGGATCTGGATAAAGAAGGAAAACTTTTTGATGCACCGAAATTCGAGCATGATTATCCGCATTGCTGGAGATGCGATACACCGCTGATCTACTATGCACGTGAATCCTGGTTCATCAAGATGACAGCAGTTAAAGATGACCTGATCCGCAACAACAATACGATCAACTGGATTCCGGAAAGCATTGGTAAAGGACGTTTTGGAGACTGGCTCGAGAATGTTCAGGACTGGGGTATCTCCCGTAACCGTTACTGGGGAACACCACTGAACATCTGGCAGTGTGAATGCGGACATATGCATTCTGTTGGAAGCCGTCAGGAACTCTTTGAGATGAGCGGTGACGAAAAAGCCAAAACAGTGGAACTTCATCGTCCATATATCGATGAGATCACACTGAAATGTCCGGAATGTGGTGGAACTATGCACCGTGTACCAGAGGTTATTGACTGCTGGTTTGATTCAGGAGCAATGCCTTTTGCACAGCATCATTATCCATTTGAAAACAAGGATCTCTTTGAAAAACAGTTCCCGGCAGACTTTATTTCCGAGGCTGTTGACCAGACAAGAGGATGGTTCTATTCTCTGCTTGCTGAGTCTACCATCCTGTTTAACCAGGCTCCGTATAAGAACGTTATCGTTCTCGGACACGTACAGGATGAAAACGGACAGAAGATGAGTAAATCCAAAGGAAATGCAGTTGATCCGTTCGATGCACTGGAAAAATACGGTGCTGATGCGATCCGCTGGTATTTCTACATCAATAGTGCTCCGTGGCTGCCGAACCGTTTCCATGGAAAGGCTGTTCAGGAAGGACAGCGTAAATTCATGGGTACTCTGTGGAATACTTATGCATTCTTTGTTCTTTATGCTAACATTGACAATTTTGACGCAACAAAATATACTTTAGATTATGACAAGCTTCCGATTATGGATAAATGGCTCTTAAGCAAGCTGAATTCCGTAGTGAAGACTGTCGACGACTGCCTTGCAAATTACAAGATTCCGGAGAGTGCGAGAGCTCTGCAGGAATTTGTAGATGAGATGAGTAACTGGTATGTCAGAAGAAGCCGTGAGCGTTTCTGGGCTAAGGGTATGGAACAGGATAAGATCAATGCTTATATGACCTTGTACACTGCTCTGGTAACAATTTCCAAAGCAGCAGCGCCAATGATTCCGTTTATGACAGAAGAGATTTATCAGAACCTCGTAAGAAGCGTTGACAAAGACGCAATCGAGAGTATTCATCTCTGCGATTTCCCTGAAGTCAAAGAAGAGTGGATCAACAAAGAACTGGAAGACGATATGGAAGAACTTCTTAAGATCGTTGTTCTTGGACGTGCAGCAAGAAATACTGCAAATATCAAGAACCGTCAGCCTATCGGCACTATGTATGTAAAAGCTGACAAAGAAATGGGTCAGTTCTACACAGACATTATTGCAGACGAACTGAACGTCAAAGAAGTCAAATTCGCCAGCGATGTAGAATCCTTCGTTTCTTATAGCTTTAAACCACAGCTTCGTACTGTAGGACCGAAATACGGTAAACTTCTGAATGGTATCCGTACAGCGCTTGCTGAGATCAATGGAACCGAAGCTATGAAGGAACTCAAATCTACAGGACTTTTGACTCTGGATATTAATGGAAACAAGGTAGAACTTTCTGAGGAAAACTTATTGATCGAGACCGCACAGACAGAAGGTTATGTAACAGAAGCAGATGGTGACATCTCTGTAGTTCTTGATACAAATCTGACCCCTGAGCTGATCGAAGAAGGATTTGTCC
>OLNE01001725.1_pt1 | contig 15002 bp, 11 predicted proteins | sample 1672431 | NCBI WGS metagenome assembly OLNE01 (sample SAMEA3136685, study PRJEB25190) | human gut metagenome | reverse complement strand
TCGCCCAGCAGAACTCCTCGAAGTCCATCGGGTACATCTCGACCTGGTCGACGTAGCCGACGGGGAGGGAGTCGACGTTCTCGATCTCGACGCCGAGGAGCGACCCTGAGAGCGCGTAGCGGAAACCGTCGCGCTGCACGAGGTACTTGATGTAGCTCATCACGTTGGGGCAGAGCTGCACCTCGTCGATGAAGACGAGCGTCTTGCCCGGGAGCATGGGCGCCGACGCGGCGACCGTCATGCGCAGGAAGAGGTCGTCGGCGCTCGTCGCGGCCGCGAACGACTCCCGGGCGGCCCTGTCCTCGACCATGTCGAAGACGACGACGCTCTCGAAGCGCTCATGGGCGAAGGCGTTGACGAGGTAGGTCTTGCCCACCTGGCGGGCGCCCTTGACGAGCAGGGCCTTGTGCTCAGACGAGCGGTACCAGTCCTCGAACCGGGCGAGCGCTTTGCGCTTGAACATGTCGGCCTCCCATGTGAAAACCACCTGTGTCCTCGTGATTTTACACTTTTCCGTGTTTCATAAGTGCCCCTGTGAACACTTTTCCGAAATTAAAAAGTGCTATTTTAAACACTTTTCCGGGTTAAGGCATAAGCGGGCAAAGCATGCATCCGTGCAAGCAGGCCCAGCAGACGTTCGCGTGCTGCGCAAGTCCATGGCACGGAGACCCCGGGCGCATTTTCGCGACGCTACCGCATGAAACCCAGAGGCCCCGCATCTAGAACCGGAAGCGAAGGCCTCACTCGCCTACGCGGCGAACAGCTTGCGGAGCTCGCTGGCCAGGGGCTCGCGTTCGAAAACGAGAAGCCCGAGCAGCAGCACGCACGCCACCAGGGCGCTTATCTGCGCGGGGATGTCGGTCCACACGAGGTCGCCAGCAGCAAACGCGAGCGGCACCAGGCCAAACACGACGTCAAGCAGCAGATACTTGGCGTAGCCCGTCACAAAGTCCTTCCGGAACACGCACACGAGCACGGCATCGGTCACAAGGGCTGCCAGGCTGATGCCAGGAACCACGAACGTCGACCACGCATAGTTGCCCGTGAGCACGAAACCCAGAAGCGCGCAGGCAAGCAGCACGAGGAAGTAGCGCGCCACGAGCCGCAGGAAGTCGGGCGCATGGCCGATGATGTGCCGCACGAAGGCATAGTTGATGAGCAGCGCCAGGCACGCGGTAAAGACCACGTCGCTGGGCAGCTCAACCATGCGCGTAAGGAACAGCATGACGATGATTGCCACGCCGGTGGCGAAGGCGATGACACGCAGGGCAATCGCACCCGAACGCTTGAGCACGTTGGGCGGAAACATCGGGGCAGACGCCTCGCCTGCAAGTTCGGCCTGGCACAGAGGGCAACGCTCGAGGTCGCCCGAGAAATCAATACCGCACTTGTCGCAATGCCTCATCTGCCTGCCTCCTTCTCCCCAGCCAACTCCACATCGCCGACGAGCTCGACGTCCCCAGCGGGCGCCGCGCCGTCAACGGACGCACCCTCCACGACCGCAGGCCCCATGACGCTCGAGGCTCCGCCGGCAGTCGTCGATCCCACGGCGGCTTTCTCGCCCAGGCGCCTCACCGAGTCCTCGAACTGCGCCTGCACCGCGTCGTCGGCAAGCTCCTGGCGCGACTTGCTCACGTTCATGCGCGCCGCCATGCCCTGCGCGGTGAAGAACCGGCAGAACCGCTTGAGTACGTTGTGATTCGCATACGCGCTTGCCATACCGATGCTCAGGTCGTCGCCAAACGAGCACAGCGTAAACTTGAGGCCCGTGGTGGACGTGAGGATATTGAGATCGCGCACGTACGGCACCAGGCGCTCGTCCAGGCGAATCGCGCCGATGTTGGAGACGGTCGCCGTGGTGGAACGGGCGACGACGCGGTCGGCAATTTCAAGCACCAGGTCCTTCACGAACAGCGGGACAAAGCGCAGGGCGGGGTTCTTCTCCAGCGCAATCGTCGTATTCATGCGGCGTTTGAGCACCTCAGGGTCGCAGCCCGCCTTCAGCTGTTCCTGCACGCGCTGGGCGATGTCGCGCACCGACTCGTCGGCCTCGCCATGCTCGGCGGGGTTGTACGAGACGAACGCCAGACTGAAGAAGTTCATCGATGTGACCGACTTGAACAGAGATCGCAGGTCAACCGGCACGTCCATGCAGATGGTACGCCTGCGCTCGCGATGGGTCATCTCGTCGCGCAGGGCCGCGATGAGCACCGCACTCACAAGCGACGTCATGCTCACGCCCCAGCTGCGGGAAAGAGCGAGCACGTCGCTCACCGAGAGGTGCAGCTCCATGAACGTGGGATCGCCCTCGTCGTGAGCACCCGGCAGGCGCCATGCGCGCGGGGTTCGCTCCATGCCCTTCTTGTCACGCTCGAAGTATTTGTCAAAGCTGTTCTCGGCCTTCTCGCGGTCCGAGCCGTCGTAGTCAATCGGAACGTCGCCCAAACCGTAGCGTTCGCACAGGTAGAAGCCCAAAAGCGCACGGAAGAACTGCAGCGTGCCGCGCCCGTCGCTCACCATGTGGGAGACCTCGACGTTGATGCGCGGACCAAAGTAGGTCACGCGAAACAGCACGCTGCGAGCGTTCATATGAAGGCCGTAGCACACAGGCAGCGTCTCGGGAAGCGCCTGCGGCACCTCTCCGGAAGGCTCGAGATAGTGCCAAAACACGCCACTGCGCAGGCACACGTTGAAGTTCGGGAACATCTCGACCGTCTTAACGAGAGCGTGTTGCAGCACCTCGGGGTCGACGTCGTCCACGAGCGTGGCCGCGTAGCGGAACACGGTCTGGCGAGAACTGCCCGCCTGAGACGAGTAGAACTTGCCTACGTTATCTAGTCGGTACCAGGTATTTCGACCCATGCCGCGTCACCTTCTTGCACAAGCTCGCATCCATCGAGGAAGCGTTCCATCACCTTGTACGTGTCGCGCACCAGGTTCAAAACAGACGAGTAGAGAAAATACCCATGCACGGCATCAAGTATACGCACGCACGACACTTCATTGCCCGCAGCGGCCAAGCGACGGGCGTATTCCTCGCCCTCGTCTCGCAGAGGGCAGTACTCCGCCGTCATCACAAGCGTGCGGGGCTGATGCGAAAGGTCGCCTGCGAGCAGGGGCGCGCAATAGGGATTGCTGCGCTGAGCAGGGTCGGGGGCGTACATGTCCATATAGCCCTGGATGTCGCGGGCAGAAAGCAGGTAGCCCTCGCCGTTCTCGCGCAGGGAGTCGAAGGGGCTCGTCGCAGGATCGTAGTCGTCGTTGACCGCCGGGTAGAGCAGCATCTGCGTACGCGGGAGGAATTCGCCCTTGTCGTGCGCCATAAGGCTCACTGCGGCAGCGAGGTTGCCGCCAGCCGAGTCGCCGAACAGCACAATGCGCTCCTGGCACACGTCGGGCAGCAGCGTGCCTGCAAAGAGTTGACGAGCCACCTCGTAGCAGTCGAGCACTGCCTGGGGGAACTGGTATTCGGGCGAGCGGCGGTACTCCACCGACACCACGCGGCGGGCAAGGCGCACAGCTGTGCGCACGCAGCTGTCCGAATAGTAGCCCACGTCGCCGTTTGCCCAGCCTCCGCCGTGGAAGAAGAGGATGGTACCGGCGAAATCCTCGCTCACCTGGAACCCTTCGCGCCAGGAGAAATCGATGTCGAGCGGCGTGAACACGCGGCACGGAATGGCATAGCCGTCGGAGGCCTGCACGAAGACGTCCTCGATACGGCAGCGCGGGTCGACAAGACCGGCGGCGCCTATCACGTCTTCCGCCACACGGATGGCCTTGTACGACTGGCGGATGTCGGGGGCGACCTTGCCCGCGGCCCTCATGGCCGCAAGCACTGCTTTATTGATGGCCATAAGGCTCCTTTCGAAAAAACATCCATTGATTCGCGCAGAATCTCCCGCCTATTGAGAGCGCACCTGCTCGGCATCGCCCGCAACGAGGGCGTCATGAAACGCGCCGAGCCTGTCGCCACCGCCGGCAGCACGCGCATAGCGCTCGATAAGCTCCGAGCGGTAGACACTGGCGATTTCCTTGTTGGGAATGCGCAGCCGGCGACGCATCGTAACGTTGTTGGGGAGCATCGTGTCGGGCGTGGTGAGATAGCCCGCAAGGTACAGCATCGACCACAGCATGCCAGGGGCCACCGGGCGCAAGTCATCAGGGAAAACAGCGCCCAAATCAATGGGAGCTGAGACGTAGCCGCCAGGTTCGAACAAGTCGTATACCTTCTGCATGGTGTCTTCGTCGCTTGCACGCATGAGTTGGCCGATAACCGAGTTGCCCGAAGTGTTGCCCCAATAGACGTCGGGGGTGCAATCCGCATCGAAGTAATTGAGAATGCTCCAGGGGTTGTAAATATCGGCATCGCCAAAGCGATAACCGTCATACCACAGACGAGCCTCTTCCATACATGCCAAGTCATGGCCCAGATATGAGGCCAGGGCCATGACTTCCCTCTCGGAAAAGCCGAAGCGCTCCTCAAACTTTTCCCCAAGTACCGTCGATACGCGAAGGTTGTTCAAATCAGAGAAAATCGACTCCTTCGAGATGCGCTGCACTCCTGTGAGGCACGAGAAAGCCAAGAAGTCGCCGCCACCCTTGAGGGCGCCCGTTAGCCAGCCCTTGAGGAAATCGACCACCTCTCGATAGTAGCCGTTAGTATAGCCGGCCATAACGGGGGCGTCGTACTCATCCACAAGCAGGACAACCTGCATGCCGTGGTGGGTATAGAGCATGCGGCAAAGAGCCTCGAGCGAGTCGGCGAGCTCGGCATCTGAGGCCTCGCCCCTCACCACGCGTTCGTAGAAGGCCTTTTGCGTCTCGTTAAGCGTGGGAGAGTCGGCCAGGTAGCCGAAGCGAGCGTACTCCATCACCATGATGTTGCGCAGGGCACCGAGCGCAGCATGCCACGCCAGCTTCTTCACCGTGTTGAGGTTGAGATAGACGGTTGGATATATGCCCTGGTACTGGCGATAGTAGCCGTCCCGAGCCTCCCACGCCTCCGTTCCCTCGAACAGGGGCGCCCGGTCGCGGGCCGTAGGGTCGGAGATGCTCGGAAGTTCAAAAAACGCCTGAAGCATGCGCATGTTGAGCGTCTTGCCGAAGCGGCGCGGCCGGCAAAACAGGATGACGGAATAGCCCGAGTCGATGACGTCGGCAGCGAGCATGGTCTTGTCGATGACGACGGAGCCCTGTGCGGCCACCACGAAGCTGTCGCGCCCGATAGGCAGCATCCTGCGCCCCGTGCGGTCGATGATGCGCGCGCCCGGTGCCTTCCAGACCCCGTTGTCGCAATCCCTGAGCACGACACCCGTGCCTTGCTTGTCATCAGCCATATTGCCCGCCTCCTACCGCGTCTTATCAGGGCGATTGTAGCATCTGACAAATCGGTTCACAGCACATCCGCAGGCGGGGCGCAGGGCGCCTCAGACAAGAGGCCGACCGAACCTGAAGGACTCGCCCTCGCACAAGCAGCGTGCACACGTCGCCCTACCGCGGGGTCAGACCATACCTCTGAAACAGCGCGACATTTCGCTGCGAGCCGACGGCACGATCGGATTGGCCGGCAAGCGGCCTTATCGCGCAAGCACCGACAAGCGCGAACTGGTAGAGTTAGTGGGGTCACGACGCTGAGAAATCAGCTGGAAACATTTCGCAGGCGCGCAACCGTGCGCCGGGATAAAGGAGTCTGTCATGTCGGAAGCCATACTCACCCCCACCGTTCGCATCTCCGATACCGAGATCGACCGCCTCATCCAGGAGGACGTACCCTACATCGACCTGACCACGCACGTGCTGCAGGTAGGGGCCGCCCGGGGTCGTATGGAGTACTTCACGCGCGAGACCTGCACCCTGTGCGGCACCGAAGAGGCGATTCGCGTGGCCAAGAAGCTCGGCTGCAGCGTCGTTGAGATGAAGCCCTCGGGTACCCAGCTCGAGCCGGGCGAGGTGTTCCTCGTGGTGGAGGGCTCCGGCGAGGACCTGCACGCCACGTGGAAGGTCTGCCTCAACCTGTTCGACCACCTGAGCGCCATCGCCACCAAGACGCGCAGCATGGTGGACTCCGCCCACGCCGTCAACCCCCGCTGCGAGGTGCTCACCACCCGCAAGTCGATGCCCGGCGTGAAGGCCCTGCTCACGAAGGCTGTGCTTTCCGGCGGCGCGTTCCCCCACCGTCTGGGTCTCTCGGAGACCGTGCTCGTGTTCGCCCAGCATGTGGAGCTCATGGGCGGCTACGACGTGCTCATCCGCGAGCTGCCCGCCATCAAGGCACGCATGGTGGAGAAGAAGCTCTTCGTTGAGTGCGAGGCCGACCTCGCCCCCGAGCTGGTGCGCGCCGGTGCCGACGGCATCCAGCTCGACAAGGTTGCCCCCGAGGCCATCCCGGCCCTGCTCGGTGAGCTGCGCACAATCAACCCCAGCGTCACGGCCATCGCGGCCGGCGGCGTCAACCCTTCCAACGTGGCAGCCTATGCAGCCACGGGCATCGACGGCATCGTGACGACTGCACCCTTCACCGCAAAGCCCGTCGACATGTCGGTGAGAATGCACAAGCTTTAAGGCGCCAGCGGTGGGCCTGCCGTTGAGGGTAGGCCCACCGGACGTCGCAGTGTTCCCAGCGCACAGGGAATACACTTGTCCCAGCGCGTCTCATCCCCGACAAAGCGAGGTCTTCCCATGCTCGTACTCGTCGTAAATGCAGGCAGTTCCTCCCTCAAGGCCCAGCTCATCCAAACCGATGGCAAGGCCTCGCTCATGAAGTGCCTGGCCGAGAAGGTCGGCACCCCGCAGGCTTTCATGAATGTCTCGTTCGCCCCCGACTTTGAGAAAGTCGCCGTGCCGGTGGAGGGTCTCTCGGTTCCGGGATGCCTGCGCGAGCTGCTGCACGTGATGGTGAGCAACCCTGGCTCCCCCATCGAGACCCTCGACGCCATTGACGCCGTGGGCAACCGCATCGTGGCCGGCGGCGAGTATTTCTGCGAGGCGACCCTTGTCGACGACGACGCCCGCGCCAAGCTCGCCCTGTGCGAGGAGCTCGCCCCGCTGCACAACCCCAGCGCCGACGCCTGCATCGACCTGCTGCGCGAGCTGCTGCCGGCAACACCCCAGGTAGCCGTCTTCGACACGGCTTTTCACCAAACCATGCCGCCCAAGGCCTACATGTACCCTCTGCCCATGCGCTACTACGACGACTACCACATCCGTCGTTACGGCGCCCACGGCACGAGCCACCGCTACGCCGCCCAGCAGGCAGCCAACCTCTTGGGCCGCCCCCTCAAGGACCTGGGTCTCATCACCTGCCACCTGGGCAACGGCGGTTCGATCACCGCAGTCAACCATGGCGAATCCATCGACACCACCATGGGCTTCACGCCGCTCGAGGGCCTCATGATGGGCACGCGCTCGGGCAGCATCGACCCGGCCATCATCACCTACATCATGCGCCGCGAGGGCAAGACCTTCGATGAGATGGACGAGCTGCTTAACAGGCAGAGCGGCATCCTGGGCGTCTCGGGCGTGGGATCGGACATGCGCGACGTACTCGCGGCGGCCGAGGCAGGCAACGAGCAGGCCGCACTGGCCATCGACATGTACGTCTACAAGGTGCAGAAGGCAATCGGCTCGTTCTACGCCGTCATGACGCGCACCGACGCCGTGGTGGTAACGGCAGGCATCGGCGAGAACTCCTGGGAGCTGCGCGAGCGCATCTTCGCAGGCCTCGCCCACATGGGCATGATTCTGGACCGCGAGCGCAACCACGTGACCGGCCAGATCGGCGTGAACCGCATCATCTCGGTTGACGACTCGCCCATCAAGATCTGCGTCGTAACGACCGACGAGGAGATGCGCATCGCTCGCGAGACGGACGCACTGGTGAGCAAGCAGTAGGAGGCGGTTCTGCCCGAGGACGGCAGCCCGCCGGCGGGTGCCTGCTGTGAAACGCCGTGCCCTTGGGACGCCCGCCACCAGGGGCCCGATACCAGGCGCGCGGCAGGCCGGCGCCGGCGCCATCGCGCCCAAGCCCCTGCTCGCCAGCTCCGCCCGCACCCAATCCCGCGCACAAAAAAACGCGCCCCACCTGCACGGTTGCAGATGGGGCGCGTTTGCTTACTCAGGAACGCTTGCCCTTAGGCGGGCAGACAGTCCAACCTATGCAACCTCGAGCGGGTTGGCAACGGTGGCCTCCTCGTCGTCGAAGGCGCGGGCGTCGTCGCAGGCCTTGACGTAGAGGTTGGGGCTGGTCTCAGCGGGGTCGCCGAAGGGCTTGATGGCGACGCGCTCGCCAAGCTCGGCCATCTCCTCGACGAGGCCGAAGTCCAGGGCGCGGGCCGGGCAGGCCAGCACGCACACGGGCTTGAGGCCGGCAGCCAGGCGCTCGGCGCAACCGTCGCACTTGGTGGAGTGGCCAAGCTCCGCGTTGACCTTGGGAGCGCCGTAGGGGCAGCTCGTGGCGCAAGCGCCGCAGCCGATGCAGACCTCCTCATCAACGCTCACAAGGCCGGTCTCCTCGTCCTTGTGCATGGCGCCGGTGGGGCAGGCTACCACGCAGGCGGGGTTGTCGCAGTGCTGGCAGGAGCTCGACACGTTGTAGCTGAAGCAGGTCGTCTGGATGCAGCCGTCCTCGTCGCGCGTCGTCTCGCCGCCGGCCACCTCGTAGACCTTGCGGAACGCGAACTCAGTCGTGAGGTCCTTGTAGTCCTTGCAGGCGAACTCGCAGGTCTTGCAGCCAGTGCAGCGGCTCGCGTCAAAGAAGAATCCGTACTGTGCCATGTTTGCTCTCTCCTCTCCGATTGCTCGTCGCCACTAGGCCTTGGTGACCTGGCAGATGTTGGTGTGCTGGGGGTTGCCCTTGGCAAGGGGGCTGGGGCGCAGCGTGGTGAGGGTGTTGATGCAGCCGCCCTTGTCCACGCGGTCGCCGTTCATGTCGGCATCGTGCCAAGCGCCCTGCGAGATGCAAACGACACCGGGAGTGGTGCGGCCGGTGACCTTGGCCAAAAGCTCGATCTCACCGAACTGGTTCTTCACGCGGATGGTGTCGCCCTGGGCGATGCCGCGCTCCTCGGCGTCGACCGGGTTGATCCAAGCCTCCTGGGGGTTGGCGGCCTTGAGCTGCTCGTCGAAGCCCCAGCTGGAGTGCAGGCGACCGCGATAGTGGAAGCCGGAGCACACGAGCGGGTACTCGTCGGTCGTGGTCTCGACGCCGTACCACTCGGTGGCGTACACAGGCACGGGGGCGACAAAGTCGTCGTCGGCAAACTCGTGAGTCTGGATGTACTGGTCGAGGGCCTCGGAGTAGATCTCAATCTTGCCGGAGGGAGTCTTGAGGGGGTTCGCCACGGGATCGGCGCGGAAAGCCTCGAGGGCGATAAGCGGAGCCTCGGACTTCTGGGTCACAACACCCTGAGCGCGGAACTCCTCAAGCGTGGGAAGCTCGGGCTTCTCCTCGCGGGCAGCCTCGTACAGGGAGTCAATCCACTCGCGCTCGGTCTTACCCTCGGTGAACTCCTCACCAACGCCCATGAGCTCGGCCAGCTCGCTGACCCACTCATAGTTGGTCTTGCGCTCGAACTTGACCTCGGGCAGGCAGGGCTGACCGCAAATCATGTAGGCATCGTCGCCGCCGGTGGCAACCATGGAGTCCTGCTCGAAGCGGAACATGTCGGGCAGGATGATGTCGCAGTACTTCATCGAGTCACACATCACGATGTCCGAGCCAACCACGAACTCGCACTTGGTGTCGTCGCTCATGACATCATGGACGTGGTTGATGTCGGCGTTCTGGTTGGTGATGCAGTTGCCGGCGTAGTTCCACACGAACTTGATGTTGGTGTCGAGCTTCTCCTTGCCCTTGACGCCGTCGGCAACCTCGGTCATCTCGGTGCCGTGGTCGATGGCGTCGACCATGGAGAACACGGAGATCTTGGTCTTTACGGGGTTGTCGCCAGCAGGCATGCTCTTAAGGCCGAAGCTACGGCTACCCTCACGCAGGCCGGTGCTCGTGCCGGGAAGGCCGATGTTGCCCGTGAGCAACGGCAGCATGCAGATGGACATACCGTTCATCTCGCCGTTGGAACGACGCTGCGGGCCCCAGCCCTGGAACACGAACATGTGCTCGGCGGCCGCGATCTCCTCGGTAAGGCCGCGGATGCGGTCGGCCGAGATGCCGCACAGGGGAGCAGCCCACTCGGGGGTCTTCTCCACCATGTCGTAGCCGGTGCCCATGATGTAGTCGGTGTAGGACTTGTTCTGGCCCTTGGCGCTCTCGGGCATCGTGGACTCGTCGAAACCGACGCAGTAGGTGTCAAGGAACTCGTGGTCGACCTGGTCGTTCACGATGAGCTCGTGGGCGATGGCCGAAACGAGGGCAGCGTCGGTGCCCGGGTTGATGGGCAGCCACTGGGCGGAATGACCCATGGCAGAGTCGTTCATGCGGGGGTCGATGATATAGACCTTGCCCTTGGTGTACTCGCGGCCGCGGACCCAGTCGTGGTGGGAGATAGCGCCGCCCTGGCGAGTCTCAGAGGGGCTAGAGCCGAAGCACAGCACCAGGTCGGAGTCAGCCATGGCCGAAAGGCTCGAACCAGGCATATCGGCGAACATATAGGGAGCTATCCACTGCTGCTGAGCCAGCGAATAGTCGCCATAGTAGCCCAGGTTGCCACCGAGCAGGTTCATGAGGCGACCCAGTGGGCGACGAGCCGTGGTGCTGCTCACGCCCGTCGCGTAGTTGATGTACACAGCCTCGTTGCCGTAGGTGTCGATGGTGTACTTGAGCTTCTCGGCGATGGTCTGGAGGGCCTCGTCCCAGCTGATCTGCTCGTACTGGCCGTCGCCGCGCTTCGTACCCTCAACGCGCTTCATGGGGTAGTTGATGCGATCGGGGTTGTTCATCCAGCGACGATAGCTACGGCCGCGCAGGCAGGCGCGGGGCTGCGGGTCATCGAGGTCGTTGGTGGGATTGCTGTAGGTGTCGACCCACAGAACCTCGCCGTCCTTCACATGGAACTTAAGGGCGCAGCGACCGGGGCAGTTGATGGCGCAGTGGCCCCAAACCTCGGTGACGCCCTCCTCGTAGGCTGCGGCCTCATCGGCCTTGGAGAACGTGGGGGCGCTTGCGGCGCCTGCGGCTGCAAGGCCGGCGAGCACGCCGCTCGTGGCGACGAAGGATCGCCTTGAGATTGCGCAATCTCGAGCCATAGTTGTTCCTCTCTCTCCTTGTGAACACATCCCCGTCATCCGGCGGGGCTCCCTTGCGCTCCCAAACGTTGGCAGAACGGGCGCGTAGACATGGTCACACGCGCCGCGCTGCACCAAGCGCTTGGGTCGACGATTACACCTTATCGCCCACTGTATCCACCTTGTCACATACTGTGGGTGACAACCATGATTCTCCCTGGTAAAAAGGCGTGGTATGATATTTTATGAAACACATGCGCACCGCCCGGGCGGGCCCTTGGGAAAACCCGACCGACCGTCCCGACGTGCGATACCGCAAGCGGATTTCTCGGCGCCAAGCCACCGCGCCATTGCACAGGGGAGTAGGTGAGACATGCGCGGGCTCGACTTTGCGCTCAACGACATATGCCTGGCGGCGTTCACCACACTCGCCCCCGGAGCGACGCTCGCCTATGTCGTGCTTGCCTGCACGCTACTTCTCGGCAAGCTCGACAGCCGCCTGCGTCAGCGCATCGAGAGCTGGCTCATCGTGCCGCTTGCCGTGGCAACCGTGGGGCTCGTGGCATCAGCCACCCATCTGGGAACGCCGAGCAACGCCCTGTACGTCTTTCGCACCGTCGGTTCGTCTCCCCTGGCAACCGAGGTATTTTCCGCCGTACTCTTCTTGGGAACGTCGTGCTCATACTGGCTTGGGTGCATCTATATTGAAGGGCATAAGGCACTGCGCAGTCTGTGGCTTCTTGCCAGCATCGCCGCGGCCGTCCTCTTCATTGCCGGCACGGACCTCGCCTACGCAATGCCCACGGTCATCACATGGGACACGGTCCTCGCTCAAGCCATCCTGCCCTGCACGGCACTTGCCTGCATGACACCGCTCGCGCTTCTTATATATACTTGTTCGGGATATACGAGCAAGGTCGGTCTCATGCGCATCCTTGCAGGTATCTCGCTGGTGGCAACCGCCACCTCCTGCATTCTCATGGCAATGCAGCACATGGAGCTCGGCACGCAGCGCAATGCCTTTGGGACAGCTGCCGAACTCGTGCCGCTCTACCCGGCCGCTATCGCCTTGTTCGGCGTCTGCCTTGTGGTGGCGAACCTTGGAAGCCTGTGCGCCATGCGTCCATTGGCGGCGCAGGGCCTCGCCCCCGAAACGGCGGATGAAAAGGCCAGTGCCGGCCGAACCGGTCGGAACCGCTGTGATTCGACAGCACCCACCCCCAGCACGACCAGCCAAAACTCCGACACTCCGACAGCACACCTCGACTCTACCGCGAGAACCACACCCAATCGCTTCTCGCCCATCGAACGCAAGGTTATTTTCAAGCTTGTGGCCATGTGCGCCTTGGCCTACGCCGGTACGTTCGCGGTGCGCTTCTGCTTCTACTGCTTCCATATGACTTCGGGGGTGGTGTAGCGTGACCGCCGCACTCTCGATACGTTTGGGAGTAGCCGGCTGGGGCTTTGCCCTCTTCCTGGCCGTCAACGCCGTGCAAGTGTGGGGCGGCGTCTTCCCCTTTCTCCCGCTCGAGTTCCAGACCGTCTCGGTGACGCTGTCGTTCTACGCCTCGCAAGCCGCGGCGTCGGTGGCGACCTACATCGCATGTCTGGCGGGCGCTTACCGCTCCCCCATGTTGACGACCCGCGTGATGCCCAAACTCGCCGCCCCGCCCATGATCGCAGGCTGCCTCGCCCTCATCGCGGCCATGTACGTGCATTCACAAGTCGCCATCTACCTGGTCGTATGCTCAGGAATTCTGCAAGGTTTGGGAAGCACGAGCATGGCGCTGCTGTGGCAGAGGACGTTTTCTTCCTGCGATGACGAGCGCGGCGACCTGCTGCTCGTCTTGGGAACCGGCCTGAGTGCGCTTATCTATTTCGCCCTGTACATCTGCCCCGTGGCCGTAACCGCCTACCTGGTGCCCCTGGTGTTTCTGCCGCTGTGCGCGGCGTCCCTCACGGTGTCCACGCGCAGGGTCGACCTCGACCAGCCTATGTTTGCCGACGTGCCGCGCGAGCATCCCAAGGTTTATCGGCGCTTTGCGCACGACTATTGGCGCAGCGCCCTGTCGGCAGGTGCCGTGGGTTTTGTAGCAGGCATTATGCGCGCTGTCGCACTGGCCGACGTCACGGCTGGAGACGTCGTCAACATGGCGAGCATGCTGGGTGCCCTGTTGTCGGCCACAGTCGTGCTGTGGCTTTGGCGAGGGTTGTCATTTCACCTGAGCATGCGCAAGGCATACCGATGGGCGTTTCCCCCGCTCACGTTGGCTGTTGTCGCAATGCCGTTTGCTGGGGGCATGACGTACCTCGAGGCGTTTGCCGGCGCCATGTACGCCGTCTACGCCTTCGTCCAGATGGTCCTGCTCATCCAATGCGCCCAGGCATCGCGTGACCGAGGCATGTGCCCCATCGTGACCTACGCCTTCTGCTCGGGAATCATGCATGTCATGCACTTCGCCGGGTTCCTCTGCGGCTGGGCAACAGGCCTGGCAGACGGCTTGGACGTGTTGCAGCTTTGTCAGGCGTCGCTTTTGGCCGTGTGGGTGCTGGGTCTCGTGCTGTTCTGCATCTGGGTACGGCCCAGCCAAGGGGTGGCAGGCAAAGACCGCAGCCCCGATGCCATCGAGTTCGTGTCGCTGAGCCCAGCTACGCCAAAGCCAAGCAAGGCCGAAGCCCCGATGGACGAGCCGCAGGACCAGGCTCCGCTCAACCCGCTTGAAATTCCCGTGCGCCCCGTGCTCGACCGCGTGACGAAGCAGTGCGAGGCCATCCGTCTAGCCTTCAGGCTCTCCGACCGCGAGACCGAAGTCATGGAGCACATCGCGCGTGGCGACACGGTGGCGCGCATCGCCGAGAAGCTCGGAGTCTCCGAAAACACCGTGCGCACCCACACCAAGCGCGTCTACACCAAGCTGGGCATTCATTCCAAGCAGGAGCTCGGCGACCTCGTGCAGTCGTTCGAACCACTCAAAGTGCGCTAAGGCGCGGGCGCAGTCGCCCGCCCAACACGCACGCATCCCATTCTCCTACCACGCCTTCGAAAGGAAGCAGCATGACCGACAATCACATGAACGACAGCCAGCTGGCGCCCCAGGCCAGCGCCTGCGAGGAGGCCGTCGACACCGACGGGGCGGCCTCCCAAGTCGGCGCCGGCGCAGACAACCAGCAGGCCCAGCTCGAGCAGGTCGCCTTCATCGGCGACGTGCTCGCGCCCTTCTTCCTGCAAGACCCGCTCACCGGCAGCGCCGGTCCCTCGTTTGCCGCCATGGCGGCGCTCGACTCCGCGGCGGCCGCGGCCGAGTGGCCTTTTGTCGATGCAGAAGCAGCCGAGAGTCCGCTTGCCCTCATGGCGCAGGGTGCCGCCGACGCGACCGAGAACCTCGCCCATGAGTACCGCCGCCTGTTCGTAGGACCCGCCCACAAGGCAGCGCCACCGTGGGGCTCGGTCTACACCGATCGCGAGTGCGTCATGTTCGGCGAGTCGACCCTGGAGCTCAGGCGTTGGATGCGCGAGCATGGGCTCGTAGCACCCGAAGGCACGCGTACCCCCGAGGACCATATCGGCCTTCTGCTGGGTCTCATGGCGCAGCTCGCGCAGACCGCACCCGCAGAGCTCGACAACTTTATGGCGCAGCACCTGCTCACCTGGTCGCATCACTTCCTCACCCTCATGGCCCAGGAAGCTCAGCGTCCCTTCTATCGGGGATTGGCGCAGCTCACCGACGCAAGCCTCGAAGGCATCCGCGCATCACGCGGCATTCAGGTGACGTACCCGCGGTTCTATCGATAAGGCGGTTCTGTCCGAGGACGGCAGCCCGCAC
>OLNE01001722.1_pt1 | contig 15026 bp, 13 predicted proteins | sample 1672431 | NCBI WGS metagenome assembly OLNE01 (sample SAMEA3136685, study PRJEB25190) | human gut metagenome | reverse complement strand
TCGGTAAACTCATCGTCCTCCATGCCGTTTTGGCGCACGGTGCGCATCAGCGCGTCAAAGTGCCGGACGGGAAGAAAGTTGACGCAGAATTCTCCGGTGCGGCGGATATTCGCCAGTGTGTGCGTGCTGGCCGGCAGCGGCACCAGCGCATAAAAGCCGCCGCCGTCTCCGGGAAAGCTGGCCCATGCGCCGCAGCATACATTGCCCAGGCCGTTTTCTTTATACGTTGTAACGGCGTACAGGATGGACGGGATGCCGCAGGCGTATTCCAAATGGGAAAACACCTCACATTGTCCCGGCCATTGCTCGGGAAACGTTTCGGGCCGTGCGGCCCCGGTCTCAATTTTTTTCATGGCGGTTCGCCTCCTTTGCATTGATTATAAACACAGGGACACGACATCTGCGTGTCGTGTCCCTGTGTTTTTATTGTAGAGAAACCACCGGCTGTGCCGGTGGTACGGAAAAGCTTAAGCTATGAAAAGAAACTCCTTCCAGTAAAATGGAAGTGCGGTCTGGCAACTGCACGAACCAACAGAAGGAGGCCATTCAGTGAATGACAATAATAGTTTAGCGCATACAAAATGGAATTGCAAATACCACATTGTGTTTGCGCCGAAATATCGGCGCAAACTGTTCTACGGAGAAAATCGAAAAGAGATAGGAGGGATTTTGAGACAGCTCAGTGAATGGAAAGGAGTAAAAATAGTAGAAGCAGAAGTGTGCCCGGATCACATCCACATGCTGGTAGAAATCCCACCGAAAATGAGTGTGGCGGGATACATAGGATTTCTCAAAGGGAAAAGCAGTTTGATGATTTTTCAACGACACGGGAATCTGAAGTACAAATATGGGAATCGATCATTCTGGTGCAGAGGGTACTACGTGGACACCGCAGGAAAGAATACGAAAAAGATCGCGCAATACATTCAAAATCAGTTGAAAGAAGATCAACTTACAGATCAGATGACGTTAAAGGAATACATGGACCCGCTTGCGGGTAACAAGTAACAATCCTATGCAAGTGTCAGACCGTTATGCGCCTTGAGGCGCTGCCTGTATCATAGGGCTTTGCCCGCATCTGAAATACCCCCGGCTTCGCCGGGGGATATTTATTAGATGGTTAATATATACAATTTTGTGAAGCAGCTAAGTTGCACACTAAGAGAAATTATTGTTTCCTACCGTTAGATTCGCAAGGGACTTCCATACAGACTGCCAAAACCGTCAACGAAGTATGCCACAAAGGTATAGTATGCGGCGCTTGATGCCGATTCTCTTGCTTTTGTATCATGCTTATGCATATTTGCTTTTACGATGGTCATTGTGCCAAAATTTGTGATTTAGTAATAAGATGAATGATTGCTCCTAACAAATCCTACTACTCAAAATGTTTAATTGACAGTTGTAACTGCTGTAATTATGCGTTTTGTTTTTTTGAATACGGAGATAAATCCACGCCTCCAGAAGCAGCAATCCCAAAGCGGTTAACATATGTATGCCCTGAATATAACCCTGCTGCCTGAATAATCCGGACCACTTTAATTGAACAATAGCCTCTTGATTTTCAACAGTAACTTCGTTTTTTCCCAAAAAGTCCCGCATTGAAAAGGTGTAGCTTTCTTCATTTGGAATAAGCGTATTACTGTTTTTTTCAATCCTGAATCTTGGCATATATAAATTCCATTCAATCCGTACAGCATGAGTCTCACCAGCTTGATTTTTATAAAGAATCCAGTCCGGTGAACTTTTGCCAATCAAACTGTTATCGGGAACACCCTCACCGCTTATGTCCAATATTTCGCACCCGTTAAAATACGAAATGCTCCCGAGACTTTCCGCTGTTAATGGCGCGGAGTATGTATGAATGAAAAAATATTGGAAGGCCAGGGCTGCAAGCAGGTTAACAAGATACAGTATAAGCCAAATCAATATATGCCAAGGTCTTTTCTCTTTGGCTGTCTTATTTTTTGACACGCAGAGAACCTCCTTTTGGGTTTTAGGCCTATTATTTCTGCACCATCGGACTCACCTGTTTCCTTTTCTTTGTACCGAGTATATACATTTTTATTTTCTCGAGCAAGTCCTCCAGCGCGAAAGCTCCTTTTGGGGGCGTGGAAAACGTCTTTGCATGCCCTATGGCCGTCTGGAACCTGCTGGATGCATTGTTCCCGCTGTACGGCCTGCCCTGCGCCCAGGCAGCGGCCGAGCTGGAGATGGCTGCCGCGGCCGCGACGGTGCTGGCGTGCTTTTTCAGGCGGGCGGAGCGTGAATGCGCGGTAAAGCTGCCGCGTGCGAAAAGCGCGCCGCCCTCGCCGTGACCGGCGGCTCTGCTCCTTTTGCGCTTAGGCCGCGCCTCCCTTGGGGCGCGGCTTTTCCGCGTTGTTTTCACCGTTCTTTCCGCTGCTCCACACATCCCTTTCACATTTTTTATTTACCATTTTTTTGTAAAGATCCGGTACAAAGAAAGGGGTTTTATTATGGGAAAAGCAGGCCTTTGGTTCAAACGGCTGTGGAAAAGGCTGCGGTCGTTCCGGTTCACCAAAAAGCGTGTGCTCCTGGTGTCGGCCGTCCTGGCGGCTGCGGCATTGGGCTTCGGCGTCTGGCGCTTCCTGCGCCCTGCCGGCGGGGCGCTGCCCGCAATGGCTGACGCGGTGCGCACCACCCGGCTGGAAAAAACCACGCTGTCAGAGAGCATCACCGTCACGGGCACGGTGGAGAGCGGAAGCGTGGCAAACGTCACCACGTCGCTCTCCTATCCCGTCAAGGAGATCTTTGTGCAGGTGGGCGACACGGTAAGCGAGGGCGACGTCATCTGCACGCTGGATTCCTCCGACCTGGAGGAACAGCTTGCCAAACGGCAGGAGGCGCTGGCCGAAAGCAGGGAAACGGCGCAGAAAAATTACGATAAGGCCGTGGAAAGCTACAACAGCGCGGCGGCGAAGCAGACCGAGGCGTACAACGCCTACGCCAGTGCGGCTTCGGCGCTGGAAACGGCGCGCAACACCGAATATCTGAACGCGGCCAATTCCGTTTCGTCGTATCAGAGCGCCTACGACGCGGCTCTGACGGCGGAGCAGGAGGCGGGCGCGGCGCTGAACAACGCCAACACGGCACTTTCCGCTGCGCAGGCTGCCTGCGACGCCGCACAGGCCGCGCTGGATGCGGACAGCGCCAACCCGGGGCTGCAGGCGGCCCGGGACAACGCGGCGGCGGCTTTGACGGCGGCGCAGAACACGGCCGCGGCGGCGCAAAGCGATTACACCGCGAAGTCCGCCGCGCGGCAGGCGGCGGAGGATGCGCTCAAGACTGCGAAGGCAAACAGCGGCTACGACGCGCTGTATCAGGCCTATGCCGCGGCGGACCAGGCTTGGCTGCAGGCCAGGAGCACCTACGAGACAGCTACGGAAACCCTCCGGCAGGCTAAGGAAAACATGGAGACCGCGGCCGAAAATCTGGAAAACGCGGGCACCAGCGATGAGATCGAGGAGCTGGAGGAGCAGATCGCGGACTGCACCATCACCGCAGGTGCGTCCGGCACCATCACTACGCTGAATGCGACGGTTGGCTCGGCCGCGGGCGGCGGTACGTCCAACACGGCGTTGGCGGTCATCCAGAACACCGACGATTTGAAGGTGTCCATTACCATTGACGAGGACGATATCAAAAGCGTGGCTGTGGGCCAGCAGGCCATCATCAAAAGCGACGCCACCGGAGACACGGAGATCGCGGGCACGGTGTCCCAGCTTTCGCTCACCTCCGGCTCCACAGGCAGTACGCAGGGCGGTACCGGCAGCTCTGGCTTCGGGGCCGAGGTGACCGTAACCGGGAAGGACAGCGGCCTGCTCATCGGCCTTTCCGCGAAGGTGGAGATCATCCTTTCCCAGGTGACGGACGTCTATGCCGTTCCTTACGATGCGGTGGGCACGGACGAAAACGGCGGCAGCATGGTTTACGCCCGCAGCGGAGGCGAAACGGAATTCACGGCCATCCCTGTGGAAACGGGCATGGAAACGGACTATTATATTGAGATCTCCGGCGAAGGGCTTTCCGACGGGATGGAGGTAAAGACGAGCGCCAATGATACGGCCACGGCCGCCGCGGGCGCGGACGACGCGCAGCAGAGCGGGGAAAACGCCATGTTCAGCATGGACATGGGCGGCGGCATGCCGGGCGGCATGGGCATGTCCGGAGGAAAGCTGCCTTTCTAATCTCACGGAAGCGCTATAGCAAACAATTAAGCCGCCTGCGAATTTGCCGAGATGGCAACGGCGCAGGCGGCTTGCCTCTAGCGATGCTGGGGCTCGATGACGCGTTCGACTAGTTCGGGAAGCGCTCCGTCGGGCCCCGTCGTGTCGAGCACGAGGTCGCAGATGGGACGCACGTCGTCGGTCACGTTAGCCACGCCCACGCCAAGGCCCGCCGCGGCGATCATCTCGCGGTCATTGGCCGAGTCCCCGAAGGCGATTGTGTCCGCGATGTCTACGCCGAGAATCTCGGCAAGCTTCCTGAGGCCCTCGCCCTTGTCGCAGCCTAGGGGGTTGACCTCGAGGTAGCGACCGGAGGAGTAGGTGATCGTCGCTCGTCCGTCGAGCATGGGGTCGATGACGTTGGCACCAAACTCGTGAAGCCAGTCGAAGTCCATGTTCATGTAGATCATCTTCGAGACAACGGGCACGCTCGACAGGTCCGGAAGGTCAACTTTCTCGATGCGGCGGAGCGACGCAAGGTAGCGAGACTCGCTCTCGGTCATGCCTTGCACGAGAATGCGACCGTCTGGCGTATAGGCGTGCATGGAGAGCCCACGCTCGCATCCAAACCTCCAGAGCTTGTCTGCGAGATCATGGTCGAGGTTGTGAGAGAAGATCGGCTCGGGGTCGCCAAAGCGATTTATCGAGCCTCCGTTGTAGGAGATGACGTACGTACCCTCCATGAGGTCGGGGTCTATGTCCTCGAAGTTGTCCATGATGGAGAGATAGCCTCGTCCGGAGCTGGGAACGAACAGCACGCCGAGCTCGCGCAGGCGCTTGAGTGCCGGGAGGTTTGCAGGCGGAATCTGGTGATGCCCGTCGAGGAACGTCTCGTCCATATCGCTTGCGATGAGCTTGTACATTGGAGCCTTTCCGCTATTCGTTCGTACGGGTTTGTGCGCCGGCCTGGTGGGCGACCCTAGAGATCCGCGGCTCCGGGGAGGCCATGAGAGGTCTTGGCGCTGCGGGCGCCGTCTGCGATGGCTCGCTCGAGGGCGCGCGTCGCGAGGATGCCCACCACGTCGACGGGCATCTCAACCTCGCCGGTTGCCATGACGAAGACGGTGTCGCCGTCATTGGTCGTGTGGGTGGGGCGAATCGCATGGGCATAGGCATCCGCCGCCATTTGGGCGACTTTCGTTGCCTGGGCCTTCGTGAGCTTGGCGTTGGTGATGACGCAGGAGATAGTCGTGTTCGTGCGCATGGGAGGCTGGGAACTTCCGTTGTGGCCTGCCTCGAGGGGCATCCTCGCAGCCATGGAGAGCGCGAGGTCGCATTCGTCCACGAAGCCCGCACCCGTCTGGGAGCGCATGCCGGCGATGACCTCGCCCGTATCCGGGTCGACGACGTTTCCACACGCATTCACGGAGGCGATGGCACCGCAGACGAGTGTGCCCGCCTGTTCGACGTCAGTCCCGAGGCCGGACTTCATCGCGAACGTGGGGCCGCCAAGCTTGCCGACGGTGCATCCACAGCCGGCTCCGACGTTGCCTCTGGGCAGCGGGACCGGCGGGTTGTCGAGCGCGCGGGCGCATGCCGAGGCTCCGTCGTGCGCGGTGGGGCGTACGTGCGGGTTTGCGAAGGCCAGGTCGAAGAGGCATGCGCCAGATACGATGGGAACGACGCCAACCTGCACGTCAAGCCCGATGCCGTGGCGCTCGAGTTCCTCGGCAACGCCAACGGAGGCGGCCAGGCCATAGGCGCTTCCGCCAGAGAGCACGACGGAGTGCAGGACGTCGACCGTCTCTTCCGGGCGGAGGAGGTCCGTCTCTCGAGTGGCGGGGGCGCCCCCTCGGACGTCTACGCCACCCGTGGCGCCTGCTGGGCAGACGATGACCGTGCAGCCGGTGCCGTTCTCCTCGTCCGTGTGATGGGCAATGCGAATTCCGGGGATTTGGGAGACGTCAGCGATGGTCGTGGCCGGCACCTCCGCCGCATTGGCCACAAGGTCACGCGGACCTTCGAGCCTTTTGTCGTCCTGCATCGTTCGACCCGAAATTCTCTTTGCCATTAGTCGCTCTTTCCGACGAAAGCCTCAAGTGCGCGCATCGTTTTGGCCACGGGGAGGCCAACCACATTGAAGTAGTCGCCTTCGATTGTACGCACAAGCGTGCGGCCGAGCCCCTGGATCCCGTAGGCTCCGGCCTTGTCGAGCGGCTCGCCGGTTTTGACGTAGGCCTCGATGGTCGCATCGTCTAACTCGTAGAACGTGACGCTCGTGGTCTCATAGAACGAGAAGGACCTGTGCCCGCCCGTTCGCGTGGGAGATAGGAGGCAGACGCCGGTAGACACTTCGTGTGTGTGCCCGGAGAGCGCGTGGAGCATCTCGATGGCATCTTCCTCGGAATGGGGCTTGCCGAGCTCCTCGCCGTCGATGGCGACGATGGTGTCTGCCGCGAGGATGACGTCGCCGGGCTTGGTCTCGTCTCCGAGGGCGCTCATTGCCTTGCATTCCGCGAGGTGGCGGACCATCTCCTCGCAAGTGGGCTCTTCGACGAAATCCTCGCCCAGCTCCTCGTCAAAGCTGTTGGCAAACGCCTCGAGCGCCGCCGCCTCATCGATGTCCTGCGGCCTCACGATGGGGTCGAAGCCCATCTCCCCCAGGAGCTCGACGCGCCTGGGGGAGCCGCTTGCGAGAACGAGGCGATCTATGCGGGCGGGAAGGTCAAACAACGACAAAACGCGCACCTACCTTTCGATGAGCATGCCGGAGGCGACACCGTCAGCGGTGGCCTTGTCGGTGAGAAGCTCAAGCAGGGCGAGGCCAAACTCGACGGCAAAGCCGGGGCCGGAGGCGGTTACAAGGTTGCCGTCGCGGTAGACGCCGTTCTTCTCCGGGCGAACGCCTGCGGGAAAATCTCCTTCGAAGCCCGGATAGCAGGTGGCCGTTCGGCCCTCGAGGAGGTCGAGCTCGGCAAGGATGGAGGGAGCTGCGCAGATCGAACCAAGCTTGCGGTTCGCCATGAAGTCGCGCGCGAGCTCGCAGACGCGGTCGGTGGCGCGCAGTGTCGTGGTGCCAGGAAGGCCGCCGGGCAGGACGATAAGATCGCAGGTGGCGAAGTCATAGGTGTCAAGCGTGGCATCGCAGTCGATGCCGATATTCTGGGCGGAGGTGACGTGCGGCTCGGCGTTTACGGTGACGAGGGCCACGTCCTGGCCGCCGCGACGGCAGATGTCTGCCGGAGCGAGCGCCTCGATGGTCTCGAAGCCATCGGCAAGAAGGATTGCGATGCGTGCCATGGTGTCTCCAATCTGCCGTGTCGGCGGCTTTGTGGGTTACTTGCGAACGAGCTTGGTGACGGTCTCGACGTGGAAGGTCTGCGGGAAGAGATCGACCGGCGTGACGGAGACCGGCTCGAAGACGCCGATCTCGCGGAAGCGGGAGAGGTCGCGGGCGAGGGTCGCCGGGTCGCAGCTCACGTAGGCGATGACGCGGGCGGGCTGATCCGAGAGCTGGGACACGACATCGTCTGCGAGGCCGGCGCGGGGCGGATCGACGACGATGATGTCAGCGTCGTCATCCGGGAACTCGCGGCCCGCGTCTCCACCCACGGCGTCGACGTTGTCGAGGCGAGCCTCCTCGAGGTTGCGGCGGAGATCACGGACGGCGGGACCATAGGACTCAACGGCGTCGACGAAGTCGCACCTCTGGGCGAGCGGCAACGTGAAGGTGCCGGCACCGGAGTAGAGGTCCATTGCGATGTCGTCTCCCTGCGGGTCGAGCGCATCCATGACGAGTTCGACGAGTTTCTCGGCACCCTTGGTGTTCACCTGGAAGAAGCTTGGGGCTGAGAGGCGCATGACGTTGCCGGCGATGCGCTCGCTCCAGGAGCCGGCCCCATCGAGGCGCTCAACGCCGGCGATCTTGCGGGCCTTGGACGGACCCTTCGTCATGACGCGCACGAGGGATGTGGCGTGCGTCGCTTCGAGGACGCGCTTTGCCTGGCCGCGCGGGAAGGCCCCGGCGGGAGTCCAGATCGCGATTTCCACGTCCTTTGTGCGGCTGGAGCGGCGAATGCCCACGCGCTCGATCTCGAGCTCATGAGAGCTCGCGAGATAGGAGAGCGCTCCCGAGACGTTCTTCACGAGCTTGGCATCGCGCCCCTTGGCGGGAACGTCGAGCAGCGGGAACTCGTCAACGCGGATGACCGTTGTGCCGTCTGCGGCGTACATGCCAAGCGTTGCGTGACGGCCGTCGCGAACGAACGCGAGCTCGGCCTTGTTGCGATAGTGCCAGGCGTCGCTGGGGGCGAGGCAGTCACGAACGAGCTCGTCAGCATCAGCCATGTGGCCCACGCGAGCGAGCGCGTCGACGACGTTGGCACGCTTCGCGGCAAGCTGGGCCTCGCGTTCCATGCAAGCCCAGGGCGCGCAGCCAAGCACCGTCGCAAGCAGCCATGTGGGGGTGACGCGGGCGGGGGAGGGCTCAAGAACCTTGGTGACCTTCGCTTTCGCGAAGGACTTCCCGTCGCTTACAAGCTCCGCCTCGACGACGTCTCCGGCGATGGCACCGGAGACGAACACGCATTTGCCGTCTTCGGTGTGGGCGATTGCGTCGGGCCCGTAGGTCATCCGCTCTATGGAAAGTCTCATGTATGTCCTAGTTCTTCGTGCGTCCAAACAACGTCTTGAAGCCTAACCCAAAAATGGCAAACGCGGTGGCGACACGTCCGCGCGGACGCCTGGCGAGTTGCGTGTCCGCTGCGGCATTGCCTACGCGACGAGACTGGCGCTCCGAAACGTCTTCGATGAGGGTGGCGGTGACGTGGGCGGGTTCCTCTGCGGGCGCGGGCACCGGCGCGGGCGCGCGCTTGGGCTTGGAGGGCTGGGCGAGCGCCTCTGCCGGCGTGGGTTCCTGCGCGGACGCTGCCATGGGGGCGGCGGCGTGCGTGGGCGCCTCTTCATGCAACGTTTCCGCTGGAATCGTGCCCTCGGTCTCGCCTGCCTCCTGAACGGGAGCGTCGTCCGTAGGCTCCTTGACCGCGGCCTGCTCAGCCGCGGCAACGGGTCTCGTCTCGATAGCGGGCTCTGGCACCGCTGACGCCTTCGTCGCGGCAGCGCTTTCAGCCTTCATCGCGTGGGCGTATGCCTCTGCGATGAAGACCTCCTGGCAGTTCACGGAGGGCTCGCCGTCCTCTCGGCCGATTCTGGCCCAGGTTCCGTCACACGTGAGGCGACGCGCCTTCACGTTGTCCGCGAGCTGAAGCTCCATGAAGTTCTTCACGATCTGCTGGCACGTCGGGTCGAGAACGGGATAGGCGATCTCGACGCGGCGCTCTGTGTTGCGCGTCATCATGTCTGCGCTCGAGAGGTAGATGGTGTCCGCGTCGACGCCAAAGGCGTAGATACGTGCATGCTCGAGGAGGCGTCCCACGATCTGGCGAATCTCGATGCCGGTCGTGCGGTTCTCGATGCCCGGCAGCATGCAGCAGATGCCTCGCACGATCATGATGACTTCGACGCCAGCCTGGCTCGCCTCGGCGAGGCGGTCGATGACGTCGCGGTCCGTCAGGGAGTTCAGCTTGAGGAAGACGCGGGCTGGGGCTCCGGTTCTGGCGCGCGTGATCTCGCGGTCGATGCCGCGCATGATGAGGGGCTTGAGCGACAGCGGCGCCACACCGAGGTAGCGATAGGAGCCACGGAGATTGCCCAGGGAGAGGTTGCGGAAGAAGGCGTTGCCATCCTCGGCAATGCCGGGATGAGCCGTCATCAGCATGAAGTCGCTGTACAGCAGGGCGGTCTTCTCGTTGAAGTTGCCGGTGCCAAGGCACGTGATGCGGGATATGCCGCGCGCGTCATGATAGGTGATCTGACAGATCTTCGAGTGACACTTGAATCCCTCGGAGCCATAGATGACGGTGCATCCCGCCTCCTCGAGACGCTCTGCCCACTCGATGTTGTTCTGCTCGTCGAAGCGGGCGCGCAGCTCCATGAGGACCGTGACGTCTTTCCCGTTCTCGACGGCGGTCACGAGGCTCTCGCACAGACGCGAGTGGCGCGCCACGCGGTAGAGCGTGATCTTGATCGAGATGCAGTCGTCATCGTTCGCCGCTTCGTGGATGAGGCGCAGGAGGGGACTCATCGACTCATACGGATAGGTGAGCAGAACGTCGTGGTTCTCGACCTGGCCGCACATGGGCTCGCCGTCGCGCACCATAGGCGAGGGCTGTGGGGCAAAGGGCGGGAACGTGAGCACGCCCTTGCGGCTTGCGGGAACCTTGCCTTCGAGCTGGTAGACGAACGAGAGGTCTGAGGGCGTCGAGAGGTGGAACATCCTGCGCTTCTCAAGCTCAAGTTCCTTGCGGACGAACGTGACGAGCGACTCGTCGAGGTCTCCGGTAATCTCGGCGCGGACGGGCTGGAGGCGGCTCCTGCGCTTGAGCACCTTCTTCATGTGCTGGCGGTAGTCCTCCTCCTCCTCGACTCCCTCGCCGTCAGGGTCGATGTCGGCGTTGCGCGTGACGCGCACGACGCCCGAGCTCGTGGGGACGTAGGAACCGAAGCAACGGCCGAGCATGGAGATGATGACGTCCTCAACGAGGGTGTAGCGGATGCGACCCTCGCTGGAAGGAAGCCAGATGATGCGATCCGCGGTTTGCGGGACTTCGACCATGCCGAGAACCCCGTGCTCATCGTTGCCGTCGAGGGAGCAGACTACGTGCAGGACGCCGTTCTTGAGGTTGGGGAAGGGATGGCGCGGGTCGACGATGAGCGGCGACAGGATAGGAGCCAGGCGGCTCTCGAAGTAGCGGGAGACGGTGACGAGATCGGAGTCCGTGTACTGTTCTGGCGCCAGACGCTTGATTCCCTCCATCTCGAGGGCACTCTCGAGCTGGGTGAAGCAGCGCTCGCGACGCTCGTACAGGCCCGGGAGGATTGAGAAGAGCTGGGCGAGCTGCTCCGACGGGGTCTCATCGCTCTTGTTGTCTGCCGGCTGGTGCTTGAGCTCTGCGAGGTCAGAGAGGCCGCCGACGCGGATCATGAACCACTCGTCGAGGTTCGACTGGAAGATGGCGCAGAACTTGATGCGCTCGAGGAGCGGCACGGATTCGTCAAAGGCCTCGTCTAGGACCCTGTTGTCGAAGCGAAGCCAGCTGACCTCGCGATTCTGCGTGTAGGAGAAATCACGGGAACGCTTCTGGGGACGATTAGCGTTGGCGGGCGTCGGGACGACGTCGGCAAATTTGGCAGCCTTGTGCTCGAGTTCGGCGGCGGAGGTCTTTTTCGAGCTCTTTGAGGACTTGGCCTCGTCCTTTTTGCGCTTGGAGGCCTTGTCTGACTTGTGTGTGCCTTTGTTCTTGCCCATATGTCGCTCCCGGCTCGTCACGTACGGCGTCGAATGCTTCCAACAGAACTAGTATCCACGTAATTCCGGACATCTCTTGTTACGATTCGGTAAGGGTCTCTATGCGTCTGATGGGCGTTCCGCTCAGGTCTCTTCATCTCCTGAATTGCCGCCCCATTTATCGACAAATTGCTGCTAGACCTTGCAATTAGCGTTTTATGGCCGTACAGTTCTTGCAAACGTGCTGCTTGATGAGTTGATGCGACAGCGCGCCGCAGGTGAACCGCTATCCCTAAATAGCTGACAAGGTTTTTCCAGAGGACGCGAGGAGACATATATATGGCTGAACCGAACAATCGCGCACGTGGAAACAGACAGTCCCGTGAGCGCACGCGCGATGACCGCCGTCGCGAGAGGGCGAACGTCGCCGTCGCCCATACTGCGGAGATGCACGATCGCCTTGGTGCGGAGATTGAGCGCTCGGTGAGGGAGACGCGCTTCTATGACGAGATTCCCGCGGCGCCGGCGGGCAGGGAGACTTCCGTTCCCAGCGTGAGCGTCGTCGACGCGGATTCCGTTTCCGCGGTGCTCGAGCTTGGCCGCGGCCGTGCCGATATGTGTGACCTTGCCGTTCTTGACTTCGCATCGTTCACGTATCCCGCGGGTGCCTACATCCGCGGTGCCATGGCTCAGGAGGAGGCTCTCTGCCAGGAGAGTTTCCTGTATAACGTCCTCTCGCGCTTTGAGGGCTGGTTCGCGGAGAATCGCCGCCACAACATCAACTGCGAGCTCTATCGCGATCGGGCTCTGGTCGTGCCGAAGGTGCGTTTCGAGCGCGAGCGCTTCCACTCCTATGCCGACGTTATCGTTGTCGCTGCCCCCAATCTCAAGAGGGCGAAGGTCAACTACCATGTGCTCGAGTCCGACCTCGCGCGTTCGATGCGCTCTCGCATTCGCCTCGTGCTTGGCATTGCTGACGTTCTTGGCCATGACAAGCTCGTGCTTGGCGCCTTCGGCTGCGGCGTCTTTGGGTGGGACGCTCTCCGCGTCGCCCAGATCTTTGCCGAGGAGCTCGCGACTGGCAAGCACGTGGCAAGTCAGGTGACCTTCGCCGTACCGAAGGGCCGTCGCGATGAGAACCTCGAGATGTTCCAGCATGTATTTGCCACGTTCCCCGAGGTTAACGAGGAGCCATACGCTCCCGCCCCGGAGCCCGCGCCCGTTAGTCGCAATGAGGGCGAGGCAGAGGACGACTGGCGCAAGTACCTTTAGGTTCTTGTCGCGATGCCAGCTTTTCCCAGGAAGTGGTGGTTGGCTCTTTCCGTATAGCTGAGACATTGGGTCGCCGGCGCATTCTTGGACGAATGTGCCGGCGGTTCTGTATTGGGTGCACGCATTGTGATTAGCGCACTGTGCTCAGAGCGCCTAATTCGTCCCGGACTGGTAGTTGTTGGTCAGCCTCGCCGCCGTCGTCTCTGCGAACGTATCAAGCATTCATGATGTTGTGTAAACAAACGGAAAATTGCGAAATTCCCGCATTTTATCGTGCTAATATGCATTCTCGATGCGAATCTAAGGGGTAAATACCCAATGACGAACGCAAATCGCCAGCGATCTTTGCTGTGCGGTTGCTCAAGCATAGCAGCTCGAAAGGTGTCGACGTGAAGAAGCGATATAACCGACAGGACGCGATTCGCGAGATCGTCCGCGATAAGTCCATCAAGACCCAGCGTGCCCTCGTCGAGGAGCTTGAGAAGCTCGGTTTCGTCTGCACGCAGGCTACGATCTCGCGCGACATCGCGGACATGGGCCTGCGCAAGCTTCCGGAGGGCGTGTATGTCCTCGCCGAGGACCTGCACCTGCAGCGCATGGTGTCAGACCTCGTCACTAATGTCGTGCGAGCTAACAACATCGTCGTCATCCATACGCAGGCCGGGGCCGCTCAGGGTGTCGCCGCGGCTTTTGACGACGCGAGTCTTCCCGACGTGGCGGGCTGCATTGCTGGGGACGACACGATCATGGTCGTCTGCCTCACTAGCGAGCAGGGCGTTTCGCTCGAGCAACTCGTGAACAAGCTCAGAGGCGTGAGCGACTAAGCGTCTCTTGGTCGCTTCGCATCCGTTATTCGACTCTCAAATAGGCATCCAATCGAAGGAGCATCTCTATGTCCGAAAAGGGTAAGGTCGTTCTCGCGTATTCCGGTGGCCTCGACACCTCGTGCCTTCTCAAGTATCTCCAGGATGAAGGCTACGACGTGGTCTCCTGCATCGCCGCCCTCGGCCAGCCGTCCGAGGAGCGCAAGGACATTGACGCCGTGAACGAGAAGGCCAAGATGCTCGGTGCCGTGGCCGCGTATGACGTCGACATCCGTGACGAGTTCTGCGAGGACTTCGTCGCCAAGGCGATCTTCGCCAACGGCATGTACGAGAACAAGTATCCGCTGCTCTCCGCCCTGTCTCGTCCCGCCATCTGCCGTCACCTCGTGAAGGTGGCCCAGGCCGAGGGTGCCGTTGCCATCGCCCATGGTTGCACCGGCAAGGGCAACGACCAGGTTCGCTTCGAAACCGCCATCAAGGCCCTCGACCCGAAGCTTGAGATTCTCGCTCCCGTCCGCGATTGGGAACTTCACACCCGTGAAGAAGAAATCGACTGGGCTGCCGAGCACGGCGTTCCGGTGAAGGCGTCAAAGGCTTCGCCGTACTCCATCGACGACAACGTGTGGGGTCGCGCCATCGAATGCGGCGCGCTCGAGAACCCCTGGAATGAGCCTCCCGCGGACATCTGGACCCTTTCCGTCGACCCTGAGAATGCTCCCAACGAAGCTGAATATGTCGAGATTGGTTTCGAGAAGGGCGTTCCTTGCTCGCTCAATGGCGAAGAGAAGAGCTTCCTGCAAATCGTCATGGACCTCAATGTTCTCGCCGGCAAGCATGGCTGCGGCCGCATCGACATGGTCGAGAATCGTCTCGTTGGCGTGAAATCGCGCGAATGCTACGAGACCCCTGCCGCCGAGGTGCTCATTGCCGCCCACAAGGCGCTTGAGACTCTGTGCCTCGATCGCGAGACGCAGCACTTCAAGCTCAACCTCGAGCATCAGTGGTCCACCACCGTGTATTACGGCCAGTGGTTCAGCCCGCTGAAGAACGCTCTTGACGCATTCTTCGCCGAAACCCAGAAGTTCGTCACCGGCACCGTGAAGGTGAAGCTGTACAAGGGCAGCTGCACCGTGGCTGGCCGCATGAGCGACCACTCGCTCTACGATTACGGTCTGGCGAGCTACACCGCCGCCGACACGTTCGACCACAAGGCCGCGAAGGGCTTCATTGACCTCTCCGCGTTGCCGTTTGCAGTCTGGGCGGAGAAGCAGGGCCACGAAGCGCAGGACCTGTAATTCCACGCTAGAATAGAGCGTTGTTCGAAACGCATTGAAGCTGGTGCGGGCTTTCGGGCCCGCACTTTTATATAAGAGTATTGCGGCGCACGGGCGTCCGTTT
>OLNE01001718.1_pt1 | contig 15065 bp, 15 predicted proteins | sample 1672431 | NCBI WGS metagenome assembly OLNE01 (sample SAMEA3136685, study PRJEB25190) | human gut metagenome | reverse complement strand
CTTTACCGCCTCCGGGGCCGTCTTTTCCTCTTTTTCCGGACCGGGGTTCGCGCACAGAAACCGAATTCATTGGCTTTGCAGGCAGGCGAGCGCGAACCTTACCGCCTTCGGGGTGGGTTTGCTCTAAGAAAAGGGCGAAGCCGCCGCACATGAATTGCGACTGCTCCGCCCTCTACTTGCTTAATTGTCCGGCAGGTCCTACTTATCGGATTTGCTTGCCTTCTTTACTTCATCGGTCTTGAAGATAATCTTGCTCTCTCCGCTCTGACCGTCCTGCTTTCCGCCAATGAAGGAACCATCGGAAGCGGCATCCAAAGTTGCCTTTACCCGGTTCACCATGCTCTTAATATCCGAATCCTTCAGGGTGGATACCAGCTTCTGGATTCCGGTCTTATTGAATGTTGCCATTCCGCTTGCCAAAGTATCCGCACCGTCAGACAGAGTCTCCGCACCTTCCGTCAGCTGACCCATGTAGGTCACCAGCTTACCGGTTCCGGCATCTACCTGAACCGCACCGTTTGCCAGCTTTGTAGTGCCGGCATCCAGCTTATTTGCACCGGCATCCAACTTATTCACGCCGGTTACCAGGCTGGTCTTATCCTTAGTATCGACCTTGATTCCCGCCTGCAGGCTCTGGAGGCCCAGAAGTGCGCCCGGATGGAACTTTCCGTCCTTGTCGGTATATCCGTTCACGCCGGCATCCAGCTGTGCGGCACCGGAATTCAGTCCGGCCACGGCCTTCGACAGACTCGGAACCTTTGTTCCGTCTGCCTTTGTACCTCCTTCATTGACGGCGGTATCCAAAGCCTGGGTTCCGGCCTTCAATTCATCCGCACCGTCCTGCAGCTTCTTCAAGTCATCATTGGAAGAAGATGCAATACTCTGATACATTGCCTTCGCCGTCTGATTGGCTGCACTAATCTTCTGCTTGTCGGTATTTACCGAAGAAACCGTATCGTTTACGTTTGTCTCGTATGTTCCCAACTTTTCTTTTGCATTCTTCAATGCATTGATGGTGTCCTGATCTCCGGAAGCCTCTGCCGCTTTGATGGCTGTTTCCAGAGCGCCGTCCACATCGGCGGAGGATGGAGCGTTTACATTCTCGGTATTCACGCCGTCCAGATTGTCGCTGATGGATTTCGCAGTCTGTGCCAGCTTGGCGTTCTGTGCCGCAAGCGTTTCGCCCATCTGCTTGATTCCGGCATCCACCCGAGCTGCTCCGGCACTGAGTTTCTTAGCGCTGCCGTTATCACCGGCCAGTCCGCCCGCACCGTTCACGCTGGAATTCAGCGCCTCCGTTCCTTCTTTCATCTGAGTGGTTCCGGAAGACAGGTCCTGGGCACCGGCTACCAGCTGATCCGCACCGTCGGACAAGTTCTTCACGCCGGCCTTCAGGTCTCCGGTTCCCTGCTTCAGGTCTCCGGTTCCGGCCTTCAAGTCCTTGGATCCGTTTTTCATGCTCTCGGTGCCGTCCTTCAGGGTTTCGGTTCCTTCTTCAATCTGAGAGGAGCTGTCCGCCAGCTTATTGGCACCCTTGGCCAGCTTGGAACTTCCGTCCACCAGCTTTTTGGAAGCATCGGACAGCTTGTCCAGTGCGCTTTCCAGTTCGTCAACCTGACCGGTGGCGTCATCCAATTTCGTGGTATCCACATCATTCATGAAACCGGAATCCGCTACGGTGTAGGTTCCGTCGATTTCGAAATTCGTGGTCTTTGCGTTGATGGTTACGTGGTCCGGAATGTCCAGATCGTCAATCTGCAGGTTGTCGCTCATTCCCGGAAGAGCAATTCCCACAACGGCGGTGCTGTTTCCGTCGTTTACCGCCTTACCGTTGTTTACGGTGACGTTGGTGAAGTTGTCGTTGCTCAGCACGACCGCACTGACGATTGCGTACGGACGAGTCAAACTGTAGCCGTTTTCTTTTACGCTGTCGTTGATGTCGTAATCGAAACGGATTTTTACATTGCCCTTCTTGCCGGCGATTTCATCGGCGGAAACCTTCGTGCCGTTCAGATAGTAGCTGACCTTTACTTTTACCGGAAGCTCCCCGTCGTAGTCTCCGGTGTAGTGGATGTCCTTGCCCTTTGCGGCCCACACCAGCTTCTTGCCGTCCCGGCTCATCTTCTCGTCGCCGGAGGTGTTCTTGATGTTCTTCAGATTGGAGTAATCGCTGAGGTTGTTGGACTTGCCCTCATTCTTCAGCCACTCGCTTACCGAAACATCGGTTGTATTGCCATCGGCGTCCATTACCGCGTACACGGTCTCGGATTTGTCGCCGGTCTGTGCGGTCTTCAGCATCTCCGGGAAGTTCTCATTGATGGACTTCTCCGTATCTGCATGGACTGCATTCATCTGCGGCACATAAAACAACGCTGTGCTGCATGCCAGAACGCCCGCAAGAATCGGGGCGCCGATTTTCTTGATTTTGTTGTTAAGCTTTCTCATTGTTCAATCCTTTCATGCCCCTTGTAGTTTTACAAATTATACGATCGAATGCCATAAGCATGGATGGCAGCAGGAAAATCACCGTGATCATACTGATAATCGCACCTCTGGCCATCAGCGAACACATGGTGCTGATCAAGTATACGTTGGAATACTTCGACACTCCGAAGGTGGATGCGAAGAAGCCCAGTGCACTGGTCATGATGGACGGCATCGACGTCCGCACGGCGATATCAATGGACTCTCGCTTGCTCAGCCCGCCCATTCGTTCGGTCTTGTACCGAGTGGACATCAGTATCGCATAGTCCACCGTGGAACCCAGCTGAATGGTGGTGACGCATACCGGAACCAGGAACGGAAGCTCCACTCCGGTGAATCCACAGATTCCCAAGTTGATGTATATGGCTAACTCGATTACAAGTATCAGTATAAACGGTAGTGATATCGAGCTCAATACGAAGAAAATAATCAGGAACACCAGTCCGATGGAAATCCAGTTAACGACCTGGAAGTCCTTGGACGTCAGCTGAATCAAGTCCTTCGTAGACGGCGCTTCACCAATAACCGATCCGTTCTTATCGTACTTGTGAACGATACTGTTGACCTGTGTCACCTGACGATTTACCTTGTCGGTAGAAATCCGATACTTCGAGTTCACCAGTATCATCTGGTGCTTGTCGGACCGCATGGAGTTGTTCAGCTCATCCGGAAGCATGTTCCGAGGAATCGCAGAACCCAGCATTCCGTCCACACCCAGAACGCTCTTCACGCCCTTCACGTCTTTGATTTCCTCACTCATGGACCGGCCATCTTTCGCCGACATATTCGCATCTGCGATGATGATATAGGAAGTATTGATTCCGAAATCTTTCGATAGCTTCTTATTTGCAGTATAGAACGGAACCATCTCTTTATCGATATCCTTGCCGTCTCCCACCACCATCTTCGTCAAATCGTAAGATGTATTCGTGTGAGCATATCCATACAGTGCCGGAGCTAACAGGAGTCCAAAGCACAGGATGTAAATTCCATACCGAGATGTGAGCTTGTGAGACAATCTGTCGGCACTTGGGATTAAGGTCTTGTGACGAGTCTTCTGCAACGTTCTTGTAAAGAACAGAATCATCACCGGCAGCACCGTAACGCTGCACACTACACCAAAGACAACGCCCTTCGCCATAACCAATCCAAGGTCCATGCCCATCTTATAGGTCATGAAACACAATGCCAGGAAACCGGCAATTGTCGTAACGGAGCTTCCTGTCACAGAAATCAACGTTGCATTGATGGCCTCTGCCATGGCCGGTTTCGGCTCTATTCCGTCATCCAGCTTTTCCATATAGCTGTGCCACAGGAAGATGGAATAGTCCATGGTCACGCCCAGCTGCAACACCGCCGCAATGGCTTTGGTGATGTAGGAGATTTCTCCGAACATGATGTTGGATCCCATGTTGTACAGAATTGCCAGTCCGATACTCAGCAGGAACAAGAACGGTGCCACATAGGAGTCCAGCAACAGCATCATTACCAGAAGGGACAGCGCTACCGCCACCGCTACGTACTTGATTTCTTCCGTCTCCGCAATATTCTTCAGATCCAGAACCATGGATGTCATTCCAGCAACATACGTGTCCTTGTTGCTCATCTTTCGAATCTGATCCACGGCATTCAGCGTATGCTCATCCGAAATTCCCGTATCGTAGAATGTTACCAGCATCGTTGCATTCTTGTTATTGATATTGTCCTGCACCACCTTCGGGTACATGGAAATCGGAATGGATGGATTCACCACGTCCTGCAAATTCACGATGGATTCCACATGATCCACCTTCTCAATGTCCTTCTTCAGCTTCGTCACATCATCCGTCTTCATATTCTCCAGAACGAGAATGGAGAAGCCGCCCTTGTGGAACTCATCCATCAACAGGTCTTGACCCTTTACACTTTCCATATCGCTCGGGAGGTATGACAACATATCGTAATTAACATGAGTCTTCGCCATTCCGATTGCTGACGGAATGATTAAAATCAATGCTATTACGAGGATTGCGTGTCTCAGCTTCACAACTACTTTGCCGAATTTCATCTCTTGCATCCCCCTATAAAAATAGTTTCGCATATCTAAATTGACCGACGGTCATTTCATCTGCCAGTATACTAGCACAGGAATGACCAGCAGTCAATATTTGAGATAAATTTTTTACAAAATTCCTTTGTTCAATTTTCGAAACACTTTATATATAAGGGTTTCGAACACTTGACCGTTGGTCATTTTATTCTTGACGAATCCTTCACTTGATGGTATATTATAGAAAAATCGGTAACGTTAAACCGAACGGATCTTTTTTTACCAAGGGTGTAGTTATGACAAAAGTGGATATGAAGAAAAATAAAAAACGCCAGGACATCCTGGACGCGGCCTATGAGCTTTTCACCACGAAGGGCTTCTCCAGCACGACGATTATGAACATTGCGCTGAAAGCCGGAGTGGGGAAGGGCACGTTCTATCTCTATTTCGACAGCAAGGAGGCGGTGCGGGATGAGCTGATTGTGATTAAGGCTTCCCAGATTCTCACCAAGGCCGTTAACGCGATGGAGGAAAGCCTGGGCGCCAATCGAAAGGTGGGGGTGGCGGACCGGTTCATCTTCGTGGCAGATTTCATTCTGAATTATCTGTCGAAAGATCTGACGTTGCTGCGGTTCGTATCCAAGAATCTCAGCTGGGGTCTGTTCCTGAACAGCCGCATTGAGGAGAAGAATTCCGATGTCATCAATTTCAAGGATTTCATTTCCCTGCTGATTGAGCGGGATCACGTGCACCTGAAGAATCCGGACATTCTGATTTATACGCTGATTGAAATGGTGAACTCCACCTGCTACAGCGTCCTGATTAGCGAGGATCCGGTCAGCTTCGAAGAGTACAAGCCGTACCTATATCACTGCATTCGGCTGCTGATTGATGATGCCAGGGAGAATTAAGTGTTGGCACGGTAAGATACCTGTGATATAATACGACTCGTTCTGCCGGTTTCCGGCGGAAACGAACCGGCAGATTCCATGGGGATGGCTGTGAAACATCCCGGACACAACGTGGGGTCTGCCGCCCAACCCGAATACGAAAAATTTGCGATATAGTGAAGGAGGAGCATTTGCCGGCGCAAACGCTCCTCCTTTTGATTCTTCACTTTTTTTCATCGCCTGTTCGATTAAGTCGTTCGGCGCTTTTTTCTGTTCGTCGGATGTGATACTGCCCACAACTTCTTATTCTTTGCAAAAATCTGATTCTCCTGCTCCATCAGCTCCTGATACATGGCAACCGCCTCGTCCAGATTGCTTGGTTCCTTGCTGTTGCTGCTTTTCCCGCTGCACGCCGCCAGGGACAGCATCAGAACCGCCGCCACCGCCAGCATCATCATTTTCTTCATTTTCGTCTTCATTTTCTGTCTCCTTTTTCATTTCTTTTCCGTCACTTCCGAAGCCGCACCCATAGGCCAGTGCATCGACAGGACATACGGTGACGCATTTTCCCCGGTCCACTTCAACGCCCAACAGGACCACCTTGTTCATCAGTCCGTAGAAGGCGCCCAGCGGGTACACCCACTTGCAGAAGGGCCGGTAAAACACCACCTTTGAAGAAGTTGGAAAGGTGGATATAAAATCTTCGTTAAGAAAGGAAAGTTAACGGAAATTTTATACGGGTAGGGTATATTATAGACAATCGGATGAATGTTTGGAAAAATGTGAGGGGAATGCCCGGATGATTGGAAGCGACACCTTGGTCTACCGGATGCTTTTCAACCTCACGGAAAACGCCATCCGGTACAATCGTCCAGATGGCGCCGTTACCATTTCCATCTGCAAGGATGAAAAGTTCATTCAAATTCGCGTGGCAGATACGGGCTTCGGAATTCCGGAGCAGTACCGGGAAAGCATCTTTCAGCCATTCTTCCGCGTGGACAAGTCCCGGAGCCGGGAACACGGCGGTGTCGGACTGGGACTTTCTCTGGTCTGGGAAATCGCGGCACTTCACGGCGGCGCGGTGACGGTGGAGGAAAGCTCGGGGGCCGGCACCGTGGTTCTGGTGACGCTGCGTGGTTGAATCCTTCCGTCATAACTCACGCTAATCTGGTTTCGGCACATCACTAAAATTAGGAGAAATTATAAAATGTTTCAATTTTAAAGCGACATCTTTACACTTTCTTAACATAACTTAGTTAGAATTATGTTGCAGATCTGTAAAAGATGCTTCTAGTGAACTTTACGAAAGGAAAATTTCTATGAAACATAAGAATACTATGTATCTAATTCTATTAACAATTTTCATCTTATCACTTCCGATATGCGCTTATGCTGACGATTCTGTCATCATTTCGAAAGATGACTTTTCTACTGATACTGAATTCCAAAATGCCATTGACAATGCATTCGAGAACTACGAGAATTTTACAATTGTTTTAGACGATGATACAATTAGCCCGGTGCTCAGCATGTCTGCTTCTCCACTATCAGCAGATGCTGTTCTATACAATGTTAAAAATGTACAGAATAAATCTAACTCTTTCGGAAAAGACTACCTAAATGTATCTGGCGATCCTGGAATTACCATAGGATTGTCTCACGCAAAAACTAAATCCTATGCATTACAATTTGGTGCAACATTTGGATGTGACAAAAGTTTTATTGCAAATGCAACGTGGGGTTCCTCCAAGGGCTCTACATTAACCTATTCTGGTACATGGAAAGTACCTTCGAAAGCGAATGGAAAGCAAGTAAAACGTGGCTACCTTCATATGCGTCCAGAATACAAAGTAAAATCTTATACGGTATATCACAAAAATTATGGAACAAACAAGTGGATTAAAGACGGCTCTTCGACAACAAAAAAAGCCTACGGTGTAAATATTAGAAAAACATTCACTTACAAATAGCACTTTGGAGGGGTATTATGATTTCAAAAGAACAATTTTCCTGTGGTAACACAATTTTAACACCTCAGAGTTACGAAATAACGACTGAGTGCGGTACTGATGTACTGACACCAAACGAAACAAAGATTCTCCAGAAACTACTTGAACAGAATCATTGTGTTGTTTCCCGTGCCTCTTTACTCTCATTGATTGATTTACGTGGTTCGAATGATACCGACCGTTCTGTGGACGTTCATATTTCTTCATTACGAAAGAAACTGCGTTCCATTCAGTCTAATCTTCGTATCCAGTCTAAAAGAGGTGTTGGATACTACATTCAGGAGAAGTCAAATACCCCGTTTCCGTTAAGCTTATTTTCTGATAAAACAAATAGTGAAAGAAAGGAGAATTCCTCTATGAAGTTTTCTTACATTTCTCTAATTTTCCTCGCCTGCATGTGTCTTTGCTGGGTAGGGTATACTGCATCACCACTTGATTTAGATATGTCCTTTGAACCAATGTATGGCTACGCCTACATCGTCCGCAACCTGTACATCATGTTCATGATTTTCATAGGCGTCTACCTTATGAAAATTTACCTGGATCACAAAGACAAATAGATTACAGTGATTAATTCCTGAGCGCCAATTCAAAATTGGCGCTCAGTTTATATATTCAACAATTCTATGAGGGATTTGCGTTATAACATATCCTATCCCTGCACCAGCGTGCCGCCACAGCTGGAACCGGCACCGGCGGTACAGCCGTAGCAGTGCGCCCCGAACCGAATCTTCCGCTGAAGCGAATTAATTTTTCCCCCAGCCAGATCATAGATGGTCAGATCCCGGTCTTCGTTCCGGCATGGCATATTCATCACCTGGTTGAAGTCGCAGTCATAGATTCTTCCGTCATAACCTACGCTGATCTGATCCCGGCACATCATCTTCTCACAGGCCTCCTCATTGAATGCATCCAGCAGCATATCCATGTACTGTTGGTAGATTCCGTTCCGCAGCAGGTGACACCCGTACCGGCCGATTGGATTGTTCGTCACCGCATACAGCCGGTTGAATTCCACCCCGTATTTTCGAAGCTCCTTCCGGTACAAATTCTCCAGCTCGTCCTGATCTGGCGGCAGAATATCCCGCTGCGGGTTGAACACCAAGTTCAGCTCCGGTTTCTGCTCACCCGATTCCTCACTTTCCATTTCCGCACCGTAGCCCACAGCATTCAGCTCCCGAAGCACCTCAATGCTCTGACGGAACACGCCGTCGCCCCGCTGACTGTCTGCCTCCGATTCACTGAAATTCGGAAGGCTGGCAATCACAGTTACCCCCAGCTCCCAATATTTCCGAATCAAGTCCCGATATGCCGGCGCCTTCAGAATCACCAGGTTGGTCCGAACCATCACCCGGAATCCCAGCCGCGTCGCCTCTTCGATGAACCACCGGAAGTCCGGCGCCATTTCCGGCGCCCCGCCGGTAATATCAATCGTCCGGAATCCGTACCGAACCCCCGTATCCAACACCGCTTGCAGCGTCTCCCGGGAAATCACTTCCTTCCGATCCGGGCCGGCGCCCACATGGCAGTGCTCGCAGGACAGATTGCACTTCTTTCCCACATTCACCTGAATCGTGGACAGCTCCGGCCGCGTCTCCAAATACTCCGCCTTCGGAACCATATCCTCAAAATACATAATCCGCGCCATCGCATCTTCCAGATCCTGGGGTGACGCCGGTTTTCCCTCCGGATATGCCTCTTCCCGGTACGCGGGTAAAACCACGAATCCGCCCAGGAGCGCGTTTCCGATGGTGCAGGCCGGACCGTTCAGAATACGATTGCGATAGGAAACCTCTGCCGGAGAGTTGTGTTTCCACAGCCGGTCAAACCATTCCACATAGGCCGCCTGATCATAGCGAACGGGAACCGCTTCGATATAAAGTCCCTTGTATTCCGCCCGGTAGATGGCATCCTCCTCCGGTGTTGCCGCAATTCGGGTGAGCACGCCGAACTGCTGCCCCTCAAAGGTGGGAAGTCCCGCCGCACCGTTATTGATTACCACACCGCCCCGGAGTTTTCCGGCCACCGCCGCACAGGTATGAGTGGTGGCGAAAACATCGATTCCGTTTTCTTCCATAAAATCGGACAGTTCTCCCTGGCGAAGCACATCCTCCAGCTGCTCGATGGCACAGTCCCAGCCCCCCAGCAGCTTCTCATCTCCATGAGTGATTCCGATTTTGCAATCGCCCACCTGAGCGACCATGTGAGCCGGCCGATCCTTTAGCTTCGCAATCAATTCCGGATGTTTCCCGATTTCTTCCTTCATCATATGGTGAATTCGGTTGGAGCGGCTCACGCTGGCATCATCGGTGCAATCCGGATAGGCGCAGCCGCAGCCCACGCCCACATCTTCCGTTCTTCGAACCTCTGCTTCCACATTTCCAACCATTGGAATATATTTCTCCGCACCGGCTTCTATCCGGGCAAATTCCTCTGCCGTCCGGTCGAACCAGTGCATGTCGCCGTTGAACACCATGCCCACCCGGCCGCCTTCGCCCAAGCGTTCCTGTTCTTTTACGAACATTGCCTGTACTGCATCCATGGCAAAGGGGTTTCCGTACAGTCCGCCCACCACCAGCAGGGTGTCGAAGGTGTGCGCCGGGGAAGGAGCCGCGGACCATACCGACGAATCCAGACGGTAATCCACCGGACATGCTCTTCCCGCATCTTTGAAATTATGTCTCGCATAACTCGGAGTTGTACAACTTGCCATTTTTTCCTTCTTTCCTTTTCTCTACTTCAAAATTTCCTGACGGAGGTTCTCCAGATCCGCCGCATCCGGATGGGACAGGGCCCGGTCGAAATTATCGATCATCTGGTCCAGATTCGGTGCCGCATCCGGCTGCGCCTTCATCTTCACATACCGATCCCGAACCGCCTGCTGCATCTTTCCCTGGCACATGAATTCGCCCACCAGGGTATTGCTCTCATCCATCGATGCCTTCCGGGTCGATGTCTTCCCATCCGGCGGCACTACGCTCTGCATCCAGAGCCTCGATTTCCTCGTCGGTTCTTCCTTTCCATGCCGGACGGCCTTCGGTCTTCTCCGCCATGGAAGCCACAACACCGCATACTGCGTAGGAACCCCAACACAGTACGGCACCCCAGAAGTTCACGCCCAGGAAGTTGGCGTACGCACCGTTTCCGATATTCATAAATGCCAAGCTGTCCGGGCTTACGGTGTCCACAATTCCCAGAATCATACCGATCCAGAAGGAGAGGTGGAAGCCGATTTTCGTCGGCTTAATCGGACCTGCGCCGTGAAGCAGAAAAACCGGACCCAGCCCCATAATCATGGTTCCGGAAATGGTGGTTGCCGCCAGAATATCGGTTCCCACAATCATCGGCAAATTGCCCACAACCGCGAAAAATGCCATGAATCCGATACCAATCCAGCGAGCTTTTTCATGCGGATCCTTTCCCAGAATGGCCGGAAGATCCCGCGCGGTCAGCTTCGCCAGGGAACTGAAGGTGGAGTCCAGAGTGGAACCACCGCACATTACCATCATGATAGCCATCAATAAGAATGCCGCAATGCCCATTCCCTGCGCCACCGCCTGCGCCGCATCCGTCACATTTTCCAGACCGGAAAGCATGGCGTCCACACCGATCAGGGAGAACAGGGTGATTGCCAGGAATCCCAGAAGACCCGCAACGGTGAAGCACTTCAGCATTTTCTTTTCCTCGCAGATGAATCCCCGGTCGGTGAGTACCGCATCATGGAATCCGTAGGACAGGCACTGCAGCAGTGCACCCAGAACGAAGTCCACGCCGGTGTCCATCTTCCAGGATCCGCTGGTCAGGTATGCGCTCATCGGGTGTTCCGGCAGAATCCAGAAGATGGTGAATACCAGCAGTACCACAAACAGGCCGGCCTGCAGCACGTCGGTAATCAGGGAAGAACGCAGTCCGCCCCAGCAGCTGTAGCCCAGTGTGATTGCGGTAAAAAGAAGTGCGGCGATGACGAAGGGTTTGCTGCCCGACTCACCGTAGTATCCGCCGATGACCGAGGTATTGGACCAAACCTCGTTGAACAGACGAACCAGAATTGCTGCGCTGAAGCAGAATGCCGCTGCCACACCGTAGTTGCTTGTGAGGAGGTCGGTCATGGACTTTGCGGCGAAACGACGGCGCAGTCTGTAGATTGCAAAACCGGTGAGGGGAATGCAGAGCCAGTACACCGCGTAACCGATACCACCTACGATGCCGTAGCTGTATCCCATATTGGCGCAGTTATATACGGATTTTGCGAATATCCAAGCGATAAATACCGAAGAGGTGACCATCAAAGAAGAGGCTGCTCGTCCCTTCTTGTCGGTTCCTTTGAAAAAGCCGCCGATTGTAACGGCCTTCGGGGAGATGGCGAACATGACGATGCCGTATACCACCAGGAATCCCCAGAAAAACAGTCCTGTACCGTTGTGCATGATGTTTTATCCTTTCTGCTATTATAATTCATAAAAAAGCCCATAAAAAATGCTGTTAGAATTCACTAACAGCGTTAACGGATTCATTCTAACAAATTTAGGACTTGTATTCAACCGATTTTTTATTGAAAATCCTTATATTGAATCTGCACATTTCCTCATATTTCTATTTTTTCACTAGGCGTCTTTCAGAATTTCTCCGGTCAGGGTGTTGGCCTCTTCCACGATAGAAGCGATTTCTCGGTTCCATTCCTCGGCCTGCTTGCGGTCGGTGAGAGCAGGGGTGTTGGCCACTACGTTCATCTTCGCCGCCTGAATGCAGGCATTCAGGTTCAGGGCCGCTACGTAAAGATCGCTCACCAGCTGCTTGTTGGATTTTCCAATCATCTCCTTGGTGAGGTGCAATCCGGCCAATGCCGCCCGGCATGCGTTCAGCGGAGCCAGTCCCGCTGCCACCGATGCCTCTGCAATCGCTGCCTTCCGAGCCGCTTTCTCTTCATCCGTGGATTTCGGAAGAGCATAGGCATCGGAAACGCCGGTAAAAGCTTCCTTATCTTCATCGATTCCCTGAATCAACTTCGTGAGAACTTCCTGAGCTTCCTTCAGCATCTGCTGATTCAGCTCTTCGTACTCTTCATATTTCTTCTTTCCCACGGTGAGGTTCGCCACCATCATAATCAGGGCTGCGCCCTGTGCACCGGTCAGTGCCGCAACCGCACCACCGCCCGGCGCCGGTGCTGCCGATTTCAGTTCATTCAGGAAATCGATAATCTTCTGGTTTTCTGTCATTTCTTTTTTTCCTTTCTGCTTCCCGCTGCCCGCAGTTCGAACGGACAGCCCGGAACAATAGCACCAATACTTTTATCTCATTATAATAAAAAGAACGCCGGAAGGAAACCTCCAGCGTTCTCAAATTACTTTTTCTGCGGATTAGTTGTTCAAATCTGCATCGAAAGGAAGGAGTGCTACCACACGAGCTCTCTTGATAGCAGTGGTAACTGCTCTCTGGTGCATTGCACATGTACCGGTTACTCTTCTCGGGAGAATCTTTCCTCTCTCGGTAGTGAACTTCTTCAGAGTCTCTACATCTTTGTAATCGATCTTCTTATCCTTGTCTGCACAGAACTGGCATACTTTTCTTCTTCTCATGCCGCGCTTTCTGTTGTTATTGTCCATTTCGACTTAATCTCCTTTCCTAAGATATGTCTAGAACGGGATGTCGTCATCCGCTGCCTGGAATGCATCCGGGAAATCATCTTGACCTCCGAAAGCGTCCTGCTGCGGTGCCGGCGCGCTCTGCTGCTGACCGCCCTGATAGCTGTCATTGCCGCCAAAACCGGAGTTCGCGTTGGAGCCTCCACCGTTGTTATTTCTAGAGCCAAGGAACTCCACGCGATTCGCGATGACGTCAGTGGTGTATACCGTCTGACCGTTCTTGTCTCTGTAACTTCCCGTCTGAATCCGTCCGCTTACCGCTGCCTGACTGCCCTTCTTCAGGTATCTGTCTACGGTCTCGGCCTGCTTTCCGAATACGGTGATTCGAATGAAGTCAGCCTGACTCTCCTGGCCGGCGGACACCGGTCTGTCGATTGCCAGCGTGAAATGCGCTACGGCAGTCTGAGTGTTCGGTGTGTAGCGAAGCTCCGGATCCCTTGTTAATCTTCCAATTAAAATTACACTATTCATGTTTCACCTGTCCTTTCCGAACGCTGTGAACGATACTTATTTCTCGTCCTGGCAAACGATGATATGTCTCATGCAATTATCGGAAATCTTCAGTCTTCTGTCCAGTTCCTTTGGCAGTTCTGCACTTGCCTTGAATGGAATCAGCACGTAGAAACCGTCCTTCTTCTTGTTGATCGGGTAAGCGAGCTTCTTAACGCCCCACAGATCCGCTTCTCCAGCTTCACCGTCAGCGTTGATGATGCCCTTTACGGTCTCGATCATCTGGTTTCTTGCAGCTTCATCCATAGCCGGATCAAGAATGAACAATAATTCATAATTTCTCATTGTTTTCACCTCCTATGGCCTAATGACATCTTGCGATGTAGGATTCTGGCCTGCTTATTCAGACCATACCCAATTATTATACAGAAAAATACCCGGATTGCAAGCTTTTATTTCCGAAATTCCTTGAAAATCCGGTGAATTCTTCCGTTTTCTACCCGCAAATCTGCTCAGAGTCCAGAATTACGGTAAATGGACCGTCGTTCAGCAGCTCGACCTTCATTTCCGCGCCGAATTCTCCCTGTTCCACCACATCCACGCGCTCTTTGCACTTCTCGATGATGTATTCATAAAGGGCGTTGGCATGGTCCGGTGATCCCGCTTCGATAAAAGAAGGTCGGTTTCCCTTCTTGCAGTTTGCGTACAGGGTGAACTGTGATATCAGTAAAAGTTCTCCCCCCACATCCGCCAAGGAAAGATTAGTCTTTCCGTTTTCATCTTCAAATATCCTAAGTCCGCAGAGTTTCTTTACCATCTTATCTGCAATCTCGGTGTTATCTTCCTCGGAAACACCAATCAGAACTAAAAATCCTTTCCCGATTTTTCCAATCACTTCGTTGTCTACTGTCACGGAAGCGTGTTGTACACGCTGAATTACAAATTTCATACGGTCAAAATCCTTTCTTCATAAACTCGAAACAGCGAAATGTACCTGTACTGCCGTATCATTGTCCATTTCGTTCAAACACATATTTCTCGGAATCAAATTCAAAACAGATGTTCGAAACTGTTTACCAAAGTAGCAAAATATGTTAAATATAAAATTATAGGAAGTTCTGAAAATGCCTAAACTGCTGGAATATAGCGTAAATACTGAATTAAAAACGTTTTTGTGTATTTCACATATGGTCACGTATAGTCACGTCTGGTAACGAAAATTGGTGTAAAAATTGGTGTAGTGTTTGGTGTAGAAAAAGTCTCATATTACAGTACAGTTCTTTATGAAAAAAATATGTGTTTTCATTCGCATCTCTGCTATGTATAACATGACAATTCGGACATTTCAAAACCATAAATAGTGATCAATATACGCATTTAATATTTAATGTCACCTTCTTTCTTGACCTCGATTTACATTGTATTCTTAATATTTCTACCGTTACATTTCATACATTACAGATAAAATATCCATCTGCTCATAAAGCATTCACATCTCAGATCCTTTTCCATATATCAATAAATCTATTGTGTCTTTTGACATATATCAAAAAATAGCGCT
>OLNE01001715.1_pt1 | contig 15076 bp, 9 predicted proteins | sample 1672431 | NCBI WGS metagenome assembly OLNE01 (sample SAMEA3136685, study PRJEB25190) | human gut metagenome | reverse complement strand
GTACGACCTAGGGGTTCGAGGTAATCTGTATGGTAATATGTATGAGCGTGATTTTACGTGATACCGAGTGACACTGTTTTGGTCGAAAAATAGGGTTTGAGCTGGGATGATACAGCGTGTGACCTCGGGAAACTAAAATTTGAAAAGGGTGCCCGGAGGTCGTAGGTTCAAATCCTGCCCCCGCGACCAAACGTTCAGGGTCGGAAGCATTGCTTCCGACCCTTTTTCGTGTTCGAGATGCATGCGGTAAACGAGATAATGCGCAAATTGGTCGGAGTCAGCCATTCTTACACTTTGCCGTAAGTGGGACGTACAGATCCCAGCAGTCTTGCAGCTCTTCTGGTTTATCGAGGTAGAACGCATCACCCAACATTATGGTTTCGAGGTGCCCCCCCAGTCTTTCTCGAGACAAATGCCGTCGGACATGGCGGCGTGGTATAGCACATTGAGACTCGCGAACTTCTTCTCCCGGCCTCCCGGATATCCACCGTCAAAGCACTTCTGGAAAGTCGGGCCATCATCATATTTGATGATTATGTATTCATCATCCGGCCTGCCCTCAAAACAGAGCGGGAACTCGGGCTCGCCGCCAATTGCGTCGTACAGCTCTTTGAACTGCCCGTAGGTAATCATGACAGCGTCTCCTGAATGCGGGCTACTCGAACGACAGATTTCTAACATTACTGACAGCGGAACAATAGTCAAATTCCGGCCCGACGGTACGCTCGACAACCGTTATCACGCTTATTCGTCCTCCTCTCCAAGCGAGATTTTCGTATCAACAGCGCGACAGATAATGAGGGATGGAAGAATAACAAGACACCGCTATAACCAAATCATCGGCGGACAACTGTAATCAGTGTTAGGTCGCTTCGCCGCGTAGCTCGATCTTATCGAACGAAATAGAGAAAAGACGTACAGATGGCTAGCTTCAGGAGATTAACCCCAGGGAAATAGAAGAGATTCTTATCTCGGTGTTCTCCATCATTCAATCGCCGAAAAGCCAACGTAGGACGGCTGTCAGATACGCTGCCTCTCACCAGATAAGCTCGCAAGAAGAGCAAGGTCATCACACAGCGCCTCGTCGCTCGCTGGCGCAGCAATCGAATACGCTCTCTAGCCGGTATCCGTTGCGATCCCACGCGCGGAGCGCGTCTTCACGGAGCAGTAAGCAACGGACGCTACGATAGAATTTGACCCGCTAACAGCAGGCAATTTAAGAGCCTCGCATCCATATCGAGAAAGCACATCGATGAATTGTCTGAAAGAAAAGTACGGCCTTATGAATTCTCCGAGGCTGGGACCCGTTGAGACGTTTTGGGCAAACCCAAGTCCACAGGCACTTCAACGTATTCCCAAACGGTTGCAGACGGCCGAAATTATCGATGCGGCAATAGATCACTACAAGGGCGATTCCGCCTTTCTGAAATATGTCTCGGACAAGGCGCTCACAGACGAGCAAAGAAAGCGAGTGGTCTCGATCCGAGGCATTGAGCTGAGGTTTATCGGCAAGCGTCACATAACGTATGAGCTTGCTCAGGCTGCAGTGTCCAATTGCTGCTGGGCATTGAGATTTGTTCCGGACGCCCTAAGAACAGAAGAATTATACGAAATGGCAATTCGACAGAATGGTCGCTCGTTATGCCTTCTTCCAGAGAGCGTGAAAACCTTTGAGCTCTGCTTCTGCGCGGTTAATAATGACCACGGCAAAGACGACGAGAATCTGGCACTTGAAGCAGTCCCGAAGGACATCGTATTCGGCTCCAAAGGCCGCACTCTATGTGAGGCGGCAGTAAAAGCTAACGGACTTGCACTTAAGGCCGTACCCGCCACTTATGTAGACGAAGAGCTTGCACAGGCCGCAATTGAGCATGACCCAAATGGCTGGAGCTGCTCTGCCATTCAATATATTCCGTCGACCCTCATGAGTGATAGGCTTGTCAACCTTTCGCTTCAGGTCAGCCCAAACAGCATCAGCAACTTGCCCCCGTCTGCAACGAAATATTTGACAGAGGATAAATGTATCGAGCTCCTTAAATACCACCCCGACTGCGTTGGACGTCTACCGAACAGACTCCTCGTTCGCAAGAACGTTGCGAATTACGCGCTCGAACAATCCCCGCGAGCACTTCGAAGCCTTCCGGAAAAAGCGAAAACCAAAACTCGTTGTTTCTCAGCAAAAGAAAGAGACCCAGAGGGCGTATCCCTTTCCTGGTTTCCCGAGCGAATTCGAGAACAGTGGGAGGCGACTCACCTGGCAACGGAAGAAAACCTTGGAATACCAGAGCCATTTACGCCACAGACCGACATCAAGAAGCTGCCCCTGCCCGAAAGCCCTATAGGTCATCTGATTCTGGCAGAAGATACAGGCCACCTAGTTGCCCACCAATTCGGAGAAGCGCTGTCCGGCCTTATAACGTTCTGTTACGTTTCTGACATCCATCTTGAGCACCAGCTTGCCTTCGAAAAATGCAAGCTGAAGGACGAAGCAGCGGAACTAATCAAGAATAAGGTCGGCGAATTGGTCTCCTCCCTACCACGCGCGGCGCCTTACGTACTTCTAGCTGGAGACATTGCAGACAGTATGGATCTCACAAAGCTCTTTTACGAGAGCCTTGCGAGCGAGCTTGACAAGAGGCAAGCACGGACAATCGTCGTCTCCGTCCTCGGAAATCACGAACTATGGGATAACAGTCTGCAAGGCGGCACCGGCAATAGCTCGATTGAACAAATCATCGAGAACCACAGGGAGGCACTCAGAGCCGCTTGCGATTGCTCCGCCTACGTCCAAGGGGTGATTCTGGAGAACGACCTTCTCGTTCTCCACAAGGGACGACGTTATCGCGTTATACGCGAAGAGGACATTGTCCAGAGCAGTCACAATGATCTAAAAGAACTGTGCGGCGAATCGACCGTTCTGATTCTCGGCGGTCTTGGATACAGCGGTCTAAACCCCGAGTTCAACGCCTCCATGGGACTCTATCGCGGCGCAGTAAGCCCCGGAGAAGATGCAATTCTCTCCGAACGCTTCAGAACGGTTCACGACAAGCTAGCTCAATGCGCAGGCGAGAAGCGAGTCATCGTGCTTACCCATTCCCCCATTCAAAACTGGCTGCCCCACCCACCCAGCAATAATTGGGTGTACATCAACGGACACACCCACATCAACGGTCTATCGCGTGAGCAGGATGGGCCGACGCTCCTTTTTGATAATCAGATCGGATATGAACCAAAGACGTGGCATTTCAACTCTGTTGAACTCGAAGGACGATACGATCCGTTCGAGTCTTGGAAGGACGGCATTTATGAGATAACTGCGGAACAGTACAAGGATTTTAATCGCGGACGGGGAATCTATTCCGAATTCAATAGAGCCGGAAAGCCGTATGTGGCAAAGCGGGAAGGCATGTACATGTTCTTCCTCATAAATAACGGAAAGCCATACAGACTTGAGGGCGGCAGAATATACACGGTTAATCACCCGATCGCGTGGTATTACAACAACATGCCGCTATACACCGCACGCGTCTATCACGCCTTCAAGCCCTACCAGAACGCTCTCAAAAGGATTTCCGAAGAGGTGGAGTCGTTTGGTGGCTACGGAATAATCCATGGATGCATTGTGGACATCGACTTTTTCAGCCACATTTATCTGAATCCATTCAATGGCGCTATCATCCCGTACTTTGCTTGGGACACCGAAAGCCGAGAAGAATTCGATTCAGTTGAAAACCTGTTGGCGACTAGAGTTCTCTATTTGGGGGCATTCGAACAAAACCATATGTTTCAAGCCTATGTGGAACAGGAACGCCTTGGTAACCTTGCGCTCCTCTCGAGCAGAAGTATCGAGGCTAGGCAAAACAGCAGTATTGCGATTCCAGAGGAAATGCTTGATCGCAACATGTATGAGCCATCGAGAATTATGAGGTCCATTCAGTATCTTTTCGACGATAACGTCATTAGGATTTGGCGCGATTCCGTACTGGAGGGAACTTCCGAACCTGCCGAGCATATCCCAACAAACGAACCCAAGGAGTTCAAAAGTGGCAACAATCTTCCGGCTACTCTAGAGACTCATTAGGGTTTGTTTAGGCCCCGCCCAATGAGCGGGGCCTTCTACATAAGCGCAAGATCATCCACCGAATGCAGGCGCCTTCGCGATATGGGTGTTTTAAACACAAACTCTCGGCGAAAAGTGAGTTCGCATAGAAAAGTAAATCGCTAGAGCAGCAGTCCCGCTCCTTCATCCAGCAAATCATCATCGAGCAACCACCTAGCCCACCACCATGTCGCGTCCCGTCCTCGACCTTTTAAGCGATCCCGCTAAACCCCAGCTCAGACGTGGTGCAATTAGTGTCCAGAAGGCCTGGGATGATAGCCCCATCGACAACAGATGGGAGCTGACCATGACCAACACGCCAAGCATGGCAAGCCAGCAGACATGGAGGATCGCGCGGGCACTTGGGCGCGGACTCGTGAGTCAGAGCGCCAACGCTGTTTGGTCTCCCGCCTGCGTCGCGTGCCTTCTCTCGGTCGCGCGGGAGGGCGCCTCCGGCACCACGCGTCACGAGCTTGACGCGCTACTCGGCGCTGACAGCTGCCCCGGCATCGGCAACTTCCTGGAGAAGGATGACCCATTCGGACTCAAACCCCTTGGCAGCTGGGGATACGAGGACTACGCCGCAAGCATGGCAGTCGCCGCGTGGGTCTCTAACGCGGCAAGCCCCTCGGATGCCTTCCTCCGCAAGTGTGCCGATTGCAGCGTTCACGTCTCAATCGCAGACATGGGTGATCCGCAGGTCGGGCGCGAGGTAAGCGACTGGATCTCAGAGCAAACGCGCGGCTTGCTATCCCCCAGCGTCGAGTTCTCGCCGCTGACGCTCGCCTGCCTCGTAAGCGCGCTCTACTTAAAGGACGCCTGGGAAGACCCGTTCGATGAGCGCGTGACCGATACGGGCACGTTCCACGCACCGGACGGCGATACCCAGGTTGCATACATGAACGGGATCTGCCCCAGCAGAGTGATCGAGAAGAACGGTTTCACCGCGTTTGGACTCGGGCTCAGCCAGGACGCCTCCATGCTCTTCGCCCTCCCAGACGGCGACTTCGGCCGGTTTGAAGACGCACTCCCCCTCCTTGAGCAGCTCTCTCGAGGGGAAGGCAACGAGGAGGACGTCAACCTCAGCATTCCACGGTTCGAATGCGAGACAACCGTTTCAAACCTGGATTCGCTCCTGACGGCCGCAGGCGTTAGCACCGCTTGCGCGATGGAGCTCGTCCCCATGGTTGGCGAGAAGGCGGCCTCCACCCAGATCGTCCATGGCGCGAAGCTCTCCGTTGACGAGCGAGGAATTGAGGCAGGTGCCTACACGAAGATGATCGCATGCGCGGGAGCAATCCCGCTGGATCTCCCCGAGCCGCGCAGGATCATCCTCGACAGGCCCTTCTACGTCGCCCTCATATCCCGCAATGGCACGCCCCTCTTCATCGGCAACATCACCACTCCGTCAGAAATCACCCACGGCTAATAGCACCAGACAAGCCTGAAAGGCGACACCATGAATGAACTCACCTTCGACCAAGTAATGACAGAAATCGCAATGGGACTCGAGCGCGACGCGAGCCACGACATCCCCTATCTCAAGAGCAAGGCGGAGGAGTATCGAGAGTACCCGCAGAGCAGGGAGATCCTTCGCGCGATCGGCAGGATGATCTTCGATGCCCTGCCTGATGACAAGAAGGATGAGTTCCAGAAGCTCGTCGACAACCATGCGGACGGAACAGAATCGGTCCTCAAGGAGGTTGCCTTCTGTCTGAAGACCGGCGATCCGGAGAAGGCCCTCCACCTCATCGAGCCCCTTGTTCAGAGCTTTGACGAAATGATTGCCGCAGGGTGCTACTGCGATGACAAGGAGAGCGTCTATTTCGACTTCACCTCGCCCATCGAGGAGATCGTCTGGAGGGTTCACACTGACGAGTCGCGAATCGTGCGCGTCTGCCCGGAGCCCTTCAGCCATGTCTACGCTCTCTACAGCGCTTGCCTCTATGAGACCGGCCAGCATGAGGCCGCCCTTGCCGTTGTCGACGTAACCGGCGTCGACGCCCGGCTCGACCGCGCCACGGTCAAACAGCATGGGCGTGGGGTCGTTCTGCTTGGCGGCGCCTGCCCACATGCCGGCCTTGATGCCCGTGCCAGTGCAAGGCGGGTTGAAGGCTGCTGCCGTGGTGCAGGCAACAGCGTCGGGCTGCAGAGCCTGCATCATCTCGGGGTTGGCCGCATAGCCGCCACAGGCGAGTACGGTGTACTTGGCGTTGACCTGCACGTAGCCGTCATCGGTGTTGAAGATGGCACCGGTGACCTTGCCGTCCTCATGTACGAGCTTCACCATCTCGTAGTCGAAGTTGACAACGCCGCCGTTGTCGGTGATGTGATTGCAGATGACCTCGTTGCGCGTGGGCGGGATGTAGGCGGTGCCGCTCATGTGCTCGGTGACGGGGGAGTAGTACAGAGTGCCGCCCTGCTCTTCGCCGCCGTAGTCGGGAAGCATCACAGCCTCGCCTACGGCATTGAACATGGGCGTGTACCACTCGACCGTCTCGGCGCTCTCGTCGATCCACATCTTGATGAGGTCGCGGTCGCACTTGCCGCTTGCGTAGCGGGAAAGTTCGTTGAGGAGCATGCCCGTGTCGGCCTCGATGCCCGTGTCCTCGATGAGCTGGGTGTTCACGGCGCCCATGTACTCACGCGATTCAGAAATGACGGGAAGCTTCTCGGCGAGGAAGAAGTCAAGCCCCATATCAAGGGCGGTTGCCGCGCATGCCAGGCCTGCGGTGCCGGCGCCCACGATGAGCAGCGTGGTCTCCTTGGTGTCGGTGATGTCGGCCTCGGCAACCTCGGGTTCGGTGCCGAGCCAGCTGGGCGCGACGGGGGCTGCGGGGGCGGCGGCCTCCTCGGCGAAGGCGATGCCCGACAGAGTGCCGGCAGCCAGGGCGGCGCTGCCCGCGCCCTTGATGAACGTGCGACGATCGAAAGCCATGGTGGGTCCTTTCTCATATGGGTCGTGCAGTGCGATTGGGTTGTCGCGCTGCATGGGCCACGGCGTTACAATGCACTGCGAATGATGCTCGCCTTTCCACTCCGCCGGGACCGCCCCAGGTGGGTGGCAGGCCGTGCGCGAGGCTGGGAGGACGGGTCGTTTTGTCCCGCCCCGTTGGGGTGGTGACAACAAAGTGGCTGGTAAATGCGGCGAATGGCGAGGAATGATGGATAAAGGCACGTTGCGCCTCATGGTCATGCTCTGCGTTGTTGAGGCGCTGATGGACACGAGCGCATTCTTCTTCAACGGCCCGCTCAACATGGGCGATGTCGTTGATTCGCAGCGTGATTGGGCGACGCTTGCTCAAGTTGTGGCCGCAGCTTGTCTCGCGCTTACTGCTCGTTATGCCCCGCGTACGGTGAATTTCACCACCGTGTCGGCCGCGTGTGCCTTGGCCGTCCCCGCCGGCGTACTGCTTGCGTGGTGGGGTTCAATCCAACAGCTTGTCATGCCGCTCATCATAGGGGCATGCCTTACGGCTCTTGTGCGACTGTGGGAGAGCGTCGTCTTTCTCGTGCTGCTTTCCCGACTGCGGCTTTGGCAGATGGCTATCGTGCTTGCTTTGGGCAGCGCCCTTTCGGTACCGCTCGCGTGGTTGGTGGGCCTGGGCGGCTACGTGGTTACGGCTGTTGTCGATGCTGTGTTCACGCTGGCTGTGTTGGGTTGTATCTTTTGGCAAGCAAGAGGGGAGTTCCGCGCGTTTGCTTGCGCCGAGCCGGCCGTTGACGCGGCGCTCACGGCTCCGCGATCCGTCTTGCCCCTGAGTCACGACTTGTTTGTGTATACCTTCTTGTTCTGTACCGCATACGGTTTTGGTCTGCGTTACGAGCACGCCGATGGAGGCTTGCTCCTCAACGGTGTGCTTGCGGCAGTGTTTCTGGGCATTGTGGCATACGTCTTGATGCGGCGGCTTTCGTTTAGGGTTGACGTTCTCTTCAACGTCGCATTTATCCTTGTAATGGTGGGTTTTCTACTTGTTCTTGTCGACGAGCCATTTCTTGTGCGGCACGCGAGCGTTGCGCTCACGGCGAGTAGTGAAGTGTTTGGCCTGCTCATGTGTCTTGCCCTTGCCGCAGTTGCAGCGCGGAGCAAGGCGGGAGCCCTGTCGACTGTTGCGTGGGGTTACGCCGTCTACTATGCGGGCATTGAGGTCGGTGCCCAGTTGGGCCTTTTTGCCACAGGCTTAGGCACCGAGGGACATTTTCTCGCCAAGTGCCTGGTGGCTGCTATGTTTGCGGTTATCTGTGTCTACACGCTCTACTCCATTCGCGACTTTGGATTTGACAAGACAATCGAGGGCGTTCAGGAGACTGCTGTTATCCCAGCTGATTTGGGCCAGATGGATGCCTCCGGGCTGTCTGGCGCGGGATATGATGCGGGCATCGAGCAACGTTGCCGCGAGCTTGCCGCGTCCTTTGGCTTGACGGAGCGTGAGGGCGAAGTCTTTGCCCTGCTTGCTCGCGGCAAGAATGCCACGCGTGTTACTGAGGAGCTCGCCATTACCAAGAACACGCTCAAGTATCATGTACGCCACATCTACGAGAAGTGCGGCATTCATAGTCAGCAGGAGCTCATCGACCTGCTGTAAGTGCTGCTGGTTGGGGTTGGAGAGCGAGATGGCGAGCATGCAAGAGTCACATTCGGTTGCATGGGGCACCTGCTACGGCGTGGGCGTGGGGCCGGGCGATCCGGAGCTGCTCACGCTCAGGGCGGCGCGCGTGATAGGGGCGTGCCAGGTGGTGGCGGCGCCTCAGACGCGAGGCGGGGCCACGCTAGCGCTCGACATTGCGGCGCAGGCGGTGGACTTGGAGGGCAAGGATATCATTCGCCTGCCGTTTGCCATGTCGCGCGATGCGGGGGAGCGCCAGCGCATGCACGAGGAGTCTGTCGGGCTCATTGCCGAGCAACTCGCGCAGGGCAAGGACGTCGCGGTGCTCACATTGGGCGACCCAGGTGTCTTCTCGTCGTTCTTTTACCTGGCAGATGGCTTGCGCGAGCGCGGATTTGCCATCGAGGTCATTCCGGGTGTCACGAGCTTCTCGGCCGTGGCGGCTCGTCTGGGCCAGGGGCTTACCGAGATGGATGAGCCCTTGCATGTGGTGCCTTCGGCCGCGTGTGCTGACCAAATCGATGAGGTGCTCGACCTTCCGGGCACGAAAGTCCTCATGAAGCCCTGCGGCAAACTTGGCGAACTCATCGAGACGCTCGAGCGTCGTGGCGAGCTGTTTCACGCCTCGCTTGTCGCTGACTGCGGGCTGCCCAGCGAGCATGTCTGTCGTGATCTTGCCTCTTTCGACCCGGTCGAGCATCCCAGCTATTTCACGACGCTTGTGGTGAAGTGACGACTTGTGGCCGGATGGAAGAACGTGCCTGCAACCCGTGCGGCGTGCTTGTGACCTACATGGTCGCGACGTTTGCCGTGAAGTGGCGGCTGGCGGCTGGTATCTAATCGCCGGGGGCAGGCGGAGAGGTGTGCGGATAGCTTCCGGGTTTCCGATGGCCATGTTTTGCGAGCTATAGGTTGAGATTCACAACGTTCCCCCCCCCCCGTTTTGCCCGGCAAACGTTATATTCTTCAACCCATTGTTCGCCACAAGCTGGCCATCGTACAAAATTGATTCTCGGCGCGAGTTTTGCTGTTATCAGCGGTAGGCAGGAAGCGGCATTCCCACTATCGGCTGGATTGACTGACGGTGTGTCTTTGGTCCAAGGTTTTACTGGTGGTCTCGCATTGAATTCCTGCTATTGTCGGTATATCTACCGCGCACAAAAAGGGAGGCCCACCTGCATGGATGGACCTTCCTGAGACATTGCCGAACTGTTCGTGCGGGCATCAGCCCCGGGCGCTATGCCATCCCCAGCCATGTGCTGATGACGGGGATCCAGCCGCCGACCCACACGATGATGATGAGCACGGGCAGCACGTAGGACACGTACACGCGCGCCCAGGCCGGGAACTTCATGCCGTCGCCCTTGTCGACCTCGGCCAGGAACGCCTTCCAGCCCCAGCCACGCTTGGTGGTGCAGAACAGCAGGAACACGAGTGCGCCGATGGACAGGATGTTGTTGGAGAGGATGAAGTCCTCAAGCGACTGGATGTCGCCGATGCCGGGCACCTGGAACGCCGACCACAGGTTGTAGCCCAGGATGCAGGGCAGGCCCAGCGCGAAGAGCAGCACGCCGTTGATGGCACAGGCTTTCTTGCGGCTAATGCCCCACTGGTCGATGCTGAACGCCATGATGTTCTCGAACACAGTGACGATGGTTGAGAGCGCCGCGAAGCTCATGAACAGGAAGAAAAGCGTCGACCAGAGGCGACCCATCCACATTTGCTGGAACACTGCAGGCAGCGTGATGAAGACGAGGCCCGGACCCGACCCGGGTTCCACGCCGAAGGTGAAGCAGGTGGGGAAGATGATGAGGCCGGCCATGAGGGCCACGAGCGTGTCGAGGCCCGCGATGCGCACGCTCTCGCCGGTGATGGAGCGCTCCGGACTCATGTAGCTGCCGAACACGCTCATGGAGCCCACGCCCACGCCGAGCGTGAAGAACGCCTGGCCCATGGCGGCGAACACCGCGTCGGTGAAGCCTTCCGGCCCATTGGCGAAGAGCTTGCCAAAGTCGGGCATGAGGTAGAAGGACAGGCCCTCGCCTGCGCCCGGCAGCGTCACGGCGCGCACGCACAGCACAATGAGCAGCACAAACAGAAGGGACATGAGCACCTTGCTCGCACGCTCGATACCTTTTTGCAAACCGAAGCTTGTGACGACGGCGCCGAATACGACGACCACTGCCAGACAGGCGATCATCTCGCCGGGGTTGGACAGCATGGTGCCAAAGACGGCTTCCACACCCTCGGCTCCGATGCCTTCGAATGCACCCGTCGCGCTTTTCACCGTGTAGTCGAGCATCCAGCCGGCCACGGCGGCGTAGAACATCATGAGCAGGTAGCTGCCCACCAGTCCCAGCCATTTTGCCCAGTGCCACTTGGTTCCCTTGGGCTCGAGCACGTCGAAGCTGCGCGCGATGCCCTTTTTGGAGCCGCGGCCGCACGTGAACTCAAAGATAAGGATGGGAAGTGAGAAGACAAGCAAAAACACCAGGTAGATTACGACGAAAGCCGCTCCGCCATACTGACCGGTGATGTAGGGGAAACGCCAGATATTGCCCAGTCCGATGGCGCATCCCGCCGCCGCGAAGAGAAAGCCCACCCGTGAGGCGAACTGTTCGCGCGACGGCTTTTCGGACACTGCGGGGGCCTCGATGCTCGATTTCATCTGCATGCTCCTGAATCCGTTGCCGTGCGCCCCGCACCTTGCCGGCGGGGCAGTCGGTTCACTATAGCACTGAATGGCTCCGGTACCAGGTGAGGTTATGCGAATGGGTCTGAGGAGGGGAGGGCGGGGCTTTCCGAGTGTAGACGAAAGGGGCGTGCGGGCGGGCGAGGCGCAGGCCGCCTCGTCGCCGATAGCGTGGCGTATGCCGATGAGTACGTCAGCGCATGGATAGACGGGGCACGGCTGACGCGTTGACTTGTGTGTCGCGTTGGATGAGTGCGATGTCAGCAGTTGCCGGTCCCCCTGACCGGTTATGGTGCCTCGTCCGTGCACTTTGAAACGATGGGGTGGCCGATGCAGCGTTTTGGGGGTTGTGGGCCCAACCAGACGACCCCTCCTACCAGGTAAAATTTTCCTGTAGGAAACTTTTTCTAGATTTTGCTTGCGTTTTGTGGGGCGGTGGGGTTAGGATACGCCGCAACATAGTCATCTGTTCAGGGCGAGGTGCAATTCCTCACTGGCGGTGATCGGGAGGCAACTCCCGGAGCCCGCGAGCCCCAATAGGGGCAGGATCTGGTGCGAACCCAGGGCCAACGGTACAGTCCGGATGGAAGAGCAGCGAATGACGTTTTTTGGTTGCGGGAGGCGCGCAGGCGTCCCCCGTCCTTAGACGCATTCCGAGAATCCATGAAGCCCGTCGGCAGGTGGCCGGCGGGCTTTTTTCATGCCCTGAGAGGCTCGCCGACCTTCTGCCGCTACGGGAGGAAAGGTTTGTGATGGCAGGGACGGTAGGTACGCAGCTCGAAGGGGTGGGCCAGGGGGAGGCCCTCGATGCTGCGTTTATGCGCAGGGCGCTGGAGCTTGCGGCGTGCGGTGCGGGGCATACGAACCCCAACCCGCTGGTGGGCGCGGTCATCGTGCGCGACGGGCGCGTGATCGGCGAGGGTTGGCACGCGTGCTATGGGCAGGAGCATGCCGAGCGTCGCGCACTGGCTGACTGCGCGGCTCGCGGCGAGGACCCCTGCGGCGCAACGGTGTACGTGACGCTCGAGCCGTGCGCCCATCACGGCAAGCAGCCCCCGTGCGCCGATGCGCTTGTCGAGGCTGGCGTGGCACGCGTGGTCGTGGGCTCGCGCGACCCCAACCCGCTTGTTGCCGGCAAGGGCAACGCCCGACTGCGCGAGGCGGGCATCGAGGTGACGGTTGATGTCTTGCGCGATGAGTGCGATGCCATCAACCAGGTGTTTTTCCGTTACATCATGTCCCATAAGCCCTATGTGGTGGCCAAGTGGGCCATGACGGCCGATGGACGCATCGCCTGCGCCTCGGGCGACGCCCGCTGGGTCACGGGCCCCGTAGCCCGCGAGGACGGCCATGCCCTGCGTAACCGCCTGGCCGCCATCATGGTGGGCGCGGGCACGGTCGCGGCCGACGACCCCCTGCTGACCTGCCGCCTGCCGGGCGGGCGCAACCCCCTGCGCGTGGTGTGCGACACGCATCTGGCGCTGGCCGAGGACTGTGCTCTCGTATGCAGTACCGAGGCCGGGGAGGCGCCTCTGCTCGTGGCCTGCGGCGAGGTGCGGGGCGAGAATGCCGAGAAGGCCGCCCGCCTGCGCGCCCGCGGTGTCGAGGTGCTCGAGCTTGGCCTCGACGCGGCGGGGCACGTCGACCTCGCGGCGGTCCTGGAGGCCCTGGGTGCGCGCGGTGTCGACTCGGTGCTGCTTGAGGGCGGCGCCCGCCTGCATGGCAGCGCTTTTGCGGCCGGCCTGGTCGATGAGGTTGTTGCCTACGTCGCCCCCAAGCTTCTGGGCGACCCCGCAGCCCCCGGCCCGGTGGCTGGCCTTGCCCCTGTGGTGATGGGTGAAGCCGTGCGTTTTGGCGCCCCGCACGTCGATGTCCTCGGCGATGACGTGCGCCTTTGCTGGCGCGTGGGGCACACGGCCGACACGCACGCTGCAGTCGCGCTTCCCTGCGTTGCCTGCGGACCGCTCTATCCCGGCGGGGCCACTACGGCGCAGCACATGTCCGAGTCGCTTTCGAAGGTGGGTGAGTAGCGTGTTCACAGGCATTGTCGAGGAAGTCGGTACCGTCGTTTCCATTCCACCCGCTGGCCGCGCTGGCAGCTTGACGATTGAGGCGAGCAAGGTTCTGCAGGACGTTGCCCTGGGCGACTCCATCGCCGTGAACGGCGTGTGCCTCACCGTGACCTCGTTTGGCAAGGGGCGCTTCTCTGCAGACGTGATGCCCGAGACGCTCTCCCGCTCCAGCCTGGGGCATCTGCGCCCCGGCAGCCACGTCAACCTCGAGCGCGCCATGGCGGCAGGCGGCAGGTTCGGCGGTCACATCGTGAGCGGCCATATTGACGGCACCGGTCGCGTCGCCTCGCGCGTCGAGGACCAAAACGCCGTGCGCGTGCGCATCTCCTGCGCCGCTTCCATCGCCGCCCTCATCGTCGAGAAGGGCTCCATCGCCATCGACGGTATCAGCCTTACGGTGTCGGGCCTGTTCGATGACGGCTTCGAGGTCTCGGTCATCCCGCACACGGGCGGGCAGACCACACTGCTGTCCAAGCGCCCCGGTGACGTCGTCAACCTTGAGAACGACGTGGTGGGCAAGTATGTGCAGCGTTTGCTTGGCGTTGCCTTGGGGCACGGCGACCCCTCGATGGGACAAGGGGCTCCCGGGGCGCCTGCCGAGCGATTATCCGCTGCCCCGCCCGGAGGCATCACGCTCGACTACCTGGCGGCACACGGCTTTTAGCAGCTGATTTCGCGTTATCCGCTCAAACGAATATCCATTCCCGAACGCGGCAGACACGCCGTGCTGGCACTACCCATATCTTTTTCGCTTATTTGACCCTTTGAGAAAGGACAAGGACCATGGCAGACATCGAGATGAACACCATTGAAGAGGCAATCGCCGAGCTTCAGATGGGCCACTGCATCATGGTGGTTGACGACCCCGACCGCGAGAACGAGGGCGACCTCATTTGCGCCGCGCAGTATGCCACGCAGGCCAACGTCAACCTCATGGCGAGCCAGGCCAAGGGCCTCATCTGCATGCCGATGAGCGCTGAGATCGCCGCACGCCTGCAGCTTGACCCCATGGTGACCAACAACACCGACAACCACGAGACCGCCTTCACCGTGTCCATCGACCATGTCGATACTACGACTGGCATCAGCGCAGCCGAGCGCGGCTATACCGCCCGCAAGGTCGTGGAGGAAGGCTCTCGTCCCGAGGATTTCCGCAGGCCCGGCCACATGTTCCCGCTCATCGCCCGCCCCGGCGGCGTGCTTCAGCGCAATGGCCACACCGAGGCCACCGTCGACCTGCTGCGCCATGCCGGTATGAAGCAGTGCGGCCTGTGCTGCGAGATCATGCGCGAGGACGGCACGATGATGCGCACCACCGAGCTGGCTGGTCTTGCCAAGAAGCTCGGCGTCGTCTTCGTGAGCATCAAGCAGCTCCAGGACTACTGCCGCGTGCATGACAACCACATGCGCGAGGAGGCCGTGGCCAAGCTCCCCACCGACTACGGCGAGTTCACCATTCACGGCTTCGTGAACGACATCACGGGCGAGGAGCACGTCGCTCTCGTGAAGGGCGAGATCGGCGACGGCCGTGACGTGCTCGTGCGCGTGCATTCCGAGTGCCTCACCGGCGACGTGTTCGACTCGAAGCGCTGCGACTGCGGCGAGC
>OLNE01001708.1_pt1 | contig 15102 bp, 11 predicted proteins | sample 1672431 | NCBI WGS metagenome assembly OLNE01 (sample SAMEA3136685, study PRJEB25190) | human gut metagenome | reverse complement strand
GTTTCCGCAGTTCAAGGCAGCCGACCAATCACCTATCTAGTTGACTGTCAGATTCGGGAAAATATTTCCCAGACTGCAGCAGCGTGCCCACTCCGTCCGATGAGAATACGTGCAGGTGCCGCTCAACTGGGATTTCGCTAGTTGCATAGGTCCCCGCGCTTGTAAGCGTAAATGGCGCCCCTGACATAGGGGGCACGAGCGGGAGAGACTGCGACTCGAACGTCGCAGTGCAAAACGCCGCTATGTATGACGCGTCGCCCATATAGTCGCCTATGAATTCTCCGGCGAAATAGTTCATGTTCGCTGCGTCGTAGTCCTGATTGTCTTTCCATATAAGCTTGTAAGCGCTGCCGTCTCGCCCGAAAGCCATAAACCAAATGCCCACGGCAATTCCTTCAACCGCTCCCTCAGGATATCCCGCTTGGACCGTTGCCCCGTAAAAATGCCAACGGTCGTCCTCGGAATAGTCGCCGTAGTACCAGTTTCCCGCAATTGAACACGGGCGGCCCTCGTACATGTCCTGTCCATCGAGCTGGTATGTCCCCTGCGCCTGGCCGGCGTCGGCAGGAAGGGCATACTGCTCGACAAATGCGGCGTCATCTGCAGAAATCACGTCATTGATTTGATACCGGCCGAAAATCTTCTGGAACCGGGCAGCCAGCATATCCCCGTCTGGCTCGTCGGCATGGGCCATGGGTACACAGCCAACGCCAGCCCCCACCGCCATCGCGGCTCCTGCCACCTTGACTAGTTCACGACGAGAGATAGCCATGCCAACCACCCTTCCTATCGTTGCCTGTCACGGCAATGATATCAGGGGGGGTGCTTTAGTACAGTCCAGTCGTGAGGGCGAAGTCGAGGGCACGGGGGCGGATGCCGGGGTAGTGGCCGAGCCAGGTTTGGGCAAAGTGGAGCTGGTCGAAACCTGCGGAGAGGCAGGCCTCGTCGGAGGGGAACTCGTAAGCGCAGATGTCGGCCAGGCGCAGGGAGATGAGGGCGCGGGTCCAGGAAAGCGTGGATGTGTCCATGGTCTTGATGGCGGCGGCGCAGGCACAGTCGGGGCACACCACGCCGCCCTCGCTGATGTCGAAGGCGACCCTGCCCGCCTGCGCCAGCTCGACCGGTTCGCCGCAGCGCACGCAGGTGTCCAGGCACGGCCGAAAACCCTGCATGGCGGCCGCCTTGAAAATGAAGGCGGCCGTAAGCAGGGGCAATACGGGGGACGGCGCCGCCTCGAGGGCCTCCAGCGAGGCTGCAAGCAGGGGCAACAGGCGCGGGTCATGGTTGCCCTCCACCGTGAGCTCGCAGGCACAGTCGAGCGCCGCGTCAACGAGCACCGCCCGGTCATAGTCGGCGGCAACATTGGCATGCGAGCGTACGAGACGCGCCTCACTCACAATAGGCAAGCCCCTCCCCTCGCTCACCAACAGCTCCACCTCGTTGCCCAGGTTCATGGCACCGGCCAGTTTGGCCGAAGGCTTGCGTGCGCCTTTGGCAACGACGCGCAGCTGCCCCGCGCAGTCGGCCAGCAAGGTAACGATGAGATCGCATTCGGCGAGCTTTGTGCGGCGAAGGACTATGCCGTGCGCTTTGAACTTGCCCGACAAGGAAGCGTCCTAGAGGCTTGTGGCCAGGCGGTCAAAGTCGAGCAAGATCTGACCGGCGTGCAGGCACATGAGTTCGACGGCGCCTGCCTCGAAGAGCTCGACGGCCTCGGCAACGGTGCGGGCGTCGGTGGTGGCACGCACGGCAACGCCGGGCTCGACGGTGGCGCACACGAGACGCACGTCCTCGGACGTGGCGCAGCGCTCGAATCCGGTGCAGGCAACGACGTAGTCGGGGTGCGCGGAAGAAATGGCGTCGACAGCCTGGCAGAGCACCTGCGGAGTTAGTTGACCGCACTCGATGGCCACACCCACCGCAAGGGCGCCGTCGCAGCAATCGTCATCGTCGTGGCCGCAGCCACACGCGTCGTCGCCGCAATCGCAATCATGGTCGTGCTCGCAGGCGCAGTCATCGTCATCGCAGCCGCAGCCACACGCGTCATCATCATAGTCGCAGTCGTGATCACGGCCCTGCTCGCATGTGCAGCCATCGTCGTCGCAGCCGCAAGCGCACTCGTGGGCATGCCCGCTGGCAGCCTCGTCGTCGCGGTCGCAATCGTGATCATGCCCGCAGGCATAATCCCCGTCCTCGCAGGTACAAGCCTCATTGTCGCAGCCACAGGCACTCTTGTGGTCGTGTCCGCAAGCGCAGGCATCCTCGTCCCCACAGTCGCAGTCGTCCTCGCAATCGCATGCGTCCTCGTCGTCGGCGTGGGCGGTGCGGATCACGCTGAGCACGGGGTCCATCGCCTCGTCGAACTCGCCCTCGACAAGAGCAGCGGTGTTGGCGGCAAGGCACACCTCGCCCACGCCCACCGAGGCGAGCATGGCGCACTCAAAGCACAGGGCGTCGCCGAGCACCCGGCCATAGGGCCAGCCCAGAAGCGCAGTGACACTCACAGGCAGGTCCTCCTCGCCAAACGACCAGGCAAGACGCGGTGCGTCCCCCACCCAGGTCGCAAGTGCCTCGTGGCCTGCTCCGGCAGCCTCAAACGCCTGCTGCAGCGTGGCACCCGGGCCCGCAAGGGGGCTGGCGAGCAGCGGGATGAGCCTGGCCGCAAGCTCCTGGCCCAGACCCTCCAGGTCGACCTCTTCGCCTTCGCACAAGCAAGACGCCAAACGCCCCAGTGTCTCTTCTGCCTGCGACATCTCGATCCCCTTCTCTTTGGTGAGTCACCGCTTCAGGCGGCGTGCTGTCAAATGGCCCCAGCGTCCCCTGGGCCAATACAAAACGGGCGCCCTGCCGTGGCTGCTTGCCACCTGCAGGACGCCCTGATGTCTCAAAGCCTTACGCGCCCTCGCCGTAGCCGAAGCGCTTGATCTGCGCGGCGTCGCTGCGCCAGCCGGGCTTCACCTTGACGTTGAGTTTGAGCATGACCTGGTTGCCGAGCAGGCGCTCCAGGTCGTGGCGGGCCTGCGAGCCGATGCGCTTGATCATCTTGCCGCCGGCACCGATGACGATGCCCTTTTGGCCCTCACGTTCCACATACACGGTGGCGTTGATGTGCGAGATGTTGGCCTTCTCGTCGTAGCTCGTGGAGTCGACCTCCACGCCCACGGAGTGCGGCACCTCGTCGCGGGTGTTGAGCAGGACCTTCTCGCGGATGAACTCGGCCACCACGACCTCGGGGGTCATGTCGGTCTGCATGTCCACCGGAAACCACCGGGGACCCTGCGGCAGGTGCGCAGCCACGACCTGCAAGAACCCGTCGACGTTGAAGCCCTCCTGGGCGCTCACGACGATGGCCTCGTCAAACGGGCAGAACTCGCGTATGCGCTCCACCTGGGCGCGAGCCTGGTCCTGGTCGATGATGTCGGCCTTGGTCACCACGAGCACCTTGTAGGCGCGGCTCTCGGCCACGTGCTGGGCCACCCACTCATCTCCGCGACCCGCAGGCTGCGAGCCATCGAGCACCATGGCGACCACATCGACATCCTTGAGCGCGTTGAGCGCCGAGATGTTGAGCTCCTCGCCAAGGGCATCCACCGGCTTGTGCAGGCCGGGGGTGTCCACAAGCACGACCTGCATGTTGGGCTCGTTGTACACGGCCGAGATGCGGTGACGCGTGGTCTGCGCGGTGGGCGAGGTAATGAGCAGCTTGTCGCCCACGATTGCGTTGATGAGCGTGGACTTACCAGCGTTGGGGCGACCGACCAAGCTCACGAAGCCGCTCTTGAACGGGCCCTCATAGGTGGCAGGGTGCATGAAGCGCGTCTCGTCCTCGTCATCTTCCTGCGGAGCCTGGGCCCCGGCGGCACCCTGGGAGGCAAAGAAGGCGTCGATGAGGGCGGTGCCGGACAGGCCGTCGGGGTTGTCGAAGCCAACGACGTCGTCCTCGTCGTCCCAGTCCTGCGAGCAGGTGCGGACGACGAAGTGGTACGTCACGCCGGCGTCGCCCGGCTCGTCATCTGCATCAGCCGCCGCAGAAGCCTCCTCGTCCCAGCGGGCCTTCTCGTCGTCCCAGCGCGAGAAGTGCTCGTCCACTACGGGCATCGGGTCGAAGTCGTACTCGTCGGGCTCGATGCCGGCCTCGTCCCAGGCGGCCAGGAGCTCCTCGGCCACCTCCTCGCACTCGAGCGCGTCGCACTCCACGTCAAACGACGTCCCGAAGATCTTCGCGATCACGGCCGCCGCCTGCTCGACGTCCGAGTCCGCGGAGATGCAGTCGGCGGCGACGAAGGCCTCGAAGTCATACTCATCCGCGGGGGCGGCGTGCTTCTCGTTGGTGCCAAGGTCGAGCAGGTCCGCGCGGCGCATGACCTCACACGCGACGGCGAACTTCACCTCGAAGGCCTCGTCATCGGGGTCCTCCTCGTCGTCCTCGGGCTCGAGCATGAGCTTAGGCGTGGTGAGGAAGGCGAGCTCGCCCATGCCGTCCGCGCCGCGATCCGGAACGAGGGTGACGAGATCGCCGGCATGGACACCGAAGTTCTGGGCAGGCTCGTTGAGCAGCTTGCCAACGTAGTAGAGGCCGTCCTCGGTGCAGCCCTGGAGGGTCGCCCAGAGGCGCTCCTCGCCGTAGTCCTCGTCGACGATGCTGATGCGGATGTCGTCCGGGTAGCACGGGTGGCGCAGGTGGTCGATGGCGGTGTCCTTGCGGGTCACCTCGCGGTCGGGGCTGACGGCGTAGAACTCGTCGATCGAGGCGATGTGGTCCGCGTAGGTCTCCCAGTACTCGGCGGGGTTCTTGGAGTAGGCGACGTTCGTGTGGACGGACATCTCCGCACCGCGCACCTTCATAGTGCACTTGAGCTTGCGCATGAGGTCGAACTCCGGATAAACCGTGAGGTCAGACATGCGCGCCGGGGCGAGTGCCTCGAAGCTGAGGCCGGCGTCCGGGTCGATGTAGCCATAGGCGAGCATGCCGTCCGCGTCCTCCGGCAGGTCCGCAACGCCGGCGGCGGCGAGGGGCTCGCGCAGGGAATATCCAACAAAGAGGACCTGGCGATAGAGGTCGCGGAAGCTCACCTGGTCAATGTTGAAGGACATCATGGGGGGTCACCTTTCAACGGATTGTCCCTCCGATTGTGCCATCCCCCGGGCAGCTCTCCGCGACGTCTTCCGCGAGCGGTCGGTTTGGAATTAGTGTCCGGTAGGTGGGCGATAGCGGTTGCCGTTCTTGAATATGGAAAACGCAATTTTAGCATTGGCACAAATCCTCGCAGCCCTCTAACGCACCTGATATACCCGCGCAAGCCACTCGCAGTTTCGCCTTACAATTTGGATAACTATTCACATCACATAGGAGACCACATGGAATTCGACGAGGCACAACGTCAGGCGCTCGCCTTTCGCGATTTACGGGATTGGAAGCAGTTTCACAACCCCAAAGACCTCGCGATTTCGCTCTCTCTGGAGGCATCCGAACTTCTAGAGTGTTTCCAATGGTCCGGCACAGATCTCAGCGGCTCTAAAAAGAAGGCTGACATCAGGGCGGAGCTTGCAGACGTCCTTATCTACGCCATTTACATTGCCGATACCATGGAAATCGATATCCCGGATGCGATCTCACAGAAACTTGAAAAGAATGCCGCAAAGTATCCCGTCGAAACATCTCGCGGCACTTCAAAGAAATACACCGAGCTCACTAGCCGCAATCGAAACTAACGGACTTGTAATGAATAATACAAGTATTGAGAGCCCCGCTGTTGCCGAATCGATTCTCGTGAAGTATGAACGCGGGGAGTTTGACACGCTGCTTCCAGACAACGACAAATCGCAATATCTCATCTTCAATTTCCCAACCGTCTATGTCGTCTCCGCCGAATCCCCTAACAACAAGGGCGACAAATCCGCCTTCATTGCGTATGTCGGTGAGACAAACAACATTAGGAACAGAACATCTCAGCACCTCAAGGCCGACGCAAAAACGCGTGATGACTGGGGTGAGCTTCGCCGACTCTCAGACACCGACCCCAGCATTGTTCATCAGTACGTCATCGGCCATCCTCACTTCAACAAGTCGCTAACACTTGATCTCGAGAACCGCATGATGCAGTTCCTCCTTGGCGTTGATTCAATTAAAAGCCTCAATAATCGCAGAACAAACCCTCAGGGTGACTACTACACACGCGATGAGCTTGAGGGCATCTTTACCAAAGCGTGGCGCAAGCTTCATAAACTAAATCCCAAGCTCTTCCCAGCAGAGAGAGTCGTTCGTGATTCCGCACTTTTTAAGGCTTCGCCGTTCCACGAGCTCACGGATGAGCAGCATCAAGCAGAACGGCGAATACTTGATGCTGCATCGGAGGCAATCGAAACAGGGGGCGAAATCGATACAGAATTTGGCAGGCTTGTCCTCGTGCAGGGCGCAGCGGGAACCGGTAAAACAGTTTTAATTAGTCACCTCTTCAACACGCTCATGACGGACGCAATGGACGAAGAGGAGCCGCTTGAGCAAGAAAGCGCAATAGAGGCCCCACTTCCCCGGGCGGTTATCCTCATCAACCACGACGAGCAGAAGCGCGTATATAACGAAATTGCAAAGAAACTTGGCCTTCAGCAAAAGGACGATGAAATAGTTCTGAAGCCATCCCAATTCATTTACAGGCGCAGCGAAAGAAAGACGCTCCCGTCCGGAAAGCAAGTACCCGACACCAGCCGGCCTCTCGAAAAGATTGACATTGCCCTTGTAGACGAAGCACACCTACTCCTCACGCAAGGTGCCCAGAGCTATTCTGGCAGCAATATGCTGTTAGATGTAATGAGGCGAGCTCGAGTGACGGTAGCTGTGTTTGATCCGAGTCAGATCTTGGAAAGCCGTCAGCAGTGGTCAAAACATGACTTACACCTATTAACCGGCGCTGCTTCGCAAGGCAGATCAGTACGCTTCTCACGAATAACGCTAGATGAAGGCGCAACGATTGAACGAGCATCCATTGCCCTCACGCAGCAGTTCCGCATCGCCGCAAATACAGATACTGTCAAATGGATCGACAGCTTCATCGATGGCGAAGGCATTGGCATGATTCCCGATAGCCCTGGTTACTACAGGAACGGGTCCTATATCCCCGAACCCTACGAGATTAAAGTCTTCGACTCGCCCGTTGACCTATACCTCGCCATTCGAGAGAAATCAGTAGATGACGAAGCCCATGGCCTCTCGCGCCTTCTTGCGACCTATGATTGGGAGTATAAAAGCGGCAAAGCCAACTCCCAAAGCATGGATGGCAAGTGGAATGTTGAACTCCACAAAACCGAAACCGGAACGTGGATGATGGGTCTAGCCGCTGACGATAAGGCTGGATTTATAAAAGATGGTGACTCCCTCGGCTCCAAACGTTTTTGCCATCCGTGGAACTACCAGCTAGAACCACCCAAGAAAACAAAGAGAATCGAAGGTTCGTCCTGGGCTGAGCGTCCTGAGACAATTGACGAAATTGGTTCAACCTACACCATCCAAGGCTTCGACCTAAACTACGCCGGCGTCATCATTGGCCCATCGGTCAAGATGCGCAACGGGAAGCTGCTCTTCGACTCCAGCGCCAGCAAAAGCGCGCGAGCAACAAACAAAAGAGGAGGTAAAGTCGACTTCTCGAATCACAATCTCCATAACGAGTTGAACGTCCTGCTCAAGCGCGGAGTCCACGGCCTCTACCTATTTGCGGTCGACCCCGAATTGCAAGCTGCTCTGAAACGGGCGACACAGGTTTAGCCATTAAAACACAATGACGTCTTGGACTTAAAGCCTCTTCGAGCAGAGGCTCGGGCTCAAGGCCAAGGAGTTCGACGCAACCAGGGCATCGGGCATTCGTCTCTACAAGACCGGGCGCGCGGTCAGGACGCAACAGGACAAATGGGATGACTTCATCAAGGAGCAGCTTGGCTGGGCGCTTGAGATGAAGAAGATCATCAAGGAGCTCGAGCTATAGGCGACAAGAGCGCGGCAACTCTGACGGCTTGCCGCGCGTAATGTGCACGGTCGAGGGCGTTTGCCGTTCGACCAAAAGCTTGTTCGGCTCGTTAGTGGCAGAAACCGAATTTGCTCACGAGACCGCAACCAAGCTCAGGCAAACCCAAGTTAAGCGAAGTTTCTCAAAGCCCCCTACCTGGCATGGTGTTGAATTGCTCCCCATATGTGAAGCGAGATTATTAAGAGATGGGTTTGCCGGCCTTTTGCTTAACGCAAAAGGCTTGATGGCGGTTAGCGCGCGTTTTGAGGAATGCGAGAACCCGGCGGCAGCGCGGTGCCCGTCCGAAAACGAGTCTCAAAGCCTTCTGGAAGCTCCAACCGGCCCGATCAAGCGCCATCAGAAGCCCCTGACAACCCAATTGAGCACCTAAATAGCCCCGCCAACTATTAGTGGAGTCGAAATGACGTGGCTAATTGAGCAGGCACTAAGTAGTCCGTTATTACACGCCCTATCTACCTGCGGCTTTGTAATTGCTAATCGATTGTCTACTTGACGTAGTCAGTTTTTGCCACGTCATTTCGTCGTTTTACTTTTAGAGAGGCCAAAGCGAACACATCCGGCTCGCAAAACGGGGGGGGGATTGCGCATGCCAACGAAGGAACGAGGACGTCGAGCGACACAACACCATGAGCAGCTACCATTTGTTTAGTGGACAACCGCATGAATCCTGGGCAGCGCACCAGAGGCCGGTATCGTCGAACGCCTAGGCATCCCCCCGCAGCCAGCACGAAATAGAAGGATGGCACATGGACAGCACCAAGCGCTACAAATCCGGCGAGGCACCCCTACGCCCTGACCAGCGGCTAAGCCGCGAGACGCGTGCCGAGCGCGCCGAACGCGAGCACAGGCGCGAGCGTCTCGTCAACGAGCACATGTATCACGCGGCGAACTCGTGCGCGAAGAAGCGCCGCTACGTCACGTATGACCAGGCACGCGCCACCGCACGCTTCTGCGAGGAGTCCGAGGGGCGACCGCTCTATATCTACAAGTGCGAGTTCTGCGGCGGTTGGCACCTTACCCATCAGACTGACCAGCAGCGATATGGCCGTGAGGCGGGTCGCGAGGCGCGGAAGCGCATCGCCCGTGAAGAGGCTGCGAAGGCCGCGATGGCGAGCCCCGCCGCGCGGTTTGGCATCGGTGACTTGGTGATCGACGAAGCGACCGACACGCCGTGCGTCGTGAACGCCGTGGGAGAGATCGGCGGCGAGCCTGCCTATGAGCTTTCCAGCGCAGACGGATGCTCTGAGCTGGGATGGGTTCGCGAGTCCGAGGTGCGCGAGGCGTAAGCGCGGCGGCACGGCGGGGTCGCGGGCAGACGCGGCCAGCACGGCAGGCGCGTAACCGAAGCGCCAACCCTAGATCACGTAGTCGTTGCCCGCGAGCGTCGAGACGCAGAGGTCCGTCACCTTGATGCCATCGAGGTAGTCCTCGATGAGTACGTCGAGCTTCTCCCACATCCCGTGACATCGAGGCTCCTCGATACGGAAGGCCTCCTCGTTATCCAGGCCGGCAACGGGCGCAAGCGAGCCCTCGGTCGCACGCAGCACCTCGCCCGCCGTGTAGTCCGCCGCCGGACGCGTGAGTCGGTAACCGCCACCCTTGCCGCGCATGCCCTCGATCAGGTGGTCGCGCACGAGGGTCTTGAGGACGCTCTCGAGGTACTTCTCGGAAATCCCCAACCTATGCGCGACATCGCGAAGGGGCAGATAGCCCTCACCCTCGCGTTCCGCGAGGTCAATGATGACGCGGAGGGCATAGCGGCCCTTCGTGGATACGAGCATGGCTCCCTCAGATCTTCCCGCCCCGCACGTGCGCAGCATGGCGCTCGGGCTTGGGCGTACAATCACGTGACGCAGCCCGAGGGTTCGTCGCGCGCTATTTCCTATCATTGCTATAGGATAATAGGTTATCGCGGACGCTCTGCAAACTGCCGACAGCCTCGCGACGCACACGCTTCACGCGTGAGCTACGCGATGGTCGCGCGCGCCGCGCAATCGGTGAGCGCCCGCTGCCCACAGAAACACCCCGACCCGGCAGCAACCATCGCCGCCAGGTTGCCCAAGCAAGACAAAGGAGAGACCATGGCTCCCACTCCGGAGGAGGCGCTCGAGCTGCTCGAGCGTTACAACCAAGACCCGTTCCACCTCACGCACGGACGCATCGTGGGCGAGGTCCTGCGCTGGTACGCCGCGGACATGGGCCACGCCGACGAGGCGGACCTCTGGCAGACCGTCGGCACCCTGCATGACCTCGACTTCGAGCGCTGGCCCGAGGAGCACTGCGTCCGCGAAGAGCAGCTCATGCGCGAGGCCGGCATCGACGAGCTCGTGATCCGCGCGTGCTGCAGTCACGGCTGGGGTCTCACCGGCACGCCCTATGAGCCCAAGAGCGACCTCGAGAAGGTCCTCTTCGCGGCAGACGAGCTCACCGGGCTCATCGGCGCCGCGGTGCTCATGCGCCCCTCCAAGAGCGTCGACGACCTCACGGTGAAGTCGCTCAAGAAGAAATTCAAGGACAAGAAGTTCGCCGCGGGTTGCTCGCGCGACGTCATCGAGCAGGGCGCCGATCGCCTGGGCTGGGACCTCGCAACGCTCATGGAGAAGACGATTGAGGCCATGCGCCACTCCCCCTCCGCGCCGCACGGGGACGAGGCCACGGGCTCTGACACCACCGCGACCGCCAACGCCGCGAACTCGCCCGCCGGAGACGCCGCGCCTGCAGACGCCGCCGCCACGCAGGCCTAGCCAATAAACCGCAGCTCATGACTATCATCTACCTCGATAACGCCGCCACCACGCGCACGAGCGCCACCGCGCTCGACGCAATGCGCGAGGTATACACCGGCGACACCTTCGCCAACCCCGCGAGCCAGCACGCCGCCGGCGACGCAGCACTCCGCGTGCTCGAAAGCTCGCGCCGTCGCATCGCCGAGCGCCTCCACGCGCGCCCAAGCGAGGTGGAATTCACCTCCTGCGGATCCGAGGCGAACAACCAAGCCCTGCTCACGGGCGCTGCATATGGCGCGCGCGAGGGCAGGCGCCACATCGTCGCCTCCGCCATCGAACACCCGAGCGTCCTTCGCATGCTCGAGCTTCTCGCCTCGCCCGACGGCCCCTATGGCGGCAACTTCGAGGTCACGCTCGTGAAGCCGGATGCCAACGGCCTCGTCAGCGTGGCCGACGTCAAGGCTGCCATGCGCCCGGATACCTGCCTCGTCTCCCTCATGTACGCAAACAACGAGGTAGGGGCCGTGCAGCCCGTGCGCGACGTCTGCCGCATGGCCCGTAAGCGCGGTGCGCTCTTCCACACGGACGCCGTCCAGGCCACCGGCCACCTCCCCATCGACTTCACGCGCGACGGCTTCGACCTGCTCACGCTATCCGCCCACAAGTTCCACGGTCCTCGCGGGATGGGCGCGCTCGTATGCTCGCACCGCGTGGCCCCCGCGTCGCTCGTCCTGGGCGGCACGCAGGAACGCGGACACCGCGCTGGCACCTCGAACGTCGCGGGAACCGCCGGCATGGCGGCCGCGCTCGACGAGGCATGCGACAGGCTTGAAGCCAATACATCGCAGGTAGAAGCGCTGCGCGAGCGATTTGTTCGTGGACTTGCCAGCATCGAGGGCGTGCGTGTGCTCGGCCCTTCGGACCCCTCGCTTCGCCTCCCCGGAATCGTCGCCACCACGCTCGACGGAGTCGACCACCAGCGTTCCCTCGTCCTTCTCGACGAGCTCGGAGTGTACCTGAGCGCGGGTTCCGCCTGCGCGGCGGGTGCCCTCGAGGAGAGCCACGTCCTTGCCGCCATGGGCATATCGCCCGAGGTAGGACGCACGTATCTGCGAGTCTCCCTCGATGCCGAGGAGAACGACGAGACAGATGTCGACCGCGCTGTGGAAGCGATCGCCGCGGTCGCCGCGCGCCTGCGCAAGCAAGGCGAAACGCTGGCGGCACAGCCGCACGTCTCGGCCAACCCGCCCTCCGGCGCATCCGCGGGAGGTGGCGCCCGATGACTTCCGGACGCGTGCTTGTCGCCATGAGTGGCGGCGTCGACTCCAGCGTCTGCGCGAGGCTGCTGGTCGACGCGGGCTACGAGTGCACGGGCGCCACGATGCGCCTCGCCACCAACGAGGACGACCGCCCAGACGAGCGTACCTGCTGCAGCACCGACGACATCGCCGATGCCCGTCAAGCTTGCTGGAACGCGGGCATCCGGCACCGCGTCTTCGACTACTCACGCGAGTTCGCGCGCGACGTGATCGACCCCTTCGTCGCGGCGTACGAGGCCGGCCTCACGCCCAATCCCTGCGTCGCCTGCAACCGCCACCTCAAGTTCGGCGCCCTGCTCGACCTCGCACTCGAGCTCGGGTATGACCACGTAGCCACCGGCCACTACGCGCGCGTCACGCACGACGACGCCGGCTGGCACCTGCTCAAGGGCGTGGACGCGCGCAAGGACCAGAGCTACTTCCTCTTCGGCCTCACGCAGGAGCGCCTCGCCCACGTCATGTTTCCGCTGGGTGGGATGCTCAAGGACCCCGACGTTCGCGAGCTTGCCGCGAGCTACGGGCTTACGAGTGCCAGCAAGAAGGACTCCGAGGGCATTTGCTTCGTTCCCGGTGGCGACCACCTGCGCTTTATTGAGGAGCGCACCGGCCGCGTCGCGCCCGAGGGCGACATCCTCGACACGGAGGGCAACGTCCTCGGACGCCATCAGGGCGCGCTTCGCTACACACTGGGCCAGCGCAAGGGCCTGGGCGTGGCGTGTACCAAGCCCGTCTACATCTGCAAGGTCGACACCGTTGCCAACACCGTGACCCTCGGCGACGAGGACCGCCTCATGGCGAGCGCTCTCGTCGCCGGCGAGTGGAACTGGGTCTCCGGCCGCGTGCCGGCCGAGCCCGTACGCGCGGCGGCCAAGGTGCGCTATCGTCAGCCGGACCAACCCTGCGTGGCGACGCCGCTAGCCGACGGGCGCGTGCGCCTCGAGTTCGACGCGCCGCAGCGCGCGATCACGCCCGGACAGGCCACGGTGCTCTACCTCGGCGACGAAGTCCTCGGCGGTGGCACCATCGAGCACGTGGAGTAGCGCACGCTCGCGCGGCTAGCGCGGCCAACGCGCGCCCACCTGACTCGCCAAAACCTACCTCTTGTAAGGTTTCGGGCCCCTTTTCGGCGGCAAAACCTTACAAGAGGTAGGTTTTGATGAACAGCCAGGCATTGGGGCCGCCTGCCCGCACGCGACCGCACGACACCCACGGCGCCCCGCGATAACAGAAGGCGCTCGCCACGTGGGTGACGAGCGCCCCTGCGTTTCGAATCCTCAGGCGCGACCTCCCTTCGGGCGCGCCCGGGCAGCTGCCGTTCCTAGTGGTCAGACAGCGAGAAAGCGTTCTTCATCAGCATGCTCGAGGTGTAGAGCACCTTGTCGAGCAGCTTGTCGGTCTCGACGCGGAGCTCGTCGGCAACGCGCTGGTTGGCCTCCTCGAGCACGCCCTCGACCTCGGCGGTGTCAGCGCCGGCCTCCGCGAGCGCGGCGACCCGGGCGTCGGTCTCGCGCAGGACGCGCTGGCCAAAGGCCATCGTACGCTCGCGGTAGTTGTCGATGGTGTTCACGTTGTCGTTGAAGTGCGCATCGGCGATCGCGGCGATGATGCGGTTCGCCCAGTAGAAGTTCTCCGTGGTCACGTGGGCCGTGGTGTCGCGCAGGTAGGCCGGCATGTCGCCAACCTGGGCAAAGAACGGCGCCAGGGTGTTGAAGGCGTTCGAGCCGTAGGCCATCCACTGAACGCAGCGCGTGACCGTAGGCGCGTAGGGGCGCAGCTGCAGCACGGCGAGATGGTTGTTGCGGTTGATGCCGATGGAACGGTAGCGGCGACGCTCGGCCTCGGTGCCGAGGTTGCCATAGGGGTCGAACGGCGTTCCGTCGTAGTGGCTCGAGAGCACGTCCTTCACGTCCTCGATGGTGAGCTTGCGCTCCGGCACGCGGCACCAGGGGATGTCGTCGCTCTCCGGGCCCCACTCGGCGTCCGGGCCGTCCCAGGCGTCGCTGGGGTTGAGCGTGCGCTGCATCATCCACGCGCGACAGGTGTTGTAGACGTGGTCGCGGCCGGTGTGGGAACCAAACGCCTCGCGCGGGTTGAAGCGCGTGTGAACGCCATCCGCGCAGACCGCGCCCTCCTCGCTTCCGGCAAGGCCGAGGTCGGCGTCAGAGAGCGTGAGGTCGAGGTGGTTCGCGGCCATCCACTCGCGAAGGTCCGCGCTGCACATGAAGTCGCGCTGGGCACCCATGGCGTCATCGAGGTCGAAGTCGTCGATGCCAAGCTGGTTGGGCATCGTGACGTAGGCCTCGTCCGGCACACGGCGGGCGATCCAGTGGTGGCCGCCAACGGACTCGATCCACCAGACCTCGTCCGCGTCAGAGAAGGCGGTGCCGTTCATCTCGTACGTGCCGTAGGTCTCCAGCAGCTCGCCCAGGCGACGCACGCCCTCGCGCGCGGTCGTGACGTAGGGCAGGACGATCGTGAGGAAGTCCTCCTCGCCGATGCCGCCGGGAACCTCCGGCTCATAGCCCTCCTCGCCGGGCTTGCCCTTCGCGGGCACAAGCGTGACGAGGGGGTCAGCGCCAAACACGCGCTCGTTGGTGGTGATGGTCTCCGTCGCGCTCATGGCGACCTGGGCCTCGTTGAAGCCGGCCTCGCCCCAGATGCCCTCGTCGAGAAGCGCGTTGGGCACGGCAGTGTAGCGCTGCGGGTTGTCCGGCAGCTCGATCTCGACGTGGGAGAGCACCGAGCGATAGTAGCGCGGCTGCTCCTCCGGCGTTACCACGACGGTGCGCTTGGGATCAAACGTGCCGTTAGAGGAATCCTCATTGCGCGCAATAATGGTTGACCCATCGTAGCTCGCCTTTTTGCCAATCAGGATCGTAGTGCAACCCATTACTGTCTCCCTTCCCCGCCACCAGTGCGGGAATTAATATCCTGTAACCCAGCCTACCACGCGAGCGAGAAAAAGATTCTCCTCGTCACGCACCGATTGCCCGCCGCACGCAGCCGACGAGCACCTGCCATCCGCATGGGCATCGCCCC
>OLNE01001707.1_pt1 | contig 15104 bp, 15 predicted proteins | sample 1672431 | NCBI WGS metagenome assembly OLNE01 (sample SAMEA3136685, study PRJEB25190) | human gut metagenome | reverse complement strand
CTACTAATGGAATTATTGATGCTCTAACTCTTTTCTTATTTTGCTTATAAGCTGTATGAATAAACGCTAATCCTATACCTATATAACCAAACATCTTTGTAAATCCAGTTGCCATATAGTAAATACTATCTGAGAAACGATCCACTGGTAAGTTCATTTCAGTCATAACTATAGCATAAGCTCCTGCAACTGTATCTGAACCAACTTGAAGTACTCCACCTAAATCCGAAAATTGGAATGGAGTATATATTAAATGATGAAGACCTGTTGGTACTAATATTCTTTCTAAGAATCCATATAAAAATAAACCAAATGTTCCTGTATTTTTAATTATATTTGCAATTGATGATATCCCTTGTTGAGCTAATGGCCATATGAAGTTCATCACTGCACCAAATAAAATAGCTGTAAAGAACATACATATAAAACTAAAGTTTGCTCCAGAATATATTTGTAAAGCTCCTTTGAACTTTTTCTCACTAGTACGATTAAATACATACCCTGTAATACATCCCAAGATAATACCACCAAATACACTTGTATCTACAACTTGAATTCCCAAAATACTAGCTTGTCCTGTACCTATTAAACCTAACATTTCACTTGGCTCAGCAAGTTGATTTAATGAAGTCAGTATCGTATTAGATGCTGTAAGGTACATTATGTAACTCATAAACCCTATTAATGCTGCTTTATGTTTTTCTTTTTTTGCATTTCTCTCGATTTTTCCTATTGACTTTTCTATTTTTTTATGTTTATGATATAAGCGTTTACATCACATAGCACACAAACACGATAAGGAGGATCATCAACTATGAAAAAGCATATTCTTGGAAACAGCAATGTATCTGTTTCTGAACAGGTCTTCGGATGCTGGGCTATTGGAGGTACTTATTTTACCGGAGCAAAGGATGAACTTTCTATTGCTGCCATCCGTCAGGCCATTGATTCTGGCATCACAACTCTTGACACTGCTTACATTTATGGAAATGGACATTCTGAAAATCTGGTTGGCAGAGCAATCACCGGATATGATCGTTCTGATCTTACTGTTATTTCCAAATTATGGAAAACCTGGATGGCTAAAGATCAGGTGGAAGTTGCCTGTGATGCCAGTTTGAAGCAGCTTGCAACCGATTACATTGATGTTTATTTCATTCATTATCCTTCCGATTCCGGAATTCCTATTGAAGATACCATGGAAGGAATGATGAAATTAAAAGAGAAAGGAAAGATCCGTGCGATCGGAGTTTCCAATTTCAGCAAAGACCAGCTGATCGAAGCAAGAAAATATGGTGAAATTGATGTTATCCAGCCTTGCTACAGTCTTGTATGGCGTTTCCTTGACCATGAAGAAATGAATTACTGTATTGATAACAATATCGGTATCATTTCCTACTCTACACTTGCTCAGGGAATTCTTACAGGTAAATTCACAAAAGACACGGTATTTCCATCAGAAGATGGCAGAAGCCGCGTTCCTCTTTTTCAGTCTCCTCATTACGAAGGCGCTCTGGATGTTGTGGAAAAACTTCGCCCCTTTGCAGAAAAATACGATGTAACTCTGGCACAGCTTGCAATTCGTTGGGTTATCCAGCAGAAAGGGATCACAGCTCCCATCGTAGGTGCAAAAAATCCGACCCAGGTTCTGGACAATGTAAAAGCCTGCAATTTTGTTATTTCCGATGAGGATTTCAAAGCGATCGATAAAATCAGCCAGGCATTTGCCTATAAACTGCCACATTTTCAGACATTTTTCCGTGCATAACCAAAACAATTATTAGGAGGTTTCTATCATGGCACTTATAAAAGTAAAGGATCTTTTAAAACACGCAGAGGAAAACGGTTATGGTGTTCCTGCCATTAATGTTTTCGATTATAACAGCATCAAATTTGCAGTAATGGCTGCCGAAGAAGCTCATATGCCTTTGATCATCCAGTATTATCCTGGTTTTAAAGAGCATGCTCCTCTTCGTGATATCCGCGATATGGCTGTAGCAATGGCTCAGCGCGCTTCTGTTCCTATCGCTGTTCATTTGGATCACTCCAAAGATTTTGATATTGCAGTCGAAGGTTTAGGTGCCGGATTCCCGTCTGTAATGGTCGATGGGTCTGCACTTCCCTATGAGGAAAATGTAGCTCTCACTCAGGATGTCTGCCGTTGTGCTCATGCAATGGGTGTTGATGTGGAAGCCGAACTGGGTCACGTAGGCGTCGGAATGCAGCTGGAAGATATGACAAACACTGATTTCTTTACAGATCCGGATCAGGCTGTTGAGTTTGTGAAGAGAACTTCTGTAGACTCTCTTGCCATTGCTGTCGGTAATGCACATGGCAACTATATCCGCACACCGGAGCTGGATTTCGACCGTATTGCAAAACTCCGTGAAGTTCTGGATATTCCTCTTGTTATGCATGGCGGTTCTGATATTCCTACCGATCAGCTGATCCGTGCCGTACGCTGCGGTATGTCCAAATTCAATATTGCAACCGAATATCAGCGGGCATTTTATACAAGTATGGAATCATTCTTTGAAGATAAGAGCCATCCCGGCGCTTACTACAGAGCTCTGCGTGCCATTGAACGTCCTTGTATTGATTTTGTAAAAGAAAAAATCCAGATTCTGAATCCGGATCATTATTCTCTTGCATAAAATTCCTGCAATTCAGAAAGGAAAATATTATGGATACCAAGAAATTTGACGTGATCGGTATTGGTCATCCCTGTGTAGATTATCTTGCCCATATTGACAGCCTTCCTGCATCTAACGAGTCCAGGTCAGTTCTTAACGGCAGCTGGCAGTGCGGTGGGAAAATTCCCACCGGGCTTGCTGCAGCTGCCCGCTGTGGGCTGTCTTGCGCTTTGATCGGAGCGATGGGAGACGATTTATTTGGCCAGTACTGTTATAAAGATTTTGAAGATCATGGAATTGATCTCTCACACACCCTTATCAGAAAGGATGCAACTACAGATATTGGTGTGGTTCTTTCTGATGATAAAACCCATGGAAGAAACATCATCTACAGAAGAGGTTCTTATCAGCATCTTTCTCAAGAAGAAATTGATTTCTCTTTTCTCTGTCAGGCAGATTACTGTTTCATCTCGAGAATGGATGATCTCCATGTAACGGCTGCCAAATATGCACATGAACACGGGATTAAAGTGCTTATTGATGCAGATAATCAGCCTCTCAGTGAATATCAGAAAATTCTTCCCTACATTGACTATTTTATTGCTTCAGAATTTGTCTACAATGAAAGTTTTCAAGACACTGATTACCGCCAGCATATGGAAGAGATTCTGAAACTGGGTCCAAAAACAGTGGTCTTTACCTTTGGAGAAGATGGCTGCCGTGCTTTATCAGAAGAGGGTTACTTTGAGATTCCAGCTTTCAAAGTAAATGTTCTTGATACTGTCGGTGCTGGTGATACTTTCCATGGAGCCTTTTTTTATGGACTGGTACACAAGCTCTCTTTAAAGGATACTGCTACCTTCGCCAGTGCCGTAAGTGCGATCAAATGCACCTGCATTGGAGGCCGTGCCGGCATCCCTACTCCAGATATCACTCTCGACTTTATCCGCACCGGAGTTATCCATGACTCGGAATTGAAAGTACGTGAGAATCGATATTCCTGGGGATTAAACAATTTTTTCCAGGAGATCACTCATGGCACAGTTGAAAAATAGTACACTTTCTTCAGGTGACATACATTCTGCGGATACTGTTATCTCACCTGGAAAGTGTTCTCCGGTTTTACTTTTACTGATTAATTCTTTCCTTTATATTTCTGTTGCACTTTATTCCCCATTTTTAAGTGCATATTACAGGCAAAACGGAATTACTTCTTCTCAGATCGGTATTTTGATGACAGTAGCCCCTCTGGCTTCTGTCATCATTCAACCTTTCTGGGCAAAACGCAGTGATGAAAGTGGTAAAGCAAAAAAATACGTTTGTGCTATCATTTTAGGTATTATAGTTTCTTTATACACCTTTTATCTTGGTCATTCTTTTACCACTTTTCTTATTGCAAGCATCCTGCTTGCCCTGTTTTCCACTTCCGTCAATCCTATGATTGATGCTATTGTTATTCGAAATGCTAATTATTTCCAGTATAATTTTGCAACCATTCGAATGGGTGGTACTGTAGGTTATGCGGTGATTGTCCTTCTGGTTGGTGTTTATCTGCGTAAAAATCCTTCTGCTCAGTTTTTTCTGGCAAGTATTGGATATCTGATTCTTCTACTGCTCCTGTTAAGACTTCCTGAGAGTGAAAATCATCAACCGATAGCTATTAAAAAAGCACTTCCTTTCTGGCAACAGTTCAAGCTTTCTGAAATATTCGTTGACAAAACCATCTATTTTGTTTTGGCTTTTGCTTTTATCTATCAGCTTGGTGCCAGTTTTTTAGGATCCTTTTTAGGCGTCTATACAGTAGAACTTGGCTACGGTCAGGCTCAGGTAGGCCTGTTGAGCTGCGTTCAGGCATGCAGTGAAATTCCAGTTCTGCTGTTGATCCAAAAGCTTTCAAAAAAGTTTGGCACTCTGCATTTGATTGCAGCTGCTACTTTTCTCATGGGGGCTCGTCTTATCACGGCTTCCGGAGGTTCCCTGCTGTTTCTGATCCTTGCTCAGGCTATGCAGGGCATCACTTATATGATCGTACATTTTTGTTGTGCAACTTATATTGCCTCTCACGCAAAAGAAGGAAAAGCCTCCCAGGGACAAAGTGTTCTTTACATCGTCCAGACAGGAATCGCCAGCATTCTCGGAAATATTTTAGGCGGAAAGATCATTGACCGTATCGGAATCCAGTTTTCCTATCGTTATTTCGGTATTGTAATCTTTATCATTGCAGCAGTTATTGCATGCTGTCTTTTCTGGCGCGAACATTCTATGCAAAAAAGTGTAATCAGTAAATGACCTGATTAATCCCCGTATTTTGAAGTACGGGGATTTTTTAGCCAACAAAACACATAAAAAGTATCTTCGACACTTCAACTCCCCTTCCCCTCAATCTTGAGGGGATAGGGGTTTCTTTTTCCTGCATAATAGCCTTATGAATATTTTACACATGTTCCATTTTCCGGCGAATTTTACGCGTTCTATGCAGGGCTGTGGTAGAATTGAAAAAAAAGCGGATTTTTGTATAATGTTTTTGTAGAATTAATGCATTTTGCATTTTAATAGAAAGAGGTATTTTTATGACACCAGAGAAAAATGTATTGGTCGTTGATGATGAAACAATGATCCGTGAATCGGTTTCCGCATACATAACAAGGGCTACCATGTTTTTGCCGCCGAGGATGGCAAAGAGGCGCTGGAGATCTTCCAGAAGTACCCAATCATGTTTGTGATTTTAGATTTGATGCTGCCGGGCATGTCGGGCGAAGAAGTCTGTCAGTCGATCCGCAGACAGTCAAGAGTGCCGATCATTATGCTGACAGCCAAGACGCAGGAAAATGACGTGCTGAATGGTCTGAACATCGGCGCGGATGACTATGTAACAAAGCCCTTTAGTATTAAACAGCTATACGCCCGTATGGAGGCTGTTCTGCGCCGGACAGTGAGTGATCTAAAACCGCTGGCCGAGAAATTTTCATGGAACGACCACGACTTGCAAATCGACTTCGAGCATAACGAAGTAAGGAAACAGGACGGGCTTTTAAGCCTGACCCCCAGCGAGTGAAAAATCCTCTCCGCTATGGTCAAATATCCGGAAAAGGTTTTTACAAGGAATGATTTGATCGACCTTGTGTTTTGCCCGGATTTTGATGGATATGACCGCGTGATCGACACGCATATCAAAAATCTTCGCAAGAAAGTGGAAACAGACCCCAAAAGCCCGGTTTATGTAAAAACCGTTCACGGCTTAGGATATAAATTCGGAGGTGAGGAATTTTGAGGCAATATAGTCTCCGTTCTGCCCTTGCCGTCCGTTTTGCTCTTCTGGTATTAGCAGCTATTTCCTTAATCAGCATGATTTCCAACATCATGATAAGTCACGCATTTGAGAAATATGTGAAGGAACAGCAGGAATTAGAGGCATCTGATATTGCGAAGAATATTTCCAACCAATACAGCGTTGCAAATGAAGGCTGGAATATCGACTACATTCACGGCATGGGCATGTACGCTCTGGAAGATGGCTTTATTATCCAAAAACTTCAAATTGAGTCAATGAAAGTCCAGAAAATGCATGACCACAAATCCAAAAAACCAAAAACAAGTCAATCACACCCCCAAAATTGCATGACTGCAAATTTAAAAAATCCAAATAGAGTCAATGAACCCCTAGAAAATCCATGACCGAAAATCTAAAAATCCCAAAACAAGTCAATCGCAACCCCAAAATCGCATGACCTCAAATCTAAAAAAGCTCAAAGCAGTCAATTCTACCACCCGTATAGTAAAAATCAAGCTGCCGCCACGTTAACGATGAACACTTTCCCCTCCTAGAAGTTTCCCTGAACAAAGCTTAAACTCTGCTCTGACCCACGAATATCTGATTTGCAAAAAAGCCCCGCGGAAACATGTTTTTACGCATGTCCGCGGAGGCTTTTCTTTTTTCAGATCAGTCGAAACCGTTCTCGCTGATCACGTCGCTGTACCAGCCGGCGCTCTTTTTCGGGATACGCTCTCCCGTCTCATAGTTCGTGTAGCAAAGGCCATAGCGCGGTGAGAAACCGGCGGACCACTCAAAATTGTCCAGAAGAGACCACATATAATAGCCTCTCACATCAATGCCGTCTTCCAGGGCGCCATAAAGCGCAATCAGAACCTGTCTTACATAATCGATTCTTTCCTGATCGTTGAGAACCTCCTCCATCGGGCCGTCCTCCTGGGGAAGACCGTTCTCTGTGATGTAAATCGGAATATCCACATGATATTTTTCCACCACCATATGCAACACATCGCGGAGCGCTTCCGGATGCTGCTCCGGACGATCCTGATAGTTTCCACCTGCCTTCAGTATCTCCTCTCTCTTTCGGATCTCCTCCATATTGTCATAGAGTCCGTTGTAGAAATTCAGTCCGTAGAAATCCAGCTTCTGATGCATCACATCAAAATCGCCCTCTTCCATCCTGGGAACCAGATCATTTTTTTCAAGGTAGGCATTCAGCTCATCAGAATAGCCTCCCAGAAACAGGGGATGAAGGAACATGCCGTAGCCTGCGATCTCGTTGTTGAAAATGGCTCTCTCCTCGTCCTCTTTGTTTCCCGGGCGGGCCGGATAATGTTTCCAGATATCCACCACAATACCTATCTTCGCATGGGCAAAGGAATAGGTACGGAAAAGTTTCACCGCCTCTCCATGGCAGAGCAGGAGATTGTGCAGAGACTGGCGGGCATATTTTTCATTCTTCAGACCCGGGGCAAAAAAGCCATAAGCAGTTCCCACATAAACGGCAATCGGCTCGTTGAAAGTCGCCCAGAGATCCACATCATCACCGAAGTTATCCAGCAGAACCTTCGCATAATTTGTAAACCACTTCACGCACTCACGGTTGCCAAAGCCGCCCTGAATCTGCAGAGCATAGGGAAGATCCCAGTGGTACATCGTCGCATTCGGCACAATTCCGTTTGCCTTCAAGGCAGCGATCAGCTTCTTATAGTACTCGATTCCTGCCGGATTGACTTCTCCTGTTCCATCCGGAATGATACGGGACCAGGAAAAAGAAAAACGATAAGTTTTAAGCCCTATTTTCTTCATCATCTCAATATCTTTCTCGTAGAGATGATAAGAATTGCAGGAAACATCCGGCACATCATTGTTCTTGATTCTGCCGGGAAGATGAGCAAATGCATCCCAGATCGAAGGGCCTCTGCCGTCTTCATAGGCTCCACCTTCAATCTGTGCAGCCGCTGTCGCTGCGCCCCAGAGAAATGTTTTTGGAAATTCGTATTTCATCGCTTGGTATTCCTCCTACATTAGATAGTTGTAAACTGACTTTCTGTCCATTCCCCGACCCCGCTTCGTACCCGCCAGTAATAGGTTTTTCCTGCCTGCAGTGGAACCCCGTCATAGATGCAGTAACAGTTTCTCGTATCGAGATACATCACTGCACTCTGAAACTTCGGGCTCGACGACATCTGAACGATAAACTGCCGCTCCGTCCCACATTCCCAGGAAAAAACGGGGGAAACCGTTGAAATTCCGCACTGATATTCCTTCCAGTCTGCCCAGCCTCCGGAATGGTCGATTTCACACACGCCGATGCAGGGACCATCGGCGGCATCCAGACGGATTTCAAGCTGCGTAATGGACTCAAAGCTGGCCGCCTCGCAGACAAAGGAAACTTCCTTTCCCGTAAAAGAGAGTGAACGGTAAAATAATAGTACCAGCGGCCGTTTTTTTCTGCCACGTCGATGGCCGGCAAGTCAGTCATAGACACCCATGGAATTGCCGTACTGGCATCAAAAGCAACTCCATGATCAGTCCAGCATACCAAATCCTCGGAAGAAAAGCAATGCTGACAGGGCGACATTCCACCCCCGTCAATCCGGTCGTTTGAACAGTATAAATAGACCCTGTTTGGATCCTGCGGCCACACATGAGCCTCCACATCCGGTGTCGCATACGCAAGTGGTAAAATTGGATTCATCTTTTTTCGCCCCCTATACATAATAATAGTTTCCTATTGGCATCAGCCCTTTACAGAACCCAGCGTCAGTCCTTTTGCCAGATATTTCTGGAAGAACGGGAATGCAAGAAGCATCGGTGCGATCGCGATCACGCAGGTCGCCATTCGGGCTGCAATCGTCGGGAAGCTTCCTCCCTCGCTGGCCAAGTAAAAGGAATTTTGCAGTACAAACTGAATATTTGAGATGATCTTGTACAGCAGAAGCTGCAGCGGAACCAGATCCATGTTATCGATGTAAAGCATGGCCTGATACCAGTCGTTCCAGTAGCTGAACAGGATCAGCAGACCAACAGTCGCAAGGCCCGGCTTCGCCAGCGGAAGAACTACCTTAAAGTAGGTCTGATACTCCGTCGCTCCGTCGATAAAGCTGGCCTCCAGAAGCTCCGTCGGAATACTGGAGAGAAAGCTTTTCATCAGGAAAATATTCCAGGGCGATACCAGCATCGTGAGAATCAGAACCCACAGGGTATTTCCCAGATGAAGGACCTGGGTGACAACGATATACGTCGGAATCAGTCCTCCGTGGAACAGCATCGCGAACATCACAAAACGGGTAATGTGCTTTCCAAGCTTGAAATCCTTTCGTGACATCGCATAGGCTATTCCTGTGGTAAACATCAGACCGGCCACGGTTCCAATCACAGTCACGATGATCGATATTTTATAAGAGTTCAAAATCTGCGCCGGATTTTTGATGATATATGTATATGCATCAAACGTGATTTCCTTCGGGATCAGCCGATATCCTACCTCGCTCAGGCTCGTTTCCGGTGTGACAGAGAGCGAAAAAATGAAGAGTACTGGAATGATCCAAAGGACAGAAATCAGGGTCAGTATCCCGTAGAGGGCCACCTGAGAAACTTTAATTCTTTTCTTCATATTCTTCCTCCTAGAAAATTGCGCCTTCTTCATCAATTTTTTTCGCTACCGCATTGGAAGCCAGCACCAGAATGAAGCCCATCAGAGACTGGAACAGGCCGACGGCAGCTCCCATACCGGGATCGTTGACGGTTTTCAGGGCACGGAAGATGTAGGTATCTATGACATCCGTAACCGAATAGAGCATACCATTGTCTTTGGTAAGGAAATAATACATACCGAAATCGGAATAGAAAATATTACCGATCTGAATCAGACACAGCATAATAATCAGCGGCCGCAGCATATAGAGCGTAATGTAGCGGATCTTCTGCCAGGTACTCGCCCCATCGATCTCCGCCGCTTCATACAGGGAAGGATCGACACTCAGAAGCCTTGTGTAATAGAGAATCGAATAATAGCCCGCGGATTTCCAGATATAGCAGATGACAATAATCAGATACCACCATTTCGGCAGGTATATTTTTAAGTCCCAGAAAATTGAGAAACTGATTGACGACTCCGTACCTGGCATCGATAAAAGCTTCCAGCGCATAGCTGGCCACAACCCAGGAAATCAAATAGGGCAGAAACAGAACGGTCTGTGTTACCCGGAGCATTCTTCTGCCCACATAGTACAGCATAATCGCAACGGACACAGAAACAATCAGGGTAAATACGATAAAAAGCGCATTCATGACCAGTGTATTGCGCGTTACACGAAGCGCATCATTGGATTTGAAGAAAAATTCAAAGTTTTTTAAGCCTACCCAGTCGCTGGCCCAGATTCCTTTTGAGTAATCGACGTTCTTAAAAGCAATGACAAGACCGAACAAAGGCAGATAACCAAAGAGAAAAATAAGAATGATTCCCGGCAGGGCCAGGAACAGAAGTGGTAATTTTTGTTTTTTCATGGACACCCCTCCTAATAACAATGGAGTGTGCGCTCATACGCACACTCCAGAGTCATTGTCTTTATTTACCTAAGAAAGCATCAACCTGTCGCTGCATTTCCTCAATAATCTTTGCAGAGCCCGCCTGCTCCAGGCGGTTCAGCATATCGGGAATCACGGTTTCCGGATCCACAGCACCGCAGAGAAGCGGATACTTGTACTCTTCATAAATGGCAGAGCAGTTAGCCACTTCACTCTTTACATTTGAGGAGTCAAAGATAAATCCGAATAATTCGGAAGGAGTTGCATCCTCACAGAAAGCTTTCGTCTGCTCCCAGACATCTGCCGGATAAGCGCCAGCTTCCACCCAGGTGATGAACTGGTTGGCAATCGTAAAGGAAGCAAGAGGAGCTGCATAGTTGGAATCACGGATGATCTCGATCTCCGTATCGGAAACCTTGTTATAGTTTACGCCTTCCAGTCCATAAAGAAGGGTATTTACAAACCAGGGGTCAGAGTAAGCCAGATTGTAAAGCTGAACGGCTTTTTCCGGATATCTGGAATTTACGCCTACAGCGGTAAGCGACTGGGTTACACCGGAGGTAACTGCATACTTGTTGCTTGTGATGATGGGAACCGGTGTCTCCTCCCAGCCACAATCGCTAACTGCCATACTGGCTACATTAGGTGCTGTAAATCCCGCCTGATAGGTCACATGATCCGGTGATTTACGATCAATCGTATGCTGGTCTGTCATGGTTACATAGCTGGCCCAATCCGGCTGTACATATCCTTTCTGCTGCCACTCATACATTCTCTTACAGTAGTCCATAAATTCATCTGACTGGAACTGATCGATAACCTTACTCTCATCAGAGAAACGAACGACACCAGGAACCTCAAAACCGCCAAGGAAATTAAATCCGTATGTTTCATCTACATGTGTCCAGAAAATGTCAGTACCATCTGCTGGAATTATGCCTGGATGCTTTTCAACAATCTGGCTGTAAATGTTATCCAGATCATCCAGGGTATAGGTATTGACTCCATTCTCATAGGAGCTTCCCTCAATGCCGAGTTCTTCTGCGATATCAGCCCGCAGGAAAATACCATCATTTTTCGCATAAGTCTGTAAAGCCGGCATTGCATAAATATTTCCGTTTATCGTGGTCGCTTTCCACATATACTCAGGAATATCTGCCATAGCATCCGGTGCGTTTTCTTCCAGGAGATCATTTAACGGAAGATAGGCATTACTTCCTGCATTAGTAGCAAAGTTATTCAGCCAGTCACAGGTAAACATCAGATCGTAAGGCTCGCCTGCACTGATTACTGTGGAACATTTCTGTGCATATTCGGAAAATGCAAACAATTTCACATCCAGATGACAGCCGATCTTTTCTTCCAGATATTTGTTTACCTCTTCCATCACCGCATTATATCCATCACTGGTCATATTGGTCGGATTACCAGGAAGATACCAGGTCAGGGTTGGAATTTCTCCGGAGTCTCCATCGGAGGCAAAACCAGTCAGGACGCTGGTGGATAACACGGCGCTCATCAGAGCAAGACTTAAGAAACGTTTTCTGTTTTTCATATGAAACCCTCCCTTGTGTTGATTTGTTTGTGCTTCTATTATATGGTAATTATGCATAGCAAAATAGCAATAATTGTGATACAAAACAGCACTTTTGTTACTTCTATGGGAAGGTTTTTCTATTTTCTTGTTTTATTTCACAAAGCATACTTCTCCCAGTCACGAATTTTGATCTCTACGCGGGACCACTCTCCATTCCAGTCGATCTTTAGACTGGCATCCTCTCCGCAGTACATGAGAAGCCGCTGATAAATATTCCGGAGTCCCACATGATTATCACTCTCCGGATTATCCGGCACCTCAAAAATATGGTTTTGATCAAAGGTTCCGCGGAACTCCTCTGGAAAACCTTTGCCGCTATCCTCGACAGAAAGCACAGCCGCCCCGTCCTCTGTCCGGGCAGACAACGTCAGATGAAAGAGCTGACTTCGATTGACAAAGCCGTACTTGATGCTGTTCTCAACCAGGGGCTGAAGCAGCATCGGAGGGATCTTAAGTTTTCCCAGCGTCTCATCGAAGGAAAGCTGAATATCCAGTTTCTCCGGGAAGCGAAGCTTCATGATTTCCAGATAATTGCAGATAAAATCAATTTCTTTTTTCAGCGAAATCAGTTTCCGGTCCAGATTGCACATAAAGCGATAATAGGATGAGAGCAGAATCAGAGCTTTTTTTGCCACATCATTCCGGTTGATCGCAATCAGGTTATAAATCAGATTCAGGGTGTTAGAAAAAAAGTGGGGATCAATCTGCGAATGCAGATTCTGGATCACGAGCTTCTGATTTTCCAGTTTTTCCTCATAAATCAGAATACGGTCATTCCAGATCTGAGAAACCATATCGTTAAAAGTATCGATTGCAAAAGCCATTTCTCCCTCAATCCGCCCGGAGGGAACCAATTTCTCCGGCTTCTCGTCTCCGTCAAAATTCTGCATGCCTTTAATCAAAAGATCCAGCGGCATCAAGAGTCTCCGGCGAATCGTATAAAATGCCAGGGTCCACCCGACAACAAATAAGACCAGAAGAGAAACGGTCAGAAACAGAACCGAATAAATATTTTTTCTCCAAAGTTCTCTGATATTTACAAGAAAATGAAAGGTCATATCAATGTTTCGGAAAGATTTTTCCAGGGTATGACTCCGACTAAAAATAGATTTTGAGGCTGAGAACTGTTCCGTTCCGCAAAGAACCTTTTCACCGGTGCAAATATTCCAGTCCATATGATTTCCCAGGGCAATCTCCCTGATCTCTTCTGAAATTTTATTAAGATCAACGAAGACCATGATATAGACGGAATTATTGACAATATACTGCCGGAACAGGGCATACTTTCCTTCTTCCCCGATCACAGTCCATCCTTCACTCTCCCAGCCGCCCTCATTCCAAAAGTCATAAACCAGCGGCTCAAAGTGATCGCAGTCGTCCGGAATCATCATAAGACTTTCATTTCGCTTATCATAAACATAGACAGCATCCAGTGTACTGTAACCCGGACGGTTTCGATGAATATCATAGCGCACCCGATATTTTGTCAGGGTATAGCGATCTGTCTTTTCATTCTGAATAGCCATCATATTCACATCAAAATCACCGGAAAAGTTTCTCATCCAACTGTCGATATCCTCCAGCGAGGTTTCCAGCTGTTCCACATAGAGATCCAGCATGTCCTGATAAGGGCTTAAAATTTTGCTTTGGGTAGACTGGAGCGTATCATAGAGAAAATAGGAGACCGTAATCACATAAACCATCAAAAAGGCCAGGAGAATGATCAGCATTTTAAAGCGAATCGTCCGGCAGAAATTTCTGATCCTCTGCTTCATAATGTCACCTCTTTTTTCCGGGAGTTATGCGCCTGTTTTCGATATTCGTAGGGCGTAACACCCACCATTCCCCGAAAGGTCTTTATGAAATAAGAGTCGTTATTATAGCCCAAGCGCTGTGCAATGGATGTGACTTTTTCACTGGTAGAAGCCAGAAGATCTTTTGCCCGTTCCATCCGCAGCCGAAGGATATAATCCGAAAGCTTTTCTCCCGTCTCTTTATGGAACAGTCTGGACAAATAGGCCGCATTCAAAAACACCTGGCCGGCAATCGTCTCGCGGTTTAAGTCTCCTTCCAGGTTCTGGCTGATATACTCTTTGACGCGGTAAATCAGACCGTCCTGCAGCTGCTCTGGTATCAGCTCCGGCTGATCCTGATAGGAATCCAGAAGCTTTTTTAACTCGCCCTGGGACAGCTTCGCGCAGATTTTTTCATATTCCTGTACCTGGGACTCCCGCTTTTCGTCCTCCTGCCAGGCTTTCAGCGCAGCTGCCACGGTATCCTTTAAAATATCGTGATCCACCGGCTTCATCAGATATTCCGTAGCTCCCAGCGTGATGGATTCCTTCGCATAATCAAACCGGGCATGAGCAGTCAGAAAAATCAGCTTTGCAAAATACCCTTCCGTCCGCATCCATCTCAGAAAATCGAGTCCGCTCTCCTCCGCCATCTCAATATCACAGACTATTACCTGTATATCATGCTGCCGTATGATGTTCTTCGCTTCCTCCGAACTGTACGCCCCATAAACAGCCATGATTCCGATGCTCTTCCAGTCGATGGCTTCCATCACGCCCTCCACTGCATACTGCTCATCATCCACTACCAAAAGACTGTACATAACCCTTCCCTCCTCAAAACAAAAAACACCTTCTAATGGTGTATTTTAGCACATCGTTTGAGGAAAAGAAATACTGGCGTTCGTTCCCAGCAAGTTCAAATCTTGTCGTACCGACAAAAATGGGACCGTTCATAAGAACGATCCCATTTTTAGTCGATGCGACAAGATTTGAACTTGCGACCTCTGCGTCCCGAACGCAGCGCTCTACCAAGCTGAGCCACGCATCGATTCCTTATAGCACTTAATCTGGAAAACACGTTTTCCAGATCAGTGAAGGTTTTATGTACCTTCAAAACCACACACAGAAATTTATTTCTTCCATCCGAATCTTTCCTACCCAAAACCTTTTGGTTAAGCCTTCGACCTATTAGTATCAGTCAGCTCCACACATTGCTGTGCTTCCACCTCTGACCTATCTACCTCGTCGTCTTCAAGGGGTCTTATCGCTTTCGC
>OLNE01001706.1_pt1 | contig 15104 bp, 17 predicted proteins | sample 1672431 | NCBI WGS metagenome assembly OLNE01 (sample SAMEA3136685, study PRJEB25190) | human gut metagenome | reverse complement strand
TAATTCACTCTCAAGGAAGATCTGTCCATCAGTGATGGAAATAACGTTTGTTGGAACGTATGCTGAAATATCACCAGCAAGTGTTTCAATAATAGGAAGTGCTGTTATTGAACCGCCACCAGCCTTCTGTGATAAACGAGCAGAACGCTCAAGAAGTCTTGAATGTAAGTAGAATACGTCACCAGGATAAGCCTCACGACCTGGAGATCTTCCAAGAAGAAGTGAGATAGCTCTGTATGCTACAGCCTGCTTTGATAAATCATCATAGATGATAAGTACATCTTTACCCTGATACATGAAGTGCTCAGCAAGAGCTGTACCAGCGTAAGGAGCGATGTACTGAAGTGAAGCTGGATCAGATGCTGTTGCAGAAACGATGATTGTCTGCTCCATAGCACCTGCCTGCTTAAGTGTGTTAGCAAGCTTTGCTACAGTTGAAGCCTTCTGACCGATTGCAACATAGATACAGATAACTCCGTTACCTCTTTGACTAAGGATTGTATCTGTTGCAATAGATGTCTTACCTGTCTGACGGTCACCGATAATTAACTCTCTCTGTCCTCTAGCGATAGGGAACATAGCGTCAATTGAAAGGATACCTGTCTGCATTGGTACAGAAACAGGCTGTCTGTCTACGATAGAAGGTGCCTTGTATTCGATAGGTCTGTATCCTTCGTTGTTAATGTCGCCAAGACCATCAATAGGCTCACCGAGTGGATTAACAACTCTTCCGAGGAATTCTCCACCTACAGGAATACTTGCTGACTTACCTGTTCTTACAACTGTACTACCTTCTCTAAGACCAGCTTCGCTGTCAAGAAGGATAACACCGATGTCTTCTCTTCTGATGTCGAGTACCATACCCTTAACACCACCGTCGAAGATAACGATTTCGCCATAGAATGCATGGTTAATGCCAACTACATTGGCTGTACCGTCGGCTACGCTGATAACAACGCCGACTTCTCTATCAGCTCTGTTAAGAGTGAAGTTCTCAAGTTCAGACTGAAGATTAGAGAGCATGTTCTCTGGATCAAGACCGTCTTTTAAACCACTCTTAAGTTTTTCTGATAGCTGTTCAATACGAGCTTTCTCACTCCAGTCGTATTCGTGGTTGCCTGCGCGAACTACGAAACCACTTCCGATAGAGCTGTCCTGAACTAAGTTAATGTCAAGCTCATCAACATTAACATCAAGCTGATCAGCAATAAACTTTTTAATGCCTGCTAACTGATTGTCAGTAGGCTTAGTAACATAAGTTATAGTTGCTGAACGAATCTGGTTCATATCAACATCTTTCACTGTTTATCACCTGCTTTATTATTTAAGAACTCATCGAAAAGTGCTGCATCTACGTCTGCACCCTTCTGATTAGCTACAAGCTTAGATGTAGCTTCTACAACCATGTCAGCGAGCTGCTTTTCAGCCTTGCTCATAATCTGATTCTTCTGTGCTACAGCTGCGTCTCTAGCATCTTCTACAATCTTTGTAGCCTGATCATGAGCTGCATCTGTAATCTTCTTAGCTTCTTCGTCAGCCTTAACTCTAGCTTCCTTAAGAACCTCAGCTTCCTTAACTTCTACAGCTGCAATCTTCTGTGTGTAGTCAGCTGCAACTTCATCAGCCTGCTTGCCCTTTTCTGCTGCTTCTTCGAAAGCTGCGTCAATAGCTGCTGCTCTTCTTGCGAAGTTCTTATTCATTTTTCTGAATAACATGAAGTTAAGAATTATATAAATAATTATTACGTTAATAACTGTAAAAATTATACTTGTTATGTTGAACTCTAACATATATAACAAACCTCCTCTAGCTTCTTATCGATCAATTAAATAATTACTGACCTAACATGATGATGATAAGAAGCGCAACTACGAAACCGTAGATAGCTGTTGCCTCGGCAAGAGCTGAACCAAGAATAAGTGTTGAACGGATGTTACCAGCTGCCTCTGGCTGTCTAGCTACAGCCTCTGTTGCTTTACCAGTTGCCATACCGATAGAAATACCGGCTCCAATACCTGCCATAACTGCAAGACCTGCTCCAAGTGCTAATGCTCCCATAATAAATCTCCTTTAAATTAAAAATGTTAAATAATGATGAAATTAATAGTTACAGTGTTTACAAAGCAAAACTTGTTTGTATATTATGTCCAGCTGATTGTGATTTTTTATTTACTCTTCTGCTGTCTCTGAAATGAACAAAGATGTTAAGAATGTAAATACATATGCCTGGAGTAATCCATCGAAAATATCGAAGTATAAACTTACTACTGCTGGCGCACCAACAGGAATTACGATATGGATAAGCTCCATAACAACGAATGCTCCAAGTACGTTACCGAAAAGTCGCATTGCGAGTGATAAAGGTCTTGTGAATAACTCTAAGATATTCATAGGGTTCTTACCAAATCCCTTTAACCATCCGCCTACACCATTATTACGTATTGATGCAACCTGTACGAGAACGATACTCATTAAAGCAAGCGCCGCTGTAACGTTAATATCCTTTGTAGGTGGTTTAAAACCAAAGATACCAAATATGTTGCTAAGTCCGATAAAGAAAAGAACTGAACAAATATATGGCGCATAACCCATTGACTCATGGTTAAGCATGTTTTTTACCATTCCATAGAAATGGTTATAGTAACCTTCCGCAAGAACTTGTCTTCCGGATAGCTTACGCACTCTAAATCCTGCTGTAATGATGATTGCAAGAACGATTAAAACGCCCATTACGATCCAGCTTACAACTATGGACTCACTTATGTCTGCCTGGAATCCACCAATGTTGAAAGAAAATAACTTTTCAACTTGCAGTTCGTGCGAGAGCTCTGCACCTAAATTTTCCATAACTTAAGTCTCATCTCCTTTTTTTTTATAGTTTCTAAAAATGCTGAACAATATGTAATGAATATACAAGAAAATGCCCAAAAAAGCAAGGAATTTTAATACTTTCTTAACTTTTATGTTATTTACTTTTTATCTTTATTTAAGTGCGTTTTTTATGTATAAAGGTTAATAAAATCAACAGTATTTCTAATTACATTCATATTATTCGGTTACAAGTGTAATTATGCTGCTGTCATCCCTTCCTTTATCCACAATAATTTTCTTTGTAATCATTGTATACAAATCAGAAACATGAGATATCATTCCGATGAGCTTATCCTTACGTGTAATTCTCTGTAATACCCTTACGGTCTGGTCCAATGTCTGTCTGTCCAGAAGACCGAAGCCCTCATCTATAAATATCGCATCAAGACTTATATCCTTCTTTAATGCAAGGATCTTATCTGACAGGCCGAGAATAAATGAAAGTGAAATGAGGAACATCTCTCCATTTGATATTTCATTCAGCTCCTTGAGCGTTGATGAATAATTATCAAATACCTTTATTTCAAATACATCAGGATTATCCACCTCTGAATTAAACTTAAGCAGATATCTGTTATTAGTGATTTCTGATAAATACTGATTGGTAAATCCAACAATATCCTTCATCAGATTATTCTGCATAAATATCTCAAAATAGTTGATATTTAAGTTCTCTTCCTCATTCATCGCATATAAAAGAGAATCGATTGAGTTTATCTCTTCCTTTATATATGATATTCCACGCTTTAATTCATTTACCTTTTCAATGGTTTTACTGTCCATTTTTACGCTGTTATTAATACCGTCATATATATCATCCTCAAGTATTACCTCAGCGTTTTCATTGTGGGAATTCTTTAAAATATTAAGGAGTTCATGCCTTTGCTCAGTATATTTACCTGTCAGTACGGACTTTTCTATTATTAATTTAAGTTGTAATTCAGAAGCCTTACCAGTATTAAATATATCCCTTAGCAATTCTCTCTGCTTTTCAACGTTAGAAACCAGGAAACCGTTACTCTTCTCTACAGATAAAATACATACCTTTATATACTCCTCGTAAGTCAGTCCGATTAACTTAACTATGTATTCATTTACTTCGTCTGAATTATGTATTTCCTTGCCGTCCGGAAGTGTAAGTGCAACTTCTTCAACACGCACAGATTCCTCTATATGGATTCTTCTTACAATATTGTAAATCATCTCATTGCACATAAAGCTGAGCTCATCAACCGTTTCAGCTGAATCGTCAACACCCTTTGCTCTAACATCATCTCTTTTATCACATGCTTTTCCATATAATGCATAGACGATACCATTAATGATTGTGGATTTACCTGAACCGGTTGCTCCTGTAATCAGATATAGTCCTGTGCTACCGAAGCTGTCCATATTGATTTCAGTCTCATTATTGTAAGATCCAAATGCCTTCATTTTTAATAAAAGTGGTCGCATTTTACCTCCTTTCTCAGTTAATCAGATTTAACAGAATTGTTCTTTCCTTTTCATTGAGGTCCCTGCCCATTCTCTGGGCAAAGAATTCCTCAAAATATAACAATGTATCATTTTCTATCATATTGTCAGGTTCAGCCTGTGCAAAATTGTCGCTGCATGTGTATGACATTATATTAGGGAGATTATCTCTCAATGTGCTGTACATATCAGGATCATTATTAGGACCCTTCAATACAATATGAACATAATCATCCGTTTTTATGTCTTTGATTTCATCAAATGTTCCGCTGATTACCCTCATATCTTTCATTGGAAATAATTCTTCATCCCAAAGGGTTAAATCGCCCTTTTCTCTGATTTCACCAAATGTTATTGACTTTCTGCAGTTAGATTCAAATTTTGAATATTTAAGCGGTGTTCCGCAATATCTTATTCTTCCATCCTCAACATACTGCTCATTGTGCAAATGTCCCATTGCCACATAGTCAAATCCATCATAAACCTCAGGATTAATGGCATCGTACATACCTGTTATAACCTTGCCGTTATCGGCTCTCTTTGAACCCTGAAGGAACTGATGGGAAAGTATGATATTTCTCTTCTGGAAATTAGCGTCTACATTTTCCAGAACAGCTCCCATCATTTTATTGAAGTTGTCATTTATCTCCTTATCAGGGAAAAATGATCTCACATCAACCGGCTTTATAAATGGAAGGAGAAATATTCCAATTTCACCGTATTCGTCTTCAAATGTATATTTTTCAACATTTCCATTGTATGCCTTAGCGATATATACATTCTGTCCCTTTAAAATATCCGCACCAAATGAGAGTCTTACTGCACTGTCGTGGTTTCCCGGTATAACGTAAATATATTTACCTGCATTTGATATTTCACTTATGAATCGGTCAAATATGCTTACGGCTTCCTCAGGAGGAAATGGTTTGTCATAAATATCTCCGCTTATAAATACCGCATCTATATTATTTTTTAGTATGATATCTGACATCTGATCCATAATATATTTCTGATCTTCTAAAAATGAATATCCATTTAATGCCAACCCAAGGTGCATATCTGAAATATGCGCAAATCTCATAACAAACCTCCTCCCAAATGTTTTATCTGTACTTAATTAATCTTTCTTCCTATAGTGGTTTCTACTGCCCTGTGCCAGCCGTCTAAGTTCTTTTTCGCCTTATTCTCACTGCTGTTAGGTGTAAATACCTGACCTACCTTTACAAGCTCCTTAAGCTCGTCCTTGCTCTTCCAGAGACCTGCTCCGAGTCCTGCTAAAAATGCTGCGCCGATGGCAGTAGATTCTACATTTATCGGTCTTATAACATTTTTTCTGAGTATGTCTGACTGGAACTGTGCAAGGAAATCATTGGTACATGCTCCACCGTCAATTTTAAGACTTGTAAGAACTGTATCTGCATCAGATTCCATGGCCTTAATTACGTCATATGTCTGATATGCAATTGACTCCAGCGCAGCACGGACAATATGAGCTCTTCCGCTTCCTCTAGTAAGTCCCACTATTGCTCCTGTTGCCTTTCTGTCCCAGTAAGGTGCTCCAAGGCCGACAAATGCAGGAACTATGTACACACCGTCATTATCCTTAATGGACATGGCCAGATCGTATGTCTCCTCAGGAGTTGAAATTAAGAACATTTCATCTCTTAACCATTTAACTACCGCTCCAGCGATAAATACGCTTCCCTCAAGGGCGTATCTTGGACTATTTTCAGTACTGCCCGCTGCAATAGTTGTAAGAAGACCATTTTTTGAAGCTATTCTGTCCTCACCTGTATTCATAAGGAGGAAACAGCCTGTACCATATGTGTTCTTTGCATCACCCTTTTCAAAACAGCACTGGCCAAATAATGCAGCCTGCTGGTCTCCCGCAACACCGCATATCATAATCTCTTCGCCAAATACCGTTTTATCGGTAGTTGCAAAATTACTCATTGACGGCTTAACTTCCGGAAGCATGCTCATAGGAATATTGAAGTAATCAACAAGCTCCTTATCCCATTCCAGTGTATTTATGTTAAAGAGCATTGTTCTTGATGCATTTGTATAATCTGTCACATGAGCCTTACCATCTGTGAGATTCCAGATAAGCCATGTATCTACCGTTCCAAATGCCAGTTCACCAGCTTCCGCTCTTTCTCTTACGCCCTTTACATTGTCAAGAATCCAGGCTATTTTACTGGCACTAAAATATGCATCAGGCTTTAAACCTGTCTTCTCTCTGATTTTATCTGATAAGCCGTCTTTTTTAATTTTCTCTATGTATGATTCACTTCTTGTACACTGCCATACGATTGCGTTATACACAGGCTTACCTGTTTCCCTGTCCCATACGATTGTAGTTTCTCGCTGGTTAGTAATACCTATGCCTGCTATTTCATCAGGTGAAATGCCCGCCTCTCTTATGGCCTCACTTGAAGCTGATAATTCGCTATATAATATTTCTTCCGGAACGTGCTCAACCCAGCCCGGTTTAGGGTAGACCTGCTCAAATTCCTTTTGTCCTTTGGCCACAACATTCATTTCGTTGTCAAATATAATACAGCGGGATGAAGTTGTACCCTGATCCAAAACCAAAATATATTTCTTATTATCCATAACTAAAATTCCTACATTATCTTATTTTATGAAAGTATATGCATTACAAATGTACCTTGGCAAGATATTTTGCATAAAATTACACTTTTGTATATATTTCCAATTTTGATTCTTTTAATCAAAATGTGTATCTACACATATCTAAATTTCTTATGGTTATATTATAGATTACAATTATATTTTATGCCTTATTAATTCGTCTTAAATATCAAATTATTTTTCTTCTCTGCCACCCCACTCACAACATTTGATATATACGCCTATTTATGGTAATCTTACTAGCAAATTAGGCTTTTTTCGCAAGCAGAAAAAATACTTTGGAAAATATATATAATTGGCACAAAAACCAACTTATAAAATCAAAAAGCCGTATGCAATCAACATTTTAAAAGGAGATTTAAAGTAAAATGAAATTAGGAATCGCTTCGAGTTGGACATTTCGATAAATCTTCTTATAATTCCATAAAAGCTCTTAAAACCGCATGGCATAAGGCTTTGCGAAAAATTCTATCCCTATAAATCTTGATATAGATTCATAAAAATCATAAAAAATGGCACTTGCGGGAGTGTCGTCGGATCTTTAATAATTGTCCCCAAATCAGCAAAATTGAATATAACGAAGTGCACTTAGACTTAAGTGCCTTGATCAGCATAAAACAAACCCTTCCGGGTCTGTCAAAAGCAGAAGAAACAATCTGTACTTTGACAGGCTTGGGAGGGCTTGTTGCTATAAGCGTGTTATCACTTTGACAATATGATTGCACTATATATTGCGTACAAAATAATAAAAAGCCGAATTTATGACATTTAATACTTGACGAAGTGATAATTAAGTGCTATTTTATAACTGTGATAATCAGGTTAGCTGATATTGAGATAGGAGGACGAACAAATGGCGAGAAGTATGACTTACAGAATTAAAGAGATGTTAGATCAGAAGGGAATTACCCAAAAAGAATTATCTGAGCAAACAGGTATTACTGAGTCTGCAATTTCTCACTATGTAAAAGGAGACCGCGTTCCTAGAGGGGCTAATTTGGTAAAAATAGCAAAAGCTTTGGGGACGACTGCAGATGACTTGCTGAGTGGAGACAGAGAAATGGATAAAGAAAGTGACCTTGTATTTGCAAAGTCTCTTATTGCGCGTAATGCTGCAGATATGACTATGGATGAGAAAATGGAATTTGTAAGATTGTTGCTGGACAAAGGAGTGTCGGATGAGACTAAGTGATGAAACATATGAGGAAATTAAGCAGGCTGTTGCGGATATGTTTGTTGATTATGATATAAAGGAGGTTCCACTTTGCTCGTTTGAGGTGGCTATTAAAATCGGTTTGACGGTTATACCATATTCTGCATTAGATTCTGCAAAATGGATAGAGGCCATTGAATATAGTGAGGACGGATATTCGCTTGAAACAAATGAGAGTGAGTGGATCATCTATTATAATGATGAGGATAAAGATTACAGCCGAATTAATCAGACCATTATGCATGAGATTGGTCACTACATTTTAGGGCATATAGAAGAAGGTGAGATTGAAGAGGCTGAGGCAAAGTTCTTTGCTAAATATGCTCTGGCTTCACCACCTTTGATTCATAACATGAAAAAAGAAAAAACAACGGAAAATGTTATGGAAGCGTTTGATATAGGATATATGGCTGCTTGCTATGCATTACAGTATTATAGAAAAAGGATGAAGTATGGAGAAAGAGAATATGTCTCTTACGAAATACAAATCTTAGAACAGTTGGAAATTGAGGTAGCCTAGTGAAAGGAGATGAGGCCTATGAATGATAAAACGCAATTGAATATAGAAAAACGCTCTTAAATTGTTGGCGCAATTTAAAGAGCGTTCTCAAAAGGATATGCTGAACACATCCATAAGTTTATTAAATAAGTTTAACATATCCTTTCTGAGAGCACAAGAGAAACTTGTTGATTCAGCATGGGCGTATTGTGCCCAGAAAGGACTTTTCGATGAAGAAAACAATTTTAGATGACGGCTCTTATCCTTATCTTACAGAGGGGGCAGAGTTAGTTGGAGAACCAGGAATTCCTGCGCTCATTGATATTGATAATACGCAGGTGCCGAAGGCAATGTTGCCTTTTGAAAAGATAAAAAAGGCAGAGAATAAAAGACAGTATGTGCATTTTTATATGCATGACAAATATTTTGCAAAGGTCTTAACAGCAACAGATAAGTATGTTGATTTGCTGAAGGAGTTTGATGGAGTAATCACCCCGGATTGTACGATGCTTGTTGGGCAGGCACCATGTATTCAACAGACAAATACTTATTTTAATCGTGCAGTCGGATTCTATTTGCAAAAGCAAGGGATACCTGTTATTCCTAATATCAGATGGAGTGATGAATCAAGTTTCGATTATTGCTTCTTAGGTGTGCCAAAACACAAGATTGTTTGTGTGAGCACTCACGGTTGCATAAGATCAAAACGTGACAGAGAATTGTGGCGAATTGGCACAGAAGAAATGTTGCGTGTACTTGAACCGACCGATGTATTGGTTCATGGATATATGCCAGATGAAGTATTTGAAAGATTCTATGATTACGCTGATTTTCATAGATACCCTTCTCTTTTTGAACAGACACATAAGAAAGAGGAGGGCGAGTGATGGGACACGGATACAAAGGTGATACCGGGCACCATCATTCAATAACAGAAAATCTTTCTTCGCTTACATCAAGTTATGATTATCATAATGGATACTTTGGTGAGAAGGGACAAGGAAGAGATTTTGTTAGAAAAATTTCTAGTGCTGATCCGGTAAAAACAGCGCAGGATTTTTATGATAAGGCTGCACACGGAGGAATAGAACGTCTGATGACAAATGGTAAGGGGCATTATACGAAGATGAAGGATGGATCGATTCTTTCGTATCGAGAAGTTTCATCCAGTGATGGCACTCCGGCAGTTGAAATAAATATTAAAAAGAGTACCGATCACGGCGGTATTAAATATCAAAAAATACATTTTGTGAAAGGACGGTAAGATATGAAAACCATTGATATGAGATTTGATTTAGTTTTGATTCAGAGCTGGATTGGAAAGAAGTTTAATAAGTATAAGTGTGACGCATTCGAATTTACCAATAGTGTGACACAGATTGTTGGATTGTATATTGGTGATGAAGTGTATGCGCTTACAAACGTGCAGGAAGCAGTTGATTATTTCGGTGCGACAGAGGATATGGCGGTCGCTAAATTGTCAGCTTCGGAAGATGTAAAGATAAAATCGGCCTTTAAGGATGTTGAGATGATATCTATGCCCGTAGGTGAAGAAATCACATCGGTAAAGATTGTCAATGAACAACAGACAATGGCAATTAATGGTAAACCGGCATATGAAGTATGGCTTACAAGAGCAATTATCTTCGAAGTGGGAGGACGTGAGATATCTTTTGAAAAAGATACAGTTCCGTTTTCTGAGGAAATAACAATTCAGAGAGGGTATAATTTGATAGAGAAAATCTCAGATAATGACGATTTCTTAGAAGAGTGGGATGAAGAGTATTCGCCAGCGTATAAAAGGGAAGTTGTTGTGGTGAAATGATAAGGGAAAGGAATGTGGCAAATATGCTATATTCCTTTCTTTTTTCTTGTAATTATTCGTTGGCGCGAATATAATATAAGTGTTGGATTTTAACATAGTTTTTATAGGAGAACTATATGGAATATTTAACAACTTCTGAAATAGCAAAGATTTGGGGAATTACGGCACGAAGAGTGCAAATTCTGTGCAAAGAAGGGCGGATTGAAGGTTCAATCAATAAAGGAATATGGCTTATACCGGATACAACGCCAAAACCCGATGATGCGCGCAAAGTCCGTAAAAAGGGACAACATCAAGAGTAGAATTATGAATAAGCTGGATACTTGGCTATAAATACATTTTTAGAGGAATACTTAAATGGCAGTAGATAATAAAAAAGAACAGGAACGTGATGAGCTTCATCGTGCCATATGGGCAATTGCTGATGAGCTGCGTGGAGCTGTAGATGGATGGGATTTTAAGAACTATGTTCTTGGAACCATGTTTTATCGTTATATTTCAGAGAATATCACGGCCTATATTAATCAGGGCGAAATAGAGGCTGGTAATAATAATTTTGACTATGCAAAGATGTCGGATAAAGAGGCGGAAACGGCCAGAGAGGGTCTGGTAGAAGAAAAAGGGTTTTTTATCTTGCCAAGTGAACTTTTTGCGAATGTCCTGAAGAAGTGTGACGATGATGAAAATCTAAACGAGACGTTGGAAACAGTCTTCCGTCATATAGATGAGTCTGCAAAGGGAAGCGAGTCTGAAAGTGACTTTGCGGGATTGTTTGACGACTTTGATGTGAATAGCAATAAGCTAGAATCTACGGTTGCAAAGAGAAATGATAAGCTTGCAAAACTACTCCATGGTGTGGCAGACATGAATCTTGGCGATGTAAAAGATCATGATATCGATGCGTTTGGTGATGCATACGAATGTGATAATTGTAAATCCCTGCAAACGTTCACTGAAAAGCGATATAGGACAGCCTTCTGTGAAAAGAGAAGCACTCACGATAGAGAATCAGAAGAAGTTCTTGGTTGCAGTAGTTGGTTACAGCTATGAGAATCAGTATCGTTTTATTCTACAGACGGGACTTCGAACCGGTGAACTCATCGGGCTTCGCTGGAGTGACATTGATTTTGAGAACAAAACAATGAAGATTGAGCGAACTATGGAGTATCGTTACAATGTAGGAGAGTGGAGAATCGATCCTCCGAAAAGCAAGTCGGGATATCGAACCATCCCTCTTACAGATGAGGCAATCCGCATCCTGAAAAATCAGAGAGCAAAAAACTCAGAACTAAAAGTTATACCGATTGAATGGTCAGATACCGTGTTCTTGTGTCGCAATGGCACTCCGGTGAAAAACAGCACTTATGATACAGGCTTGATGAAATATTGTGACAGGGCAAATATCCCGAGATTTTCAATGCACATCCTAAGACACACATTTGCTACCAGATGCATTGAAGCAGGCATGAAACCCAAGACATTACAGCATATTCTTGGTCATTCAAATATCGGAATTACAATGAATCTATACGTACATGTTACGGAAGATGAAAAATTAAGAGAAATAAATCTCGTGGCAGATGCATTTAAAGTCATATAAAACTTAATGCGAAATGGCACTCGGTCAGATTAGCAAAACGCAGAAACCACGTAAATTCAAGGAAATTTAAGGAGATATAAAACATTATGAAATTAGGAATCGTGGGTCTTCCAAATGTTGGAAAGAGTACTTTATTTAATTCTTTAACAAAGGCTGGTGCAGAGTCTGCCAACTATCCATTCTGTACAATCGATCCAAACGTAGGTGTTGTTACAGTTCCTGACAACCGTCTTCAGGTTCTTGCAGACTTATGCGGATGTACAAAAATAGTTCCTGCAGTTATTGAATTCGTAGATATTGCCGGACTTGTTAAGGGTGCCAGCAAGGGTGAAGGTCTTGGTAACCAGTTCCTCGCTAACATCAGAGAAGTTGATGCAATCGTTCACGTAGTTCGTTGCTTTGACGATGAAAATATCGTTCACGTTGACGGCAGTGTTGATCCATTAAGAGATATCGAAACAATCAACATGGAGCTTATCTTCTCAGACTTAGACGTATTAGAGAAGAGACTTGCAAAGCAGAAGAAGGCTTCTATGGCTAACAAGGAGCTTGCTAAGGAATGTGCATTCATTCAGACAATGATTGAGCATCTTGAAAGCAACAAGCTTGCAAAGGATTATGAATTAAAAAGCGACGAGGAAGAAGCTTACCTTAAGGAATATAACCTTTTAACAGCCAAGCCTGTTATCTTCGCTGCAAATGTTACAGAAGATGACCTTGCTGATGAAGGTGCTTCAAATGAATATGTTCAGAAAGTAAGAAAGTACGCTGCTGATACTAACAGTGAAGTATTTGTTATCTCAGCTGAAATCGAGCAGGAAATTTCTGAATTAGACGATGATGAAAAAGCTTTATTCCTTGAAGATCTTGGTGTTAAGGAATCAGGTCTTGATAAGCTTATCAAAGCAAGCTACACACTTCTTGGTCTTATCAGCTACTTAACATCAGGTGTTAAGGAAACAAGAGCATGGACAATTAAGAAGGGTTCTAAGGCTCCTCAGGCAGCAGGTAAGATTCACTCAGATTTTGAGCGTGGATTTATCTGTGCTGAAGTTGTAAGCTATGAAGACCTTGTTGCATGTGGTTCACGTGCAGCTGCAAAGGAAAAGGGTCTCCTTAAGTTACAGGGTAAGGACTATGTAGTTCATGATGGCGACGTAATCGAATTCAGATTTAACGTTTAATTAATAGAACTGATATTAAAAATCAATCATATAAAAAGTCATCCGATTATTTAATATTCGGATGACTTTTTTAGTTTTAGATCTGATTAATATAAATAAAAAAGGATATTATCCCGTGTTACATTTAAACCATCAGGTTTGTGTGTCACATTGATAATATCCTTTATTTGTGTGTTTATTAGTGTATTTTCTCGATAAATGCCTTTGTATTTGCGGCAATATCATTTTTAAATATAGCTGATCCTGCTACTATCCAGTCAACTCCGGCTTCCACAATACCCTCTACATTATCAAGGTTAATTCCGCCGTCGATTTCGATAATAACGTCAAGCTTTTCATCATCAATAATCTTTCTTAACTCTCTTACCTTATTAACAGTGTGCGGAATAAGCTTCTGTCCGCCAAATCCAGGCTCTACGCTCATGATAAGCACCATGTCGATATCCTTTAAGATTGACTTTAATACTTCTACCTCTGTATTAGGCTTAACTGAAACGCCAACCTTAACGCCGTACTCTTTAATCTTGGCGATTGTAGCATTTATATCCTTACATGCTTCGTAATGAACCGTAATATAGTCAGCGCCGCACTCTGCGAACTCTTTAATATATCTGATTGGTTCCTCAATCATTAAATGTACATCAAATGTCTTCTCTGTTGTCTTTCTGATTGATTTAATTACAGGCATGCCGAATGAAATACTCGGAACAAATAATCCATCCATAACATCGATGTGAATTACATCTGCTCCTGCTTTATCTGTAATTTCAATATCTCTTCCAAGATTTGCAAAATCTGCTGAAAGAATTGATGGTGCAAGTAATGCCATTTGTCTCCTCCTAATATTTCTTTTTTTTGTCTATATCTTCACAGAAACGGACATAGCTGTCGTAACGTCCCTGTGAAATGTCCCCATTTGCCAATGCCTCTTTAACGGCACATCCCGGCTCTCCTATGTGAATACAGCTGTCAAATCTGCATTTTCCGAGAAGTCGTACAAACTCCGGAAAATAAGCCGCAACATTTTCTTTATTGATATCAGGTAAGTCCATTGATGTAAATCCCGGTGTATCCAGGATAAATGTATCGTCGTCCACCTCAAATATCTCAGAATGTCTTGTTGTATGCTTTCCACGGCCTATCTTACTCATTCCGCCCGTTTCCATATCCGCATGAGGGAAAATGTTATTAATAAGTGATGATTTGCCAACACCGGATGGTCCTGTAAGTATTGAAGTCTTACCCTTCAATATTTCCTTAAGCTTATCCACTCCCGTACCAGTTTTGGCACTTGTATAGAGAAGCTCATAACCCGTATGTGAAAAATGTGACTCTATGGCCTCAATATCTTCCTCTGAGGCATCGTCCACCTTATTAAAACAAATAAGTGTATCTATGTCGTAGTACTCAAAGAAAATGAGTATCTTATCCATAAGAAGTGGCTTGAATTTAGGCTTTGAAGCAGACATTACGGTAACTGCCAGATCAATGTTGGCACAGGCTGGTCTGATAATAGAATTCTTTCTCTCAGTAATATCAATAATGTTGCCTGTCTTTTTCTCTTCGTCGATAATATCAATTACCGCATTATCACCAACAAGGGGCTTTATCCCTTCTTTACGGAAAAGCCCCTTTGCCTTGCATTCATATAAGCCCTTGTCTTTTATATCAACATAGTAGAAACCGGCTATGCCTTTTATGATTTTACCGGTGTAGCTCATAATAATTCACCATATTCTGATATGTATTGGTTAATCAAGTTTTGGTTAATCAAGATTTGATTA
>OLNE01001700.1_pt1 | contig 15136 bp, 8 predicted proteins | sample 1672431 | NCBI WGS metagenome assembly OLNE01 (sample SAMEA3136685, study PRJEB25190) | human gut metagenome | reverse complement strand
GTAACAAGGTAGCCGTACCGGAAGGTGCGGCTGGATCACCTCCTTTCTAGGGAGAGTCAGACGAAGGCGAAGCCGAAAGTCCTGAATGCAAGGGAAGACCTCCACGCTCCGCAGCGTCCGGCCCCCGTGGCTCGCCAGAGTCATGAGAGGGCACCCTGAGAGCCGCATAGCGCGAAGAGGAAGAGATTTCTCGAGAGAACATTTGAATGATCGGAGGCCGGAGGGGCCAAGCGTCCCGAAGGTATTCAGGGCGCACGGCGGATGCCTTGGCGCAGGGAGCCGACGAAGGGCGCGGCAAGCCGCGATAGTCCCGGGGGAGCCGCACACGGGCTTCGATCCCGGGGTGCCCGAATGGGGGAACCCAGCAGGCGAGGGCCTGCTACCCGCGCAAGCGGGAGGCAACCGGGGGAACTGAAACATCTAAGTACCCCGAGGAGAGGAAATCAAACAGAGACCCCCCCAGTAGCGGCGAGCGAACGGGGGCCAGCCCAAACCGGGGCGCGCGTAAAGCGTGCGGGCGCTGCCGCCCCGGGGTTGAGGATGCGGCGTCCGGGCCCCGCACGGCCCGGCCGCAGTCACAAAGCACGTGCCGGGCGGAAGACGCATGGGAAGGCGCGCGGAACAGGGTTAGAGCCCCGTACGCGAAGGCACGTGCCTGCGGGCCGCAGTCCGGAGTACCGCCGGGCACGAGGAACCCGGCGGGAAGCAGGGGGGACCGCCCCCCAAGGCTAAGCACTACCCTGCGACCGACAGTGCACGAGTACCGTGAGGGAAAGGTGAAAAGCACCCCGGGAGGGGAGTGAAACAGCGCCTGAAACCGTGCGCCCGCAAGCAGCCGGAGCACACCCGTTGTGTGACGGCGTGCCTATTGAAGAATGAGCCAGCGAGTCGCGGCCGGCGGCGAGGCCTAGCTGAAGGCGAGCCGCAGCGAAAGCGAGTCCGAACAGGGCGACTTCGAGTCGCCGGCCGCGGACGCGAAGCCGGGTGATCTACCCCGGGGCAGGGGGAAGCGGGGGTGAGACCCCGTGGACGCCCGAACCCACCGGCGTTGAAAAGCCGGGGGACGACCCCGGGGTAGGGGTGAAAGGCCAATCAAACCCGGAGATATCTCGTTCTCCCCGAAATAGCTTTAGGGCTAGCCCGCGGGGCTGCCCGCCGGCGGTAGAGCCACCGGATCCCCTAGGGGGCCTCGCGGCCTGCCGAAGGGAACCGAACTCCGAACGCAGGCGGGTGAACCCGCGGAGTCAGGACGCGCGGGCTAAGCCGCGCGCCCGAGAGGGAAACAGCCCAGACCGCCCGCCAAGGCCCCAAATTCACGGCCGAGTGGCAAAGGATGTGCCCCCGCGCAGACAGCCAGGACGTTGGCCCAGAAGCAGCCACCCGTCCAAGGAGTGCGTAACAGCTCACTGGCCGAGTGGGGGTGCGCCGACAATTCACGGGGCTAAGCCGTGAGCCGAAGCGGCGGGACAGAGGACATGTGGTCCCTGTCGGTAGGGGAGCTTTCCGGGTGCGGCGAAGCGGGGCCGGCGAGGTCCCGTGGAGCGCCCGGAAGTGAGGATGCTGGCACGAGTAGCGAGAGAAGTGAGAGTAACACTTCCGCCGAGAGCCCGAGGTTTCCTGGGGAAGGCTAATCCTCCCAGGGTCAGTCGGGGCCTAAGGCTAAGGCGCGAGCCGACGCCGAAGGACGGCAGGTGGACATTCCTGCACCGCGCGCGCCCAGCGACGCGGCGACGGCGGCGACGAGGCGGGGCGGGGTTCTGGACGCCCCCGTCCCCGAAGGGCCGGCGCGCACGAGGGAAGTCCCGTGCGCACACACCGGTCCCAGGGGCGAAGCGACTAAGTGAAGCCCGCCGAGGAGCCGTCCCAGAAAAGCCGCTAAGCGTTATCAAGGCGCGCGCGCCCGTACCGCAGACCGACGCAGGTGGGCCGGTAGAGCATACCGAGGCGATCGGGCGAACCGTGGTCAAGGAACTCGGCAAAACTGCCCCGTAACCTCGGGAGAAGGGGCGCTCCTTGAAAAGGGAGCCGCAGCGAAGAGGCCCAGGCGACTGTTTACCAAAAACACAGGACGGTGCTGAAGGCGAGAGCCGACGTATACCGTCTGACGCCTGCCCGGTGCCGGAAGGTCACGCGGAGCCGTCAGCGCAAGCGAAGCGGCGATGCCAAGCCCCGGTAAACGGCGGCCGTAACTATAACGGTCCTAAGGTAGCGAAATTCCTTGTCGGGTAAGTTCCGACCTGCACGAAAGGCGCAACGACCTGGGCGCTGTCTCGACCACGGGCCCGGCGAAACTGCACTGCCGGTGAAGATGCCGGCTACCCGCGGAAGGACGGAAAGACCCCGTGAACCTTCACTGCAGCTTGGCGGTGGGTGCCGGGGCGTCGCGTAGAGGATAGGCGGGAGGCTTTGAGGCGGAGGCGCCAGCTTCCGCGGAGCCGACCTTGGAATACCGCCCCCGACGCCCTGGCCCCCTAACCCCCATTCGGGGGGACCCCGCCAGGTGGGTAGTTTGACTGGGGCGGTCGCCTCCCAAAGAGTAACGGAGGCGCGCGCAAGGTACGCTCGGGCCGGTCGGCAACCGGCCTTCAGAGTGCAAGAGCATAAGCGTGCCAGACTGCGAGAGGGACACCTCGGGCAGGCGCGAAAGCGGGTTCTAGTGATCCGGCGGCCCGGCGCGGAACGGCCGTCGCTCAACGGACAAAAGGTACTCCGGGGATAACAGGCTGATCTTGCCCAAGAGTCCACATCGACGGCAAGGTTTGGCACCTCGATGTCGGCTCATCGCATCCTGGGGCTGGAGCAGGTCCCAAGGGTACGGCTGTTCGCCGTTTAAAGCGGTACGCGAGCTGGGTTCAGAACGTCGTGAGACAGTTCGGTCCCTATCCTCCGCGGGCGCAGGAGGGCTGAGGGGGGCCGTCCCCAGTACGAGAGGACCGGGACGGACGGACCTCCGGTGTGCCAGCTGTCGACCTAACGGCACCGCTGGGCAGCCGCGTCCGGCGCGGATAACCGCTGAAGGCATCTAAGCGGGAAGCCGTCCCCGAGATGGGCCCTCCCTTCGGTAAGGCCCCAGGGAGACCACCTGGTTGATAGGGCGCAGGTGCAAGGCGCGCGAGCGCCTCAGCCGGGCGCCACTAATCGGCCGAGCCCTTCGGGACACGTATAAAGTCCCCTCCGCCCCCGACCGTTCTCAAGAGAGCCGCTTCCCCAAGCGCTGTGCGGCCCCCAGGGCGCCCGCGCCACCAAAAAGGCCCTCCGGGGCCTTTTCGCGTTCATGGGGTGGGTTCGCCCGCCTACGGCCTTTCTCCGCGACGGCAACCGGGGCTGGGTGTGCCGTGGCTGGGCCGCTCGTCCTTCGCGCGTGCCAGGCTGCTTCCAGCAATTGGAAGCTGGTGATTCATTGGCTTTTCGCTCCAAGATGCCCGCAACGTTCCTATTACCTGAACTTGCTTGTGAATTGGGTGTAGGCGAACATCGTCTATGCGTCAACCATGTCCATTTTAGGCTGAAATGTGCAGTACCAGATATTGACGGTATTTCATTCGGATCAGCCATCACTCGCCTTGTAGTTTTCCCGCTATCAGTGATGTGACCTTGCGGCGATAAGGCAAACTTGCCCGGATAAAGGCTGTTTTTGTATACCATTCGGTATACGCTTCACATGCTTATTTCATGTTACGTATATTGAATTAGTGTGAACATTGTTTGTTAAATCTAAGCGTTTACTATTACCGTGCATATTTGTGATTTGACGCAATTTCGCGCTTTTACCTCACCTTTGTTGGTCTACGATTCACCTTGGTAAGGTGGCTGAAATCGGTTTGGCCACACGTTAGGCTTAGCCTAGTTTGAGAGGGAGGTGTAAGAATGGCAACACAGCAGGTGAATGAGATCAGCAAGGGTGCTCAGGTTCTGGAGTCCCGTGGCATTAGCCGTCGTAAGTTCCTCGGCTATTGCGCTGGTATCGCCACGATGATTGGTCTTTCCCAGACCGCTGCTCCCCAGATTGCCGAGGCTCTTGAGAGCGTCATCGGTAACTCCGAGGGCAATCTGAAGCCCGTCATCTGGCTTGAGGGCGCTTCGTGCACGGGCTGCACTGAGGCTTTTGCTCAGGTCGATACTCCTGATGTGCCGTCCGTTGTCCTGGAGCTGCTTTCGCTGAACTACAGCGAGACGCTTTCCGCAGCGGCTGGCCATTCTATGGAGGAGGCTCGTAAGCAGACGATTGCAGCCGGTGGCTACCTTGTAGTCTACGAGGGTGCAGTCGTTGAGGGCTGGGACGGCAACGCGCTTCGCATTGCTGACGAGAAGGGTACTGACATCCTTCTTGAGACTGCTTACTCCGCTGAGGCAGTCATCGCCTATGGCTCTTGCGCTTGCGACGGTGGTTGGCAGGCTGCTCGCCCCAACCCCTCTGGCGCTCTTGGCGTTCAGAAGTTCCTCAAGAAGAACGGTATCGACACGCCGGTCATCAACATTCCGTGCTGCCCCGGCAACCCTGAGTGGATTGTCGCCGTTCTTGTTGAGTACTTGCTGATGGGTCGCATCCCTGAGCTCAACAACAACAATGAGCCCAAGCTCATGTTCAACGAGACCGTCCATGACAACTGCCCCCGTCGTGGCCACTTTGAGAACGGTGAGTTCGTCTACAACTTCGGCTCCATCGAGGAGGAGAAGGGTTACTGCCTCTATGCCCTTGGCTGCAAGGGTCCGCAGACCTTCACCAACTGCCCCATCGTGAAGTCGAACCGTCGCGTCTCTTGGTGCGTTGAGGCCGGTGCCCCTTGCGTTGGCTGCGGTGTTATCAGCCCCATGAATGCCAATGGCAACTGGGTTGATGAGAACACGCCCTTCCTGGCACGTCATCGTTACTTCCAGATTCTCGACTGGAAGGTCTCTCCTGCTGCAATCTGCGGTACGGTGCTGGGTCTTGTTGTCGGCATCATCGTGGTCCATGCCGTTGGCATGAAGATCACGAAGCGCACCGACGGCGGCGCTGACTTCGAGGTCGAGCGTGAGTACGACGTCAAGCACAAGACCCCGGGTGCCGCTGAGGCTGCCGCTGTCGCCGACCAGCTCTATGAGCAGCTCGACGCTGACGGCGTTGTCGAGCGTCACGCGAACCATAAGAAGTAGAAGGGAGGCAAACACACATGGCTCAGTCAACCATTGACCCCGTAACTCGTATCGAAGGCCACCTTCGCATCGACATGGAAGTCGAGGATGGACAGGTAAAGGACGCGTGGGTCTCCGCGGGTCTGTTCCGCGGCATGGAGCTCATTCTTGAGAACCGTTCCAGCCAGGATGCCTCCATCATTGCTCAGCGTATCTGCGGCGTTTGCCCCGTCTCGCACTCCCATGCTGCTGCTATGGCTTGCGAGGCTGCTTTCGGCATCAATCCCCCCGAGGGCGGCCGTATGGTCCGCAACCTCTCGGAGATGGCGCAGTTCATGCACAGCCACATCCTGTGGTTCTACAACCTCAACGGCCTTGACTATGTCAACCCGCTCGACTCCATCAACGCAGACATCGCCGACACGTTCGACGTCTGCCAGGAGAACGGCATGGCCGCTGCAGACTTCGCCAACATCCAGAAGCGCCTGCAGGCCTTCGCCGACAATGGCCAGCTCTCCATCTTCTCGGGCAACTGGTTTGATACCACGGATGCCGACGGCTCCGCGGCTTTCAAGCTCACGCCTGAGCTCAACCTCATCGCGACTGCCCACTACATCGAGGCTCTCGAGATGCAGGCCAAGGCCTCTGAGATCAACGGTATCATCGGCGGCAAGATGCCCCACATCATGACGGCTCTGGCTGGTGGCACCATGTTCGTGCCTACCTCCGAGAAGCTTGATGACATCCTGTATCGCATCAAGGACATCAAGGCGTGGGTCAACAACGTCGTGCTGCCCGATGCCATCGCCCTGTCCAAGGTGTACTCCAACGAGTTCACCTACGGCAAGGGCCCAGGCAACTTCATCGCATGGGGCGTTTTCAACGATCCGTCCTTCGAGATCAACAACCGTTACCTGCCTGCTGGCGTCCTGACGGGCGACAATCTCGAGCTGTCCGAAGTGGACACCAACCTCATCACCGAGGATGTTGCCCGCGCTTACTACAAGGACAGCGAGCCGGTCAACCCGCTCAACGGTATCACCGACCCATGGTATCCCGCCGAGGGCTACAACCGCGACAGCAAGTACACCTGGTGCAAGGCCCCCCGTTACAACGGCGGCGTCTACGAGGCTTCGCCTCTTGCCCGTGTTCTTGTTGCTTACAAGCGTGGCGTTGAAGAGGTTGTCACGCTCGTTGACTCCATTCTCGAGAAGCTCGGCCAGGCTGGTAACGTCTCCTATCTGGAGTCGGTCTTCGGTCGTGTCGCCGGTCGTGCTGTCGAGATGGTCTACATCATGGACTGCATGGAGCGGGAGTGCCTCGACCTCATCGAGTACGTCGGCGCTGGCAACCATGATTACTACACCAAGCCGGAGAACACCACCGGTACCGGTGTTGCCCTGTGGGAGGCCCCTCGTGGCGCCCTCTATCACATGGCGAAGCTCACGAACGACCAGATCAACAAGTACCAGATCATCATCCCTTCGACGTGGAACCTTGGTCCTCGCGACAGCGAGGGCACGCGCGGCCCGCTCGAGCAGGCTCTGCTTGGTACTGAGGTCGTTGACGTTGAGAAGCCCATCAAGGCCCTGCGCCTTGTCCACAGCTATGACCCCTGCACCGCTTGCTGCGTGCACGTGTTCGAGCCCAAGACGGGCAAGAGCTTCACGACGGTCGAGAGCCCTTGGGGGGTGAGGTAGCATGGCGCATCTTGCACACTATAAGGAAGCCCACCCGCTGCCTTTCGTCATCACTCACTGGGTGAACCTGATCTGCATGTTCACGCTGATCTTTACGGGTTTCTATATTCACTACCCGTTCTTCCCCCTCGCCATGAGCATGTGCCGTGGCATTCACGTGTTCTGCGGTATCGTCATCACGATCAACCTCATCACGCGTGTTGTCCTGTCGTTCTTCATCAAGTCCGCTCCTTCCGGTGGCACCCGTGCCGTCGTGCGTGACTTCAAGACGTGGCTGCCCCAGCGCAACAACCGTCACATGCTTCTCGAGACGGTCAAGTATTACCTGTTCATGAACAAGGGGCACTGCCTCGGCGCTAAGCTCGGCGTTCTGCAGAAGATCTTCTATCTGCTGTTCCTGCCGCTGATCCTCCTCATGGCTTGGACGGGCTTCGCTCTTTGGATTCCCACGAGCAACTGGGCCATCTCCCTGGTCCTGACCGAGGGCATCGGCGTGATGAACATCCGCATCATCCACTACATCACGATGTTCATCATCATGTACATCATGTGCTTCCACCTCTACCTTGCCAACATCGAGGGCGTCTCTCCCACCAAGCTGATTCTGTTCCGCAAGGAGCACGCTGGCCTGGTGTACGACCCCGAGATTCGCAACGTGGTGGGCTACGATGGCATGGGCCATGGTCCCAGCTACGGTGCGGCTCCTCGTACCGACGACCTGGACAAGGCCGGCATCAAGTGCTAGTTTGCCTCTAAGGCATACGCGCTCTTTAAGGGGCTTGCGGGTTTCCCCGCAGGCCCCTTTTTTATTCGACGTGCATTTTTGATTGGACAAAGGGGGCCTCCAGGCGTGAGGGTTTCGCTCATTTGCATAGGAAACGAGCTTCTTTTGGATGATGGTGTCGGACCTGCTGTGGCACGCTATTTGTTGTCTCGTTACAGGTTCCCCGACAATGTCACGGTTATCGACCGTGCCTGCATGGGCATGGCCATCATCTCCGACCTGCGTGAGGCAGACTTCGCTCTTGTGCTTGACGCTGTAGAGGTCCCAGGGGCAACGCCTGGCGAGATATTCTCCTTTGAGCCAACGGATGTGGCTCCCACGCCAGCCGGCATGACGTCGCTGCATGATGTGCGTTTTGCCGATGTGCTTGGATCTGCAAGCTTCTTGGGAATCTCCTGCAAGGGCCATTGCTTCGGTGTTCAGGTGGAGAACATGAGCCCCTCGGAGTTTGTCAGGGCGCTGACGCCGAAGGTTGCAGCAGCCGTTCCTCTGCTTGCTCGGACGGCAGTAAAGTATCTGCGCGAGGAGCTCGGCATCGAGGTGGAAGATCTGCTCGAGCAGGGCACGGCATCCGTTATGCTTCCGCAGGTGCACGGCGCCCCTGATGCGAGCGTGATGACGGGATACCTGGCGCACGGACTTATGGATGCGGGCTTTGCGGTTTCCCCCGTTGATGGCAAGTCGAACGAGATGGTGCTTGTCGCAGAGGGGGATTGCGACCTTGCGTGTCTTGCGGCTCGAGGCGATCAAGACAAGCGAATCGAAATCGCTCCTGTTGCAGGGGACTCCGGTTGGCTCGTGAGGGTGTCGAGCGAGGCGAGTGACCTCGACTGCGATGCATTCGTGCGTGACGTTGTGGACGCCTGTAGAAAGAAGAGGTAATCGATGGGGAAAACCGAAATGGAAGCCCTTGCAATGGATGAGAAAGAACAGGTTCCGCCTGCGCCGGAGGGTATGCGCTATGCGGGCCTGTGTCGCGACTGCAAGGACTTCGTCGAGCTGGATGACAAGCTCAACCCGCGAGACTGCGGGCACACAAAGGACCGCGTAGCCGTGGCCTTGCTGCTCGGGGAATCAGAGCCGCTACCGCATTTGCCCAAGATGAACTGGGGTGCGTTCTTCATGCCGGCACTTTGGGGGCCGGGTCATGGCCAGTGGTACCTCATCTTGATGTATCCCATCTTGATCTTCCTCGATAACATCGTCTACACGGCGGTGCAGGCGGGCGGTTTGTACATTCTGCTTGCAGTCGCTTGCCTGGCATGCATGTTGGCGTTTCTGATTGTCTACGCGCGTGGTGCAAACATGACGGGATACCTGCGTGTATCGCATGCCAAGACGGTGGATGAGTACCTCAAGGGCGAAAAGCGCTGGGCCTGGGCGATGATTGCCGTGGCCGTGGTCTTCATCGTGTTTGCAACGTACTACAACATTGCCGTGCGACCGGGTGTTTTGGCTGGCTGAGCGGCACTGTCGAACAGGCTTAATGCACGGGAAACAACAAGAAACGTTCAGGGTTGCATAATCGGGGTCCAACGGAGCGGGCAGGCCGCTTCATGGAGTCCGGGAGGCCAACATGGACGCTTTCATTGAAGCGTTTTCAGCTGGAGTCAGTGCAGTTGACGCATTCGTTTGGGGATGGCCCCTCATCGTGCTGTTGCTGGGCACTCACATTTACACAACTGTGCGCACGCGTTTCATCCAACGCAAGATAGGCACGGCCATCAAACTGTCGGTGAGTAAAGACGACCCCAGCAGTGCTGAAGGCGACATCAGCCAGTTCGGCGCCTTGACCACGGCGCTTGCTGCGACCATTGGCACCGGCAACATCGTGGGCGTGGCGACAGGTCTCCTCTCCGGCGGTCCTGGTGCCATCTTCTGGATGTGGATCACGGGCATTTTCGGCATCGCCACAAAGTACGCGGAGACCTACATCGGCGTGAAGTGGCGCGTGAAGGATGAGAACGGCAAGATGATCGGCGGCGCTATGTACGCCCTCGAGCGCGGCTTTAAGAACAAGGGCTTGGGCAAGCTCCTCGCCGTCCTCTTTGCGTTGTTTACGGCCATTGCCTCCTTCGGCATCGGTGCCTCGGTGCAGTCAAACTCGCTTGCCGGCGCCATCACGGCAACGTCGCTCTTCGACGGTGAGGGCATCCCCACATGGGTCATCGGCCTGGTTGTGACGGTGCTCGTTGCCTTTGTCATCCTCGGCGGCCTTAAGAGCGTCTCCCGTGTCTGCGAGAAGCTCGTCCCTGTCATGGCCCTGTTCTATGTCGTGTGCTGCCTGATAATCATCGCCATCAACGGCCAGTATTTGGGAGAGGCAGTCTCCACCATCCTCGTGTGTGCGTTCACTCCGCAGGCGGCCTTCGGCGGTGCGGTGGGATCGACTGTTATGCTGGCCCTCCAGTTCGGCTTCAAGCGCGGCCTTTTCTCCAACGAGAGCGGCCTGGGTTCTGCCCCGCTCGTCGCTTCGAGCGCAGTGACTCGCAATCCCGCCCGTCAGGCTCTCGTGTCTATGAGCGGTACGTTTTGGGATACGGTCGTCATCTGCCTCATCACCGGCCTCATGCTCGTGACGTCGCTGCTGGCCAATCCCGAGCTTGCTGCCACGTTCAACAACACGATCGCCGGCGGCAGCATGAACATCTTCAGCGGCGGCGCGGCGCTTGCGACGGCCTGCTTCGAGTCGATTCCTGTGTTTGGCCCGTTCGTGCTGGTGGTTGGCCTTCTCTGCTTCACCTATTCCACGATTCTTGGCTGGAGCCAGTATGGTAACCGCGCAATCATGTATCTCTTCGGCAAGAAGGGCATCCTACCGTATTCGATTGTCTTTCTGGTGTTCGTGTTCTGGGGATGCATTGGTGGCGGCGATCTCGTCTGGAACATCTCCGACATCACCAACGGCCTGATGGCGGTTCCCAACTGCATCGCGGTGCTGGTCCTGGGAGGGATTGTGGCCAAGGAAACCAAGCACTATGTGTACGACGGCCACTTGGAGGATGTCTATCCTGAAGAAGTGCCCTCGATGAATGACAAATAACAACTTCGGTTGTTGCTCGCACAATGGGACTCCCGTAGTAAACTCAAACGCGGGGCCCGACCTCACTTCGGGGCCGGGTCCCGCGTTTGTATACGGGTCACATCTGATGTGCAAGGCGTTTTGAGAGCGGTGCGACGCTTGCACCCGAGCCTCTTAAAAGCGCAGCCCATCAGGTATTGCGATACTCACAAGGAGTCCCTAGTGCTCATTCACAGGATTGCCGACCAACTTGCCAGTGCGGTGGAGTTTCGAGATATCGAACGCAATCTTGCAACGGCGCAAGATGCCACGCTTGGAATCGCCCAGTCGGCCAGGCCCCTTGCCATCGCGGCACTCTATGCGCGTAATCCGCGCCCTTGCGTGGTCGTTGTCGCCGGCGAGGACGCGGCCCAGCGCATGGCGCAGGCATTGGCCTCTTACGTGGGACTTGATCAGGTCGAACGCATCCCCTTGCGTTGCGACCTGCCGTGGTCGGACAAACCGAGCGATGACGCCGTGGTGGGTGCGCGCTGTCGTGCTCTTGCGCGCCTGAAGGTGGGGGAGCCGTGCTTGGCGGTCGCCTCTGCGCGCGCGTTGTTGAAGTGCGTGCCCCCTGTGGGAAGCGATTACTTCATGCCAGTCTCTTTTGAGATAGGCCAGGAAATCGATTTTGCCACAGTGCCCGAGAAGCTGTTGTTCCTCGGTTACACCTCGCAGGGCGCGGTGGATGGACCGGGAACGTTTCATGTGCATGGCGACCTCGTTGATGTCTGGCCAGCCCAGTCCACGGGTCCGGTCCGCCTGGAGTTCTTCGGCGATGAGATTGATGCCATACGCACGCTCGTTCCCTCCACGGGGCAGACTATCGGCCAGGTGACGGACGTTGAGATGTACCCGGCGCGCGAGCTCGCGCTTTCTCCCAAGGCTATCGAACGTTGCCGCCGCAAGCTATACCAGGCAAGTCAGGACGATGACGAGCTCGCCCGCCATATGGAGATGTTCTCTCAAGGCATCGTCTTCCACGAGGCGGACCGCTATCTGCCAAGCCTTTATGCGTCTACAACCGGGCCCCTCGCGCACGTGGCGCCCGAGGTGCTCATGGTGCTCGCCGAGCCCCGCTCTCTCTTTGATGATGCGACACGCTATTACGACGAGGTCAGTGTTCTGGCTCGCAATGCCAAGGTGTCCCTGGAGGGACTCTATCTCAAGCCTGCCCAGATGGACTTCGGCTCACAGCAGCGTTTGACGCTCGTGTCTATCATGCGCGCGGGAGGCGGCGCGACCTCTGAGCTGCGCGTGCAGCAGCCTGATGTTGCCGGAGGGGCCCGCCTTGTGCGCAGGCTCGACTCGCTGCGTCATATGGGTTACGCCACGGTCTTCGCCATTCCCGATAGCGAGGCGCGCCGTGCGATGAAGATCACGCTCACTGACGAGCACATTCCCATCGTTGAGTCGCTTGCCACCTCAACTGAAAACAGGGGCGCCTGCATTCCTGAGTGGGCGCGTGTCTCCCATGAGCCGCTCCCGCGCGGTCCCATCACGGTGACGGACGTCCCCATACCTGCGGGAGTCGTCATCCCCGACGCGCGTCTGGCCGTCATTAGCTCCGCCGACCTGCAGAGCCGTATGGCCAAGCATGGACGACGCAAGAACATCGATGTGACCGACATCACGTTCCCCTTTAAACCGGGAGACTACGTGGTGCATGCCACGCACGGCATCGCGCACTTCACGGCCATCGTGCGCAAGGAGGTTGCAGGCAAAGAGCGCGATTACTTCCAGCTTGAATATGCCGGTGCCGACAAGCTGTTCGTGCCTTTCGAGCAGGTCGATCGCCTGACGCGCTACGTAGGTCCCGACTCCGATGCCCCGCGTCTCACGCGGCTCAACTCGGCTGACTGGACGCGAGCCACCACCAAGGCACGCAAAGCGGCTAAGGCGCTGGCCTTCGACCTCGTCGACCTGTACACGCGCCGCGCCGCCGCGCGCGGTTTTGCCTTCTCGCCCGACACAGCCTGGCAGCGTCAGATGGAGGAGGGCTTCCCCTACGAGATAACGGCCGACCAGGCGGCTGCCATCCAGGATATCAAGGCCGACATGGAGGCCCCCAAGCCTATGGACCGCCTGCTGTGCGGAGACGTGGGCTTCGGCAAGACCGAGGTCGCACTGCGCGCTGCCTTCAAGGCAACGCAGGACGGCAAGCAGGTCATGGTGCTGTGTCCCACGACGATTCTGGCCCAGCAGCACTACCAGACGTTCTTCGAGCGTTTTGCCGACTTTGACGTGGAAGTGGAGGTGCTCAGCCGCTTCCGCACCCCCAAGCAGCAGAAAAAGGCCCTCGAGGGGTTCGCCGCAGGCACGGTGCAGGTACTTGTGGGTACCCATCGACTCCTTTCGAGCGACGTCAACCCGCGCGACCTGGGGCTTGTCATCGTCGATGAGGAGCAGCGCTTTGGCGTGCAGCACAAGGAGCACCTCAAGAACCTGCGCGAGCAGGTTGACGTGCTGACCCTTTCGGCAACGCCCATCCCCCGCACGATGCAGATGGCCATGAGCGGCGTGCGCGACATGTCGCTCATCAAGACGGCGCCTGCCGGGCGTATCCCCGTGAAGGTACATGTGGGCGAGTGGGACGAGGATGTCGTGAGTTCGGCCGTGCGCCTGGAACTTGCTCGTGGCGGGCAGGTCTACTACGTGTCGAACCGCGTGAAAACCATCGACGAGGCCGTGCAGCGCGTGCTGAGCGTGGCGCCCGAGGCTCGCGTGGGTGTGGCGCATGGCAAGATGACCCCCAACGAGGTCGAAAACGTCATGCAGAAGTTCGTGACCGGCGAGGTTGACGTGCTCGTGGCCACGACCATCATCGAGAGCGGCATTGACAACCCCCATACCAACACACTCATCATCGAGGACTCCCAGCGCCTGGGCCTGGCGCAGCTCTATCAGCTCAAGGGTCGTGTGGGACGTGGTAGGCAGCAAGCCTACGCCTACTTCATGTTCCCGCCCGATGTCCCGCTGACCCCCGAGGCCACCGACAGGCTTCTGGCAATCGGGGAGTTCACCGACCTGGGAAGCGGCATGCGCATCGCCATGCGCGACCTGGAGATTCGCGGTGCCGGCTCGCTCATGGGTGCCGAACAGCACGGCAACCTGTCGAGCGTGGGCTTCGACCTGTACACGCAGATGCTCGGCGAGGCTGTAGCGCAGGCGCGTGGCGAGGAGCCTGCCGACGAGGCGGCCACGAGCGTGACTATCAACCTGCCGGTGGATTACTACTTCAGCGAGGAGTACCTGCCCGAGGTGGACAAGCGCGTCCTCATGTATCGCAAGCTTGCTGCCCTCACCGACCTGGAGGGGGTGGACGCGCTGGAAAAGCAGTGCGTGGAGAGCTATGGCGAGCTTCCCGAGGCGGCTCGAAACCTGTTCACGCGTGCTCGCATCAGGATTCGCGCCGACAGGCTCGGCATCACGTCGGTGGGCACTGCGGTCGGCAAGCTCACGTTGGCCGGTGCAGAGGTGCCCAAACCGGTTTTCGACGCGTGGCGCAAGAAGGGCGCGCAGGTCTTTGCCAAGACCGGCAAGGTCAACTATCCCCTGCGCAAGGACGAGTCTGTGCTTGAGTGCGCGCTGAGCTTGCTTGAGGAGCTTGGCGGCGCCGACGACGAGGAGTGACATTGAGTGGGCGCGTTGGTTTTGCCGGCGCGCCCGCTGTTTGTAAGGGTTCTTGCCCGGGTGCTTTCTAACTGTCCGCGCTTGCCTTTATCATCGCCATAGTCGATAAGGAGCAAGCACATGGCTTTCGTACACCTGCACTGTCATACCGAGTACTCACTGCTCGACGGAATCACGCGTCTCAAGGACATGGCCAAGCGCGCATGGGAGCTTGGCATGCCGGCGTGTGCCATCACCGACCATGGTTATATGTATGGTTGCGCACAGTATTACCTTGATGCCCAGGTTGCCGGCAGTCCCGACGGACGCAAGGGCGCCGAATACGGCATCAAACCCATCTTGGGCTGCGAGGTCTACTTCACGCCGGACTCCACGCTTTCGCGCGACCGCAAACCCGAGCTGTACCACATGATTCTGCTCGCCAAGAACAACGCGGGCTACGTCAACCTCATGAACGTGGTGTCTCAGGCGGCCACGCGCGGCTTTTATTACAAGCCCCGCGTGACGCTCGACATGCTGCGCAACAATGCCGACGGTCTCATCGCCACCTCGGCATGTATCGCCGGCATCATCCCGCAGTGCATCGACAGAGGCGACGACCGACAGGCAGTGGAGTGGGCCAAGACGTTCGGTTCGATCTTTGCGCCCGGCGATTTCTATATCGAGCTGCAAAATCAAGGCGTGCGCACCGACACCGGCATGACGCAAGACGAGCTCAACGGGCACCTTGACAAGCTTGCCCGCGAGCTCGGCATCAAGACGGTCGCCACGAACGACTTCCATTACCTGCTGCGCGAGGATGCCGTCACGCAGGACGCCATGATGTGCATCGGCATGGGCAAG
>OLNE01001698.1_pt1 | contig 15147 bp, 9 predicted proteins | sample 1672431 | NCBI WGS metagenome assembly OLNE01 (sample SAMEA3136685, study PRJEB25190) | human gut metagenome | reverse complement strand
GGGATGTTGTGCAGGGTCACTGCCAGCACCATCATCGTGGTGCGGCCGAGTTTGGTCTTTGGCCCTTCCGCCTGCTCACTGCTTACATGCAGGTGGGGGATCAGATGGTCGAGGGCAAGCAAGAACAGCACGCCGATCCAGAATCCCACAAACGCCGGGAAGAAGGCCATTCTGCCCATGGACGCCGATTGCTCGATGGCCGGAATCAGCAGGCTCCAGATGGAGGCGGCCACCATCACTCCCGCGGCAAAGCCTGCCAGCGCGCGCTGTACCAGGTCGCCTAGGGACTTTTTCATACAGAGCACGCAGGCCGCGCCCAGTGTCGTGCCCAAGAAGGGAATCAAAATCCCAAGAAACGTTTCCATGTGCCTCACCGCCGAGTGTCTTTGCCGCCTGGTGTTCCTGCGCGTCGCGCCCAGGGGAGGGGCGGTCTGCTTTGGTGTGGCGCCCCTCTCTCCCGGCTGTCAGGAATCTCCAATGTACATCGGGGATAAGCGATAGTTAGTACAGTCAAACAATAATGCATCGAAAAAGCTTTCCTCTCGCTTGCTGCGAGGCTGCCTGCCCGTTCGCTTTTTGCCGAACGCCGCTCACGTATTTTGCCGAACAGAGCGCACATATTTTGCCGAACACAATGCACGTAATTTGCCGAATGAGATTCACGTATTTTGCCGAACGGAGATTCGGGTATTGGGAGTGCAGCGAAAAGTCTGCTGAGGTTGCGCGACAAGATGTGCGCGAACCCCTTGGCACGGAACGTGCGGCCGGCATTCCTTGCGGTCGTGGTGGGGCGCGGAAACCTTGCGTATACGCGCGACGACGGTGTGCATGTGATTCCGGCGGCACTGCTGGGGGCATAGGGCCGGCGGTTTCTTGCTCGTATGCTGATCCCCGAAAGGCTCGCTTGTGAGGGGGTGTCTTACCGTTTGCTAAGGCGACGCATTGCGGCTTGAGGCTGCGGTTATTGTGCGGCACTCTCTCCAAACAGGCTGATGAGTTCCTGTTTGCTGGTGACGCCGGCTTTGCGGTAGATGTGGATGGCGTGGGTCTTCACGGTGCCGGCGGTCACGTAGAGCTGCTCGGCGATGAAGGGTAGGCTGCGGCCCTGCACGAGGTAGCGACACACTTCGGCCTCGCGGGGTGTGAGGCCTAGGGTTTGGGTGAAGCTATTGAGCCGCGATGCCTCGGCGGATGCGGCGTCTGCGGGCGTGGAGGCGGCCGCCGCAGCGGCTGGGGACGAGGCGCCTGCGAATATGGTGCTTGCGGAAGCGGCCCTCGTTCCCGCCGTCGCGACCTGCGGGGACAGGCGCCCGTTGTCGGATGCGTCAGGCGAGGTCGCACCGTCCTCGTCGCCCGTCTTCCTTACCCCTTCGAGCTTCGCCACGCGCCTCGCCAGGCCATCGGTTGTCAAAACAAGCAGGTAAAAGAGGGCGAACACTCCAATGGCGCATGCCAGCGGCAGAACTGCCTCGCCAGCGCTGGGAATCTCGCTCGCAACGCGGCCGCCCGCATTGCCCAGGAATACCACGCTGCCGACGAGACCCTGCCCCACGCTGAACGCCAGCAGCGGCGAGGCGCCGGTCTGCTGGGTAGACTCAGTCACCTTCAAGATGACGAGCACCTGCAAGAAAAGGCTCGCGCCCGTGACAAGCGCCCCCGCCAGCGCCCCGCTTCGGTCCGGCGCAACGAGCAGCAGCAACATTCCGAGCACCGAAAACGGCAGGCAGTAGCGGTAGAGTAGCCCGATGTCCAGCCTCAAGCTCCCTTGGCTCACCGCAATGAGCGCCACGGCGGTGATGCAGCAGCACACAAGAAAGCCGCCTGGGAAGATGACCTGCGCGCCCGTGTAGCTCGAACCCATGAGAAGCGACGTCACGAAGTTGCCGATGAGGGCCGTCACCGAGAACAGTGCCATGGCGCGCCAGGGAAGGATGCCGGCGTTCACCAGGCCGGCCGAGGCCTCGCCGGGCATGCGTTCTTGGGGCCACACCTCGCCGGTCAGCTGGTGCCTGCGCCAGGAGTCGAGAAGCCACAACGCGGCCGATACCAGCGGCAACAGGCAGGCGACGAGGGTGGACACCCGGCTCGGCAGCACGGGAATCGCAAGGTAGATGATGTATCCCAGCAAGAAGGAGAGCAGCACGAGCTGGCGCATGCTGCGCGACCCCAGCGAGAAACGCGCTCCCCATGCCACCGTGAGCACGAGCCCCGCTGCGCCGTACACGACGCCGCAGGCGATGACGGCCGTCCCGGCCCATCCGGCGGCGCCCTCGGGTCCTGCGGGCAGGCCCATCAGCAAGAAAATCGTCCCCGATGCCCCGGCGAGGCACATGCCCGCCGCCAGGACAAGGGCAGGGGAGAGGACGGGGTGTCGGCGGCGCAGCATGCCGATAAGGATGACGGCCGTCAGGGCCAGCGTGAGCTGTGAGGCGTAGTAGGCGTACTCAATGCCGATGCTCGCGACCACGTCGGCGCGGGGGAAGAGCGCCGTGCTGAGGTTTGCCACGTAGCCCCAGGCCCACAGACACGCTGCGCCCACCACGGTGCACAGCGCCGACTGACGTTGCGTCCAGCCGCGCCCTGTTTGGTCCCCCATGTGCCGCACCATGTCCTCTCCACTCTCTATACCGCCATGTAGCTGGCAGTTTACTACATCTCTACCATTTGGGGAGATGCGCTTTGAAGGCCGTGCGATGCATGATGTGAGCCGTCGGGTGGCAACGGTGCCGCCCATCCGGGTCGCTCGGGCTTCTTGCTCGGGGCCGGCCCACGACGAAACCAAGGGGGTTTCACGCATGGAGAAGACCTATCCCGAACTCGCCCACGAAGCCATGAACCGCCGCACGTTCATCACGGCCGCCAGCGCCAGCGCGGCCTTTGCCGCTGCCGCCAGCATGGCCGGTGTCGCCCTGGCCGACGACGCCGACAAGAACGCCGACGCGAGCAAGCCGCACGCCGAGGGCTCGCTTGCCGCCGCCAACCAGGCCGCCGGCACCGCCAACGCCTGCTATCCCACGAACGACCCCAACCTCTTCCCTCCCTGCGCCGCAGGCGAGGGTGAGATCGCCTTCGTGGCCGAGCCCATTGCCGACGCTGACATCGTTGCCACCTACGACGTCGACGTCGTGGTGTGCGGCCTTGGCCCTGCCGGCGACGCCGCTGCTCTTTCCTGCGCCGACCATGGCCTCAAGACGGTCGCCGTGGAGAAGCGCGCCGTCGCCAACTATTGCTCCGCCACGCTAGGCGGCACCAACTCCAAGATCCACAAGCACTGGGGTGTGGAGTTCGACGAAGCCGAGTGGCTCCACGACGCCATGGTGGACAACGGCTTCCGCGGTAACTTCGACCTGTACAAGCGCTACCTTGAGTGCAACGGCGAGGCCGTGGACTGGTACGTCGACCACCTCATGAAGGCTGGCGATAAGACCGAGGACGACTTCCCCCTCACCTTCAACGCCACGGGCGACTTCCCCGACTTCCGCGATTCGGCCGACGCCACGAGCCTCTCGCGTTCCTGGAACACGAGCTTCAACCTGCCGTTCGCTCCTGCCGACCTGTCCGCCCTGCTGCCCCAGCTCATCGAGGAGGCCGGCGCCGAAGTGCGTTACGAGTGCCCCGCCTGCCAGCTTGTATGCGACGACTCCGGCGCTGTGACGGGCGTCATCGTGAAGAGCGCCGAGGGCTACGAGAAGTACAACTGCGCCAAGGGCGTCGTGCTCGCCACTGGCGGCTACGGCTTCAACCTTGAGAAGCTTCAGCGTTGCTGCCGTCCGCGTGACCTGGCTCTGTGCGGCTGGATGAGCCCCTCCACCGGCAACACCGGTGACGGCCACGAGATGGCTGTGGCCATCGGCGGCATCGAGGACGAGTACCCGCATCCCCTCATGCTCGACCCCATGCAGCTCATGCCCTACCTGCGCGTGAACAAGCTGGGCAAGCGCTTCACGCCCGAATACGAGCCGTACAACCACCTCGCCAGCGCCATCCAGGCTCAGCCCGGTGCCTGCGACTACTACATCGTCGACGGCGCCATTGCCGACAAGATCGACGCCATCTGGACGCCCTCCAGCTCCTGCTATGGCCCCAAGGAGGTCTGGGTTGGTGCCGCTACCAGCGAGAACGCCCTCAAGGCCGACACTCTTGAGGAGCTCGCGGAGCTCATGGGCGTGCCTGCGGACGCCTTCGTGGCTACCATCGAGCACTGGAACGAGATGTGCGACGCCGGTGAGGACTCCGACTTCCACTTCCCCGGCGCGATGATGGCCAAGATCGACACGCCGCCCTTCTACGCCAACCTCGAGGGCGCCGAGGCTCTCTGTACCGCCGGTGGCCTGCAGGTGGACATCCACTCCCGCGTGCTCAACGCCGACTTCCAGCCCATCCAGGGCCTGTTCGCCGTTGGCCTCACCTCGGGCGGCATGTTCAACAACACCTACCCGCACAACCTCAACTGCCTGTCCCACACCCGCAACTGCACCTTCGGCTACCTCGTGGGCAAGTACCTCTCCGGCGACGAGAGCTAAGCGTTCGCCGCTCGACGGCGCCAACCTCCTGCGGCGCTGACCGGGCTTTAGGTCCTGAGAGCGGCTCGCCGCTGCCAGATGATATCGCTACCGTCCGGTGCCGTCCGGCCCAGTCAGACTCGGATGGGAGGACCGCATCCTCGCCGCGAGCCGACGTCCGCTCCCCGTGACGCCGGCTGGGCTTGAATAGAAGGAAGGGCGCACTCTCGGTTTCATTGCCGGGGGTGCGCCCTTTTTGCGTTGGCGGCAGGGGCCGGTTCTTGCCCGTTTGGGCCACATTTTGAGCCAAAACTGGACAATTAACATACATTTCAGGATTTAGAAAACCTCGCCAACTGGTGTTTTGATGATTTAACATACATTTGAACTGGTGAAATGTATGTTAAATGAGACGGGCAAGTGTAAAGAGGGGACGGTTGGTGCCTCACTTGCGAATTTGACCGTCGTTTTTCGTCGGGCGTTGCGGGGATTGCGGGCTTGTTCGCATCCCGCCTGCGCGTTTGGTGGTCTTGCGTGCTGGGCAGCACTGGGATTGCGGGGCTGTAGGCGCCCTGCTTGCATGGCTGACGGCCATTGTCGCCGTGCAATGCGGGAATTGCGGAACTGCCGACGGTTTACTCGTGTGCTCGGAGGTCTTGCGTGCTGGGCAGCACTGGGATTGCGGGGCTGTGGGCGCCTTGCTTGCATGGCTGACGGCCATTGCCGCCAGGCAGTGCGGGGGATGCGCGGCTGCCAGCTTGCTCGCATGCTCTGCGGTCTTGCTGCTGGGTTGGCTGATGAATTGCCAACGTCCTGTTTACGTGCTCGGCGGTCTTACGTGCCGAGCGGCGCCGGGTTGGCTGACTCGTCGGTCTCTCGCTTGCCCGCTTGGCGCTCACTGCTGGGGGATGGTATGCTGCGTTTGTCTGGCAGCGTTGCACCGTGCCTACGGGGGGTGGGCTAGTTGTTTGCGCCAATCGATCTTAACCAGCGGCTTCCACGTCTGGGGGCCGATGTGCAGGCGTGGCTTTCGCGCTCGGAGACCGCACTCGTGCGGCTCGAGGACCGAGCGGAGGGTTGCGAGGTGCGCGGCGCGTTGCACCGGGTGCTTTCCCGCTTGGAGGCTGTTTCCTCGGTGAGGGTCGAGGGGCGCCGGCCCCGCCTGTCCACGGTTCTCAAGATCGAGTCGCTCCTGTCGTTTGATGGTACCGATTCAGCCGACCGGGTTTCCACCCTCGACGCGCTCGATTTCGACGACGAGGAAGACCGCGAGGCGGCCATCGAGGCCGTCTATTATCAGATGGCGCTCGGCATGATTTACGGCTCGATGGGCCCAGGCACGCCGTTTACCTCGCAAACCATGCTCGATATCCACTCGATGCTGCGGTTTGGCCGTCTGGCGTCGGAGTCGGGCACAAAGGTCCGCACGCGCGAGTACCGCCCACGCACACACGACGACGGCACGCCGCTCCATGTGCCGCCCACGCCCGCCGAAGCCCCGGCGCTGCTCGACGAGCTCTGCGCGTTCGTGGGGTCGGATTTGTACTCGCCTATCGGGCAGGCTGCCGTCGCTCATTTCCAGCTCGAGGAGATCAAGCCGTTCAAGACGGGTCTGGACCGAACGGGCAGGCTCCTGTCGCACGCCATCATCTACCGGCGCGGGCTTTCGCGCGGGCTTGTTGCGCCCATCGGCCTGGCCCCGGCGATCGATACCGACAGACACGCCCGGTCGCTTTTGCCGTACAGGTTCGAGGATACCCAGGGGCGCGTTGACGTCGATGAGGCCGTGGGACGCTGGGCGCGCTTCTGCGCGGAGTCGGTGCTCGTATGCTGCCAGGCGGCCGACGTGTACTTGGGGGAAATCCTCTCCCTGCGCGACGCCTGGCTCGAGCGGTTCGGCAAGCCAAACAAGGGTTCGGCCGTGGGCGCCCTGCTGGGCCTCATGCCTGGTCAGCCCGTGCTCACGGTGCGCCAGGCGGCGCTTCTTTTGGGACGCAGCATCTCATCCACCAACGAGGCACTCCTGCGCCTGGAAGACGCGGGCATCGTCGCCTCCGAGGACGGCTTCGGCCGCAACAGAGTCTACCGCGCCCCCGAAGCCGAGGCTCTGCTCGAAAGTCTGGAGAACAGGCTCATCCCCAACAGCCCCGTTGCGCGTGACTCTTTCGGCGGGTAAGACCAGCCGGCGGACGTTCCCGCGCGCCCTGTGTCCCCGCACGCCCCGCGTCCCCGCGCCTATGCCCGGCGCCCCGCACCCGCGTACTCACGATTGAGTGAGTTCCGACGGCCGTCCTCGGCGCCCGCGCCCGCGCCCTTGATTCCGGCAGTCGCCCCCGTGTCCCTGTATCCCGCGCGTCCCGCGCCCCCGAATGAGTTTCGTGGAGCTTGAGACTGACAGCCGGGCGAGCCCGGGCGCAGTCTCGTCGGGCCGGATGGCAGGCAAACGGGTTTCGGTGCAGCAATTCCGACCCGCCTGGCAGCCAGATGGGTTTCGGTGCAGTGATTGCGGCCGATCGAGGTTCGGATTCCCCGTTTTGGCCGTCCGGACGCCAAAACGGCGGGGCTAAATCGGTCTTTCCGTTGTTTTTACAACGAAATACGCAGGCAAACCCGGCGCTTGCCGGTGCCGATGGAGTGCGGACTGCACCAAAACCCGTTTCGCTGCCAATGGACCTGCCAAAACTGCACCGAAACCCGTTTTTCTGCCACCGGGCGTCCGCACTGCACCGAAACCCGCCCCGCGCCCTCGGAGGGTGTGCCACTTCATACACGAAAGTCCCGTGGCTCCATGCAAGGGGTCCGGCGTTTTATTCCTCCTGGGACCCTGTCGGAGCCATAGGAACGTCACATTCCGCGACCATGGCGCCAGTGCCAGATGGGTGCCAAGCTTTCCCGCTTTGATGGCATCCTGGCATTCGTGGTCTGCCTAGCAGCCCCTTTGCCTGTCATCTCGCAGCGCCCGCTTTGGACTGCTCGCAAACTGGTCGCCCCGATGGACGGCCCGCGCAGGATGTCCTGGGGTAGAAGCCCTACATCCTGATGATGCTGTACCCGGCATTCTCAATGGCCTTCTCAAGCGCGACAACGTCAGGTGCGGCCTTTGTGCGCACGCAAGCCGTGCGGCTGGCCAGATCTACGGTCGCCCATGTGCCGGGCAGGGCGTTGAGGGCGTTCTGGATGTTTTCGACACAGCCCTCGCACACCATGTCCCTTACGCGGACCTGCGTGGTGAAGGGGTAGTGGGCAGGGTCGGTGTCGGCGACCTCCACGTGCTTGGTCTTCTGTACGGTGCGTGCGCCCCCGCCGGCGCCCGAGCAGCACGAATCCTTTCCCTTCCCTATGCGCACGAGGTGCCGTACGGCGTAGATCGCCACGGCCGCCACTGCGGCGACGACGATGAAGCTTGCAAGGTTGAACTCCGGCATGATGCCCGCCTTTCTCAGGGGTGGTTTTCTCCTCCATACACGATGCATGCCCGGGCAACACGCTGTCCTGAGCATGTCTTTGCGCCCATGCATTGTGCGCCAGTCTCATCGATTTTTTTCCCATATGTCAACCTCAACAAACTATGCACTGAAAGCACAGTTTACATGGAGTAATATGCACCGCTTTCCCCGCGTGTTATTCTGAGGGGCTAACCGTCTACCCAAGGAGCAAAGCATGGCAACTAACAAGCCAAAGGGCACTGAGGATCTCATCGGCAACGACGCCATCATGTGGAGTTATATGCGTGAGGCTGCCGAGGAGGCATTCACTGCATACGGCTACATCCCCGTCGAGATTCCCACCTTTGAGCAGGCCGATGTCTTCGTCCACGGTCTGGGCACCTCCACCGACGTCGTCCGCAAGGAGATGTTCACCGTCCTGTCTCCCGACGGTTACGCCAAGGTGAGCGAGGGCAGGGCCGACGAGCTCAAGGCTGACCAGCGCCTCGCCCTTCGTCCTGAGGGCACGGCCGGCACGGTGCGCGCCCTCATCGAGCACAACCTCGTGCCGCAGGGTGCCGCCCCCGCAAAGCTGTGGTATGCCGGCTCCATGTTCCGCGCCGAGCGTCCCCAGAAGGGCCGTCTGCGCGAGTTCCACCAGATCGGCGTGGAGTGCCTGGGCGCTTCCGACCCCGCCGCCGACGCCGAGCTCATCGTCATGTTCGTGCGCTTCATCGAGGCCCTGGGCATCGAGCAGAGCCAGGTGCGCATCCTCATCAACTCGATGGGCGACGACGCCTGCCGCCCGGCCTACCGCGATTCCGTGGCCGCCTACATCCGCGAGCATTCCGAGGAGCTGTGCGAGGAATGCCGTCGTCGTGCCGACACGAACCCGCTGCGTGCCTTCGACTGCAAGAACGACCACTGCCACGAGGTGATGGAGGGCGCCCCCAAGATTTCCGACGCCCTGTGCCCCGACTGCCGCGCCCACTACGAGGCCGTCAAGCGCTACCTCGACGCCCAGCACATCGCCTATGTCGAGGACCCGCGCCTGGTGCGCGGTCTGGACTACTACACGCGTACCGTCTTCGAGGTCCAGGTGACCGACGGTCTCGGCTCGCAGAACGCCATCGGTGGCGGCGGCCGTTACGACAAGCTCGTCGAGGTCACGGGCGGCAAGCCTACCCCTGGCCTGGGCTTCGCTGCCGGCTTTGAGCGCATCGTGCTCGCCATGCAGGCCGCCGACGCCCCCATGCCCCAGCTCGTCCACCCCGATGTCTTCGTAGCCCAGACCGGCCCCGAGGTGTCCCTTGAGGCCTTCTGCCTCGTGCAGGAGCTGCGCGACGCCGGCTTTATCGTTGAGGCCGACCGCCAGGGCCGTTCGCTCAAGAGCCAGTTCAAGCTCGCCGACAAGTACAACGTCGACGCCGTCGTCGTTCTCGGTCCCGATGAGCTTGCCGCTGGTCAGTGCACCGTGCGCGACATGGCAAGCCACGAGGAGCGCAAGGTCGCCCTGGCCGATGTGGCCCAGGACCTCGCGGCTGCTCTCGGCCTTACCGAAGGCCACGGCGACGGCTGCGGCTGTGGTTGCGGCTGCCACGACGGCGAGTGCGACTGCGACGGTGACTGCGACTGCGGCGACGAGTGCACCTGCGGCCATCACCAGCACTAAGCATTGATTTTCCGTGAGGATGAATGCCTTTACGTCCCTATTGGTACAAAATCTAAGCGCAAACGTTTAGATATCTTGCGCAGACTAGACGCAAAGGAGGCGCCCCATGTTTGAGAAGTTCACTGACGGCGCTCGCAAGGTCATGAACCTTGCCCAAGAAGAAGCACATAAGTACGGCCAGCTCTATGTGGGCACCGAGCATATCCTTCTCGGTCTCATCCGCGAGGAGGACGGCATTGCCGCCCAGGCCCTGCGCAAGCTCGACATCTCGTATGAAGAGGCTGCCGAGCAGATCAAGCAGATCGCCGAGAAGCCCGAGGAGCCCGCACCTGCCGGCCACATCCCCTTCACCCCGCGTGCCAAGCGCGTGCTCGAGGCGGCCCTGCGCGAGATGATGCAGATGGGCCAGTCCTACATTGCCACTGAGCACCTGCTGCTGGGCATCCTGCGCGAGGGCAACGGTGTGGCCATGGAGGCGCTCACGCGCATGGGCGTCTCGGCCGATGCGGTGCGTTCCGCTGTGGCCGAGCTTACCCCCAAGCGCACGACGCCGCCCTTGGCAGGCGTTGCGGCCGGCATGGGCCTGCCCATGGGCTTCGGCACGCAGCAGGCTCAGAGCCAGGAGGGTTCCGCTCTTCGCGAGTACGGCCGCGACCTCACGCAGCTTGCCAGCGAGGGCAAGCTCGACCCCGTCATCGGCCGCGACGACGAGACCGAGCGCGTCATGGAGATCCTGGCCCGCCGCACCAAGAACAACCCGCTGCTCATCGGTGAGCCCGGCGTCGGCAAGACAGCCGTCGTCGAGGGCCTGGCTCAGCGTATCGTCTCCGGCAACGTCCCGCAGATGCTCTGCGGCCGTCACGTCTGGACGCTCGACGTGTCCGCCCTCGTGGCCGGCGCCAAGTACCGCGGTGACTTCGAGGACCGTCTCAAGCGCGTCGTCTCCGAGGTCATGGAGGACAAGTCCATCATCCTGTTCATCGACGAGCTGCACACCCTCATCGGCGCGGGCTCTGCCGAGGGCTCGCTCGACGCCGCCGCCATCCTGAAGCCGCCGCTGTCGCGCGGTGAGATTCAGGTCATCGGCGTCACCACGACCGACGAGTACCGCAAGCACGTCGAGAAGGACTCTGCCTTCGCGCGCCGCTTCCAGACCATCCAGGTGGGGGAGCCCTCGAGCGACCAGGCCCTCGACATCATCGAAGGCCTGCGTGCCCGCTATGAGGAGCACCATCGTGTGCATTACTCTCCCGAGGCCGTCCAGGCCGCGGTGAGTCTCTCGGAGCGCTACATCCAAGACCGCTACCTGCCCGACAAGGCCATCGACCTGCTCGATGAGGCCGGCGCCACCGTGCGCATCCACGCCGTTGCCCGTCCCGCCGAGCTCGACGAGGCTGCCCAGCAGCTCTCCGACGTGCGTGCCGAGCGCGAGAAGGCCGTCTCCGAGCAGCGCTACGAGGCCGCCGCAAGCCTGCGCGACCGCGAGCGTGAGCTCGCCGAGCGCGTCTCGACCCTCGAGGACGCCTGGCGCAACGACGGCGGTGCCACCGCCGGCGAAGTCACGCCCGAGACCATCGCGCAGGTTGTTTCGCGCGCCACGGGTGTGCCCGTGACCAACCTCACCGAGGCCGAGTCCGACAAGCTGCTGCGCATGGAGGACGTGCTTCATCAGCGCATCATCGCCCAGGATGAGGCCGTCTCCAAGGTCGCCCGCGCCATTCGTCGTTCGCGCGCCGGTCTTCGCGACCCGCGCCGTCCTTCCGGCTCGTTCATCTTCCTGGGCCCTTCGGGCACCGGCAAGACCGAGCTTTCCAAGGCGCTCGCCGAATTCCTCTTCGGCACGCAGGACGCTCTCATCACGTTCGACATGAGCGAATACATGGAGAAGCATGCGGTCTCCAAGCTCGTGGGCGCGCCTCCCGGCTATGTCGGCTACGACGAGGGCGGCGAGCTTACCAAGGCCGTGCGTCAGAAGCCCTACTCGGTCATCCTGTTCGACGAGATCGAGAAGGCCCACCCCGACCTTTTCAACATCTTGTTGCAGATTCTCGAGGAGGGTCGCCTCACCGACGGCCAGGGCCGCAAGGTCGACTTCCGCAACACGGTCATCATCATGACCTCCAACGTTGGCGCCCGCCAGATCGCCCAGACCACACCCCTGGGATTTGCGGTGCAGCGCTCCGACGGCGGCATGGACGACAAGGCCATCCACGCCAACGTCATGACCGAGGTCAAGAAGCTGTTCAAGCCCGAGTTCTTGAACCGTATCGATGACATCGTGGTGTTCAAGAGTCTGACCGACGAGCAGCTGCTCTCCATCGTCGACATCCTCGTCGAGGACCTGCGCGACCGTCTCATCGCATGCGGCATGAACATCGAGCTCACCGACGCCGCCAAGCGCCTCATCGCCAAGGAGGGCCACGACGTCGCCTACGGCGCCCGCCCGCTGCGTCGCGCCATCCAGAGCCTCGTGGAGGACCCGCTCTCCGAGAAGATTCTCGCTGGCGAGTTCACGCGTGGCCAGGTCGTCACGGTCGACGAGGAAGGCGGCAAGCTCACCTTCGATTGCCAGGCGGGCGTCATCCCCGCCCCGCGCAGGCGTGAGACGTTCGCCGACGAGCGTATCGCGCGTCCTTCGCGCGGACGCATGGGTGCGCCCTCTCAGCTGCCTTCCACCACTTGTGGGAGCGGCGCCGCTGACTAAGCGCCCCGTTTGTTTTATGATTGCCGCATTGCAGGGTCTTCGAAAGGAATCGTCAAGCCATGGCAGATATCGACTCCGCGGCGGGCATCCAGCCTGTCGTTTCCAGCAATGCGGTACACAATGAGCCGCCTGAGGCAACCTCACCTGCGCCCCACGTCCCGAGCACCTCGGGGCGTGGGGTCGTCGGTAAAAAAGCCAACGTTGCCGCCGTCATCGTCGCCGGTGGATCCGGCGAGCGTTTCGGTCGCCACGGGGGCAAGCAGCTGCTGCCCATCTGCGGCAAGCCCCTTATGTCGTGGTGCCTGCAGGCATTCGACGCCGTGCCCTGCGTGGGCAAGATCGTCATCGTGTGTCCCGAGGCCCGCTGCGAGGAGTACCGCAGCCTCGCCGTCGAGCCGTATGGCCTGGTGACGCCCGTTGAGTTCGTCCCGTCGGGCAGCATTCGCCAGGAATCTGCCCTGCACGGCGTCGAGGCAGTCGCCCAGGATTTCCCCATCGTCGCCATGCACGACGGCGCACGCCCCCTCATTCTCCCTGAGACCATCATGCATGCCATCAACGTGCTCAAGGGCACGCTTGACGCCGACGGTGTCGTGTGCGGACACCCCGCCATCGACACGCTCAAGGTCGTCGAGGGCACCTCGGTCGTGGGCACGCCCGACCGTTCGCTGTTCTGGATTGCACAGACTCCCCAGGTCTTCCATTCCGACGTCCTGCTCGAGGCGCATCGCGCGGCTCTTCAGGAAGGCTACGTCGGCACCGACGACTCTTCTTTGGTTGAGCGTATCGGCGGCAAGATCGTCCTGGTCGATTGCCCGCGCGACAACATGAAGCTCACCGTACCGGAAGACCTCCCTGCCGTGAGCGCCCTTCTGCATGCCCGTTACGGGGAGGCCCAGGAGCAATGAGCGCAAACATGGTAGGAACCCTTCGCATCGGCCACGGCTATGACGTCCATGCCTTTGCACCCGACCGCAAGCTGATCTTGGGAGGCGTGGAGATCCCCCATACGCAGGGTCTTCTCGGTCACTCCGACGCCGACGTGCTTGCCCATGCCTTGGCAGACGCCATTCTGGGCGCGGTTCGCGGCGGCGATATCGGCAAGCTCTTCCCCGACGACGACCCGGCCTATGAGGGCGCCGACTCGCTCAAGCTTCTTGCCCGCGTCGTCGAGGTGGCGCGCGAGGCGGGCTACGAGCTCGTAGACGCCGACTGCACGGTGGCGGCGCAAGCCCCCAAGCTGGCTCCCTATCGCGAGGAGATGCGCGTAAGGCTCGCCCGTGCCTGCTCGGTTGACACGAGCCAAGTCGGCGTCAAGGCCACGACCACCGAGCGCTTGGGCTTCGTGGGCCGCGAAGAGGGCATAGCCGCATGGGCGGTCGTCCTCATGCAGGCCATCTAAGAATTAGTAACGCAATCAATATCCGCGGTTCGCCCGCATGTAAGCATAAGGAGACGCACGCCCCATGAAGCTCTACGACTCTTCGCTGAGGAGCAAGGTCGACTTCGAGCCGGTCGTTCCCGGCAAGGTGACCATGTATGTCTGCGGCCCCACGGTCTACGACAACATCCACATCGGGAACGCCCGCACGTTCCTTTCTTTCGACATCATCCGCCGTTGGCTCGTCGAGCGCGGCTACGACGTCACGTTCGCCCAGAACCTTACCGACGTCGACGACAAGATCATCAAGCGCGCAAATGAGCGCGAAGTTGCGGCCGACGAAGTCTCCACGCAGTATGCCAACGCGTTCATCGAGGTCATGGAGCGCTTCGGTATCCAAGAGCCTGACATTCGCCCTCGCGCCACGCAGGAGATTCCTGCGATGATCGAGATGATTGAGACGCTCATCGCCGGCGGCCATGCCTATGAGGCGCAGGGCGACGTGTACTTCTCCGTGCGCTCCGACAAGACCTACGGCGAGGTTTCCGGCCGCAACATCGACGATTTGCTCGTGGGTGCGCGCATCGAGGCCGGCGAGCAGAAGCGTGACCCGCTCGACTTTGCCCTATGGAAGGCCGCAAAGCCCGGCGAGCCCACGTGGGACTCTCCTTGGGGCCCGGGCCGTCCCGGCTGGCACACCGAGTGCGCCGCCATGGTGCACCGCTACCTGGGCACCCCGATCGACATCCACGGCGGCGGCTCCGACCTTGCCTTCCCGCATCACGAGAACGAGTGCGCCCAGGCCACCTGCGCCTGGCACCAGGGCTTCTCCAACACCTGGATGCACACGGGCATGCTGCTGGTCGACGGCGAGAAGATGTCCAAGTCGCTCGGAAACTTCTTTACGCTGGCCGAGGTCCTCGAGCAGCACTCTGCCGCGGCTCTGCGTCTGCTGATGTTGCAGACGAGCTATCGCTCGCCGCTCGACTTCTCTTGGGAGCGCTTGGAGGGTGCCGAGAACTCGCTCACGCGTATCGCCGGCACGGTCGAGAACCTGCGCTGGGCCGCAAGCCACGCGACGGCCGACGCCGATGAGGCGGCATCCGAGGCGTTTGCCGCCAAGGCCGCCGAGACTCGTGCCGCCTTTAAGGAGTGCATGGACGACGACTTTAACACCGCCGGTGCCATGGGCGCCGTCTTTGGCTTTGTCACCGAGTGCAACCAGTATCTGGAGCAGGCGGGCGATGCTGCCGACAAGGCCGCCGCGCTTGCTGCCGCCGATACGCTGGTCGAGCTGCTCGACACGTTTGGCGTTGAGCTTCCCGAGCCCAAGGTCGAGTTGCCGCTGGGCCTGCTGGGCGTTGCCGCCGGCCTGGTTGCCTACACTGGTGACGACGTGGACGAGGCAGCTGCCAAGATTCTCGAGGCCCGCGCCGAGGCCCGCGCCGCCAAGAACTGGGATC
>OLNE01001693.1_pt1 | contig 15177 bp, 9 predicted proteins | sample 1672431 | NCBI WGS metagenome assembly OLNE01 (sample SAMEA3136685, study PRJEB25190) | human gut metagenome | reverse complement strand
TCCACCGGACGTTATCCGGCATCCTGCCCTGTGAAGCCCGGACTTTCCTCGTCTGTACCCTTTCGTCTGTACAGCCGCGATCACCTGGCCTGCTCGCATGTTTGCTATTCTAACACGAATCTCACTTTAAGTAAAGTACTATAAATAAGTAAATTGAAAAATTATAACCGGCTGCTTTACTTAACCTTTACAGTCACTCTTTTATATACACCATTGCTGGCAAGAATATATATGCTGCAGCTTCCCTTCGCCTTTGCCCGGATCACCCCGTTTTGGCTTACCGTTGCAATTTTGCTGTTGGTAGTGTAATAGCGGTAGGAACTTGGGTGGGAAAGCAGCTTCTTTTTACGGTTCTCACTTGTAAGCTAACACTTCAGCCTGAAGGTTTTGCCCGGTTTCAGGATAACTGTGGTCCTGTTTACTTTAATCGAAAAAGCATTTGTTGTACGTGCCTTTTTCATGGCAACATGCACTTCATTGGATTTGGCAATGTAAATTTTTCTGCCTTTCACCATTTTATAAGCAGCAACAAAATACTTATATTCACGGTTCGACTTCAGATTCTTATGTGTCATGGAAAGCTTTCCATTTTTAACCGTTCCGGCCTTTTTATAATTTATACTTCCGTTACAGTAGCACCAGAAAACATCATAACCGGCTGCACCAGGATACTTTCTCCAGGAAACGACAATTCTATTCTTCTGTGCCTTGCCCGTTGCAAAAAATATCGGAAGTTTCAGACGATAAACGTCCTTTCCGCTCAGTTTGGACTGATCGGCCTGCTCAATCGTGAAGATGCCTTTCCTGAAAGTAATCCTGTAATTTGGATTAGAACCGGAAGCCTGAGAAACTGTGATCGGATAGATTCCCACCTTTTCACCGGCTTTTCGTCTTACTGTAATTCCTGATAAAGTGTCTTTTCCCACCAGACCTTTCGCCGTATAAGTAAGGACAGGATCTGCTTTACCGGCAATTTTATTCTTATTGTCAGCAGTTACCGTGATATTTTTCGGAGCGACCGTTATGATCACTTCTCTGGAAACAGCGAGATAATTCTGGCTCTCATCCATGGAAACTGTGATCTTCGCTGTTCCTGCATTTCTGATCGTCACGGTTCCATCCTCACTTACTGTGGCGACTTCTTTATTGTCACTTGCAAACTGGATATCAGACTCTGTGTCTTTCGCCTTTGTCGTGATCTTAAACGCCGGGGCGCCGTAAGTCACTTTATAGGATGGCTTATCTATGACAAGGCTGCGTCCAAGCTTTCTGACCGTCATGGTGACTTCTTTCTGATCTGCTGTATAGTTTGCACTCTCTGCAAGAGAAACAGTCAGCGTTGCCGTGCCGGTTCCCACGATCGTTACCATGCCGTTTTCGTCCACTGTTGCAACCTTGTCGTCGCTGCTTGCATAAGTTTTCAGTCCATCACCCTTATTACTTACATTCAGCCTGAAAGTTTCTTCTCCATAATCCTTATCTGTGACCTCAGATACGCTGAGTGCCGGATCTGCCTTTGCTACGACAAATTCAGCGGATGAGCCTTCTGGTTTCAGGCTGTAATTCTTATCTTTGATCGTTGCTGTCACAATATAAGTTCCTGCAAGAGACGGTACTTCCGTTCCATTTACCTCGGTTCCGTCGTTTGCTTTGCCTGTGTATGTCAGGGTGATCTCCGGGTTATCTTTTCCCACCAGTCCGTTCAGAACTGCGGTAGCTGGAGTGATCGTTCCTTCATATGTTCCGCCGTTCGGTGTGATCTTAACTGTAATCTCTTTCGGAGCAACCGTTATGGTGACTTCTTTCTGATCTGCTGTATAGTTTGCAGTCTCTGCAAGGGAAACGGTCAGGGTTGCGGTGCCGGCTCCAACGATCGTTACCACACCGTTTTTGTCCACCGTCACAACCTTGTCGTTACTGCTTGCGTAAGATTTCACGCCATTACCTTTGTTGCTTACTTCCAGCTTAAAGGCTTCTTCTCCATATTTTTTATCTTTGACCGCGGATACGCTGAGTGCCGGATACGCCTTTGCCACAATAAATGCTGCAGAGGCACCCTCTGGTTTCAGGCTGTAATTCTTATCTTTGATCGTTGCTGTCACGGTATAGATTCCTGCAAGAGATGGCACCTTCGTTCCATTTACCTCTGTTCCGTCGTTTGCCCTGCCTGTGTATGTCAGGGTAATCTCCGGGTTATCTTTTTCCACCAGTCCGTCCAGAGCTGCCACTGCCGGGACAATGATTTCTCCATAGATCCCGCCGTTCGGTGTGATCTTCGCACTGATCTCTTTCGGAACAACCGTCACGGTCACTTCTCTGGAAACAGCGAGGTAATTCTGGCTCTCATCCATGGAAACTGTGATCTTCGCTGTTCCTGTATTTCCGATGTTTACAGTTCCATCTTTGCTTACTGTGGCAACCTCTTTATTATCACTTGCAAACTGGATACCGGATTCTTTATCTCCTGCCTTCGCTGTGATCTTAAATGCCGGATCTCCGTAAGTTACCCTGTAAGAAATCTTATCTACCACAAGGCTGTGTTCGATCTTTCCGACAGCTACAGTGACTCCTTTCTGATCTGCTGTATAGTTTGCACTCTCTGCAAGGGAAACGGTCAGCGTTGCTGTGCCAGTTCCAATGATCGTTACCACACCGTTATTGTCCACCGTTACAACCTTGTCGTCACTGCTTACATAAGATTTCACGCCATCGCCTTTGTTGCTCACTTCCAGCTTAAAGGCTTCTTCCCCATATTTTTTGTCTTTGACTGCAGATACACTCAACTGTGGATCTGCTCTCTTTATTGTAAACTCAGCAGAGCTGCCGTCTTCTTTCAGACTGTAATTGCTGTCCGTGATCGTTGCTGTCACAATATAAGTTCCTGCAAGAGACGGTACTTCTGTTCCATTTACCTCGGTACCATCGTTTGCTTTGCCTGCATAAGTCAGAATGATCTCCGGATCATCCTCTTCCACCAGTCCGTTCAGAACCGCGGTCGCAGGAGTGATCGTTCCTTCATATATCCCGCCGTTTGGTGTGATCTTAACTGTGATCTCTTTCGGGCTGATATCTGCTGTGGTACTTGTCTGCTGCCCGTTATCTGCCAGGATATAATCCCCTGCCGATCCGCCGCCCAGCACAGGCTTTGTGATCGTAACAGTTTTCCCTTTGGCTGCATTGCTGTCTGCAAAAGTACCTTCTGCACTTACTGTAAGGCTGTCACCTTTCACTGCTCCTGCAAACACGGCTTTGCTGTAATCCAGTTCCGCATCCGCAGTTCCGTCATATACCTTACCTTTTGCAGTGATTCCGGAAATCACAACTTCCCGCTGCCGGATCGTATAAGCCTTCGTATCGGAAGCAGCGGTAAAATCACCATTTTCGGATACACTGACCCTGACTTCATAAGTTCCTGCGTGTATCGGGGCTTCTGTCTGCCAGGTTTCATTTACGTTGTATTCAATTTTGATATTGGCATTGCTGTTTGTTGTATATGCCAGATCTGCCGGCTGTCCGTCGTATTCCTTATCCAGCGTACCTGTGATTTTTACATTTGCTGTCTGACGGCTGACATTTACTGCGATCTGGCTGTCGGCAGGTTTGTCACCGCCTTTGTATTCTGTCACGCCCTGCAGCTGATATGCAACTGTCAGTTTATAAGTGCCTGCTTCCAGAGTATCCAGATACTCTCCGCTGAATGTGATCCTGTCTGCGGAAACTGTATAATCCTCTCCCTCTGTCAAAGTGGTTTCTCCGTTTCTTACAGACGCTACGGTGTTTCCATTTAATGTTACTTTCGCGTCCACGGAAGCTTTGGTTGTCCTTGTGTAATCGATGGAAGAATCCACAACTACAGAATCTTTAAATACAACTACCCCATCAGAATTGACGGTCGTCTGGTTTCCTGCATTGTCTGTAACACGGGCATAGACCACATACCTGCCGCCTTCTGTCAGGGAAAGTTTCTCCTCTGCATTCCATGGAAGCCATGTGCCGTTTGCATCATAGGATTCCTCCGCACTGACCGCCTGGTATTCTACAGAAGCAATTCCACTGGCACTATCTGCACCTGTGATGTCAACAGAAACATTATCCCTGAACCAGTAACCATAAGTAACATCCTTCAGGGAACTGTCAAATGTATTTTCCCCGATCCGGATACTGCCTGACGGCATTCCGGTGTCAATTTTGAAGGTTACTGTTTTTTCATCGGTAACGGCACCTGTTGCAGTCTCTTTCAGATAATATCCTGCAGACTGTTCTCCCTGATCCGTGTAATCCCCAAGCGAATCCTTCCAGTCTGTTTTGTCCGTCGATATCTGGTATCCACTGTCCGGTACAAGTTTCACAGGGCTTATGTACCAGTCATTGTTACCTTTCGTTCCGGAAACCTGCGCAGCCGCTGAAGTCTGCAGATAGCTGATGCTCCAGTTCTGGGAAACACCCGTGGCACCGGTAAGTGTATAGTTATCATTTCCAAGGTCTGTTACCGTTGCAGTATAGCTGTTGCCTGCTTTTGTCTGTGTATTGCCTTCATAGGCAATTGCAAAAGAATCGCCCTCTACTGCATTCGCAACCGTCGCCGATACGCTCTGCTCACTTCCCGTATAAATCAGATCTGTTTTCGACCAGGTTAAGTCTGCCGGAAGTGGTGCGATCGTGAAGGGAGTTTCCGCTTCTGCCCCTGCATAGTCTCCATTCTCCGGCACAGCCACTTTCACATAGTAAGTACCTGCATTCTTTGGTACTCCTCCATTTGTGGCTGCACCATCTGCTGCGGTCGTCATATCTGTACAGCCGTCATCTGTGTAGTATGTACAGGTAAATCTGGAAGCATCATAAGAAGTTGTAATGTCACTTTCACCTGACTTAACTGTTATGCTTGGTGTGTTCGCCTTCTGTCCATAGATCCAGTCATCCATAGTCACTGTCGGATCAATTTCCATTTTTTAATCTTAAAATCAGCACTTATTGTCTGACCGCCAAGCGTGACTTTTACCGTATATTGTTCTAAATTTACCGGTGCAGCTCCCTCACTCGCAGCACCGCTGTTGCTGCTGTTGGTCTTCGTGCCGTCTTTCAGATAATATACGATACTCGCTTCATCACCTGTCTGATAAGTAATGCCATTTGTCACGGTTGCTCCGGTATAAGTATTGCCGGAATAATATGCATCAGCTGCTGCCAGGGTTAAATCTAATTTACCTGGATTAAATTCACAATCTGTCTTCGCTGTGCATGTTGCGATGATTTTATCAGCACTTGTTGAATAGCTCCATGAATGAACATGATCACTTGCATACAGATACTTTCCAGTTGTATCATAATTTACTGAATGAGGATTACCCTCTGTATCCTCATAAGTAATCCTTGTGCGCATCTCCGGAGATGTTCCTGGCATTGTAATTATATATGGGTATTCAACACGAGTCATGTGATGATAAATACTTGCAGTTCCTTGGAAGTCATCTTGTATGATAAGTTGTTTTTCGCTGTTTTCTACCAACAAAATTTCGTTACTATTATTTTCAAAGGTTACATTTCCAATCGTAATTGATGTATTTTTATAAGAACCACGGACTGCCTCAGAAAAATTTGAGATTTTTCCGCCAACAACTTTAATTTTGGGTGCCTGTATTCCGGTAGCACCTTTTTCCTCTGACGATGTAATGGTTCCGCCATACATATTGACAGTTCCTCTCCAAATACAAGGCAGTTCCTTGGCACCTCTATTATCCAATATCGTTCCATCCTGAATATTTATCGTTCCATCAAGATCGAGATTGGAGCAAAAATTCCGTACAATCATTCCATTTCCATATTTTTCAGAATCAGTTACATTAAATTTAACATACTTAAGGTTGACAACTCCTCCGTTTTCAATTATGGGAACTTCCCCTTTCGTTAAAGCCTCATAAGTACCACCCTCAAAAGTAACTGTTGCATCTTTATTTTTATTGATCAGAAAAATATTATTATCAACATTCACCGTATACTTATTAATAATCGTTAACTCTTTACAAGCATTTTCTATACTAATAAAACAGCCCTTATCATACCCTGGCATATTAATGTTTCCAGTAATCTCCAGAGTAACTTTCTCTGTAGTATCAATAGTAACGACTCCACTCTCACTAGGCTGATATGTTCCACCCTGTACCGTATACGTTCCTCCAGAAGTGATCGTTACATCTTCCCCCGGCGAAATCGTATTTGCAGCCACTGTTCCCACTGCCATCTCACTGCCGCTGCTAAAAAGAGCAACTCCATCCGTAAAGTCTTCTTCCACTTCCACGGCATCCTCAGTATCATCTTCGTCCTGGGATTCTGAAAGATCCTGGATCTCCACTTCTCCACTTTCCTCAATATCCTCTGTCTCAGGTTCTTCTGCAGGTTCTTCTGCTGCTTCAAAGATCACATCCTCATTGTCTTCGCCGTCTTCGAATTCCTGCATTTCCACATCAGCCGCCCAGATGAGGGATTCCGGTACCACAGATGTGATCAGCACTGTTCCGGTCAGGATCGCAGAAAGCAGTTTCCGGCTCTTTTTCGCTAATTCGTTTTTCTTCATTTTGTTCCGTTCCTCCTTCCACATTTTATATTTATGGAAATATTATACTTTACAGAACAAAATTAGGTAATGCCCATCAGAAGCCAAAAAAGTGCCTTTTTTTCTGAAAAAAATATTACGGCGGTCGCAATTGACCGCCGTATGTATCTTTGTCTGTTATTTATTTACAAAAGGTTTCAGCTCTTCGCGCTTTTCCACACCCAGTGTCTGAAAAATGCGGGAGAGATAATGTTTGATCGTATTGACTGACATGGACAGGTGATCTGCGATCTCCCGGTTGGTCCAGCCTTTGCTTGCAAGCATGGCTATGGAAAATTCCATAGGTGTCAGCTTATCTGTAACAGAGCTCTGAAGCTGTGGATTATGAATATCCATCCAGCCACGGCTGAAAGCAATGACTGCCTGTGAAAGCCGTTTGTAATTTTCCGGTTCTGTTGGTTTGATACAGGCTTCGATCTGGCCAAGCATCAGTCCGTGGTGCTCGATGAACGGTTCCAGAAATCCATCCGGTTTCGCCATGTTCCATGCTTTCATCAGGATTTCCCTGGCTTCCTCGTGTTTCTTCTGGTTATTCAGACACATAATGATCACGCAGTAGAGATATTCCATAGCAATGGGATAACAGCCATCAAGCATCAGAAAAACTGACTGACATAATCCCAGTGCCCGCTCATATTCTTCATTCAGATAAGCATTGTGTGCGAGGATATAAATCGCATAAGCACGAATACCCGCAGGCAGATACGGCAGAAAATCCTTGAGAGGTGGAAGTCCGTCTGCCGGAAGATGCATCAGAACCGTTGCCAGATAGCCGGCAAAAACACAGGAAGCCATAACTTCTTCTGATGCAGAGTTTTCTTCTGCAAGACGAAGGCATTCCTGGATGTTTCGAAATCCCATCCTGGAAGCAGATGGATTTCCCAGCGTAAGATTGGAAAAAGAATACAAAAGTCCTGCGGACAGGCGCAGGCAGAGATCAGATCTTTGTCCTGCAGATAAAGCTCCGCAATGTTTCTGCATTCCTGCGCACGTCCTGAAAAATAATATAACTCCGCCTGTGCGATCTGCCGTTGACCCGGATCCTGAAAAGCATCCACAGTAGCCTGTGCCTGTCCGGGAGCAAAGGAACTGTTTATCAAAGGCATAAGATGAGCGGAAAAAGAATCATACATCAAAACAGCTCCCCCCTACAAACTCCCGAAGAAGAGAATTCCGTGGGATATCGTCACTCGGTACTGCGACAAAATAGTCAAAGAATTTCAAAAGGCGCTTCGCCTCGATATATTCCGGCTCGTCCTTGCCGATCCCGAACAGAAGCGGCTCTGCATAAAGCTTCAGGCAGGCCAGTTCATAGACAAGTGCGGAGTTGAACATCACATCTGCCTCTTCCTGATACGGGAAGATGTTTGCTTCCTCTCCTCTTCTTACCGACGGCCATCTGGCGATCGTGTCCTTTGCACTCGTTCCACGCGTTCTCGCATCACGCACAATCCTTCGGATCAGTCTGCCATCCGTGGTCGGGATACGGTTGTGTTTGTCGATATTCAGCTGTGTCAGCGCACTGATATAGATCTTGAATTTGCTTTCTTTCGGGAGGGAATGACTCAGTTTGTCATTAAGTCCATGGATTCCCTCGATAACGAGGACATCCTCTTTCCCAAGCTTAAGGAAATCTCCCCGGTATTCCCTGTGGCCTGTCACAAAGTTAAATACCGGCAGTTCAATGCGCTCGCCACGAAGAAGAGCCAGCATATCTTCGTTGAATTTCTCCACGTCCAGTGCTTCCAGGCATTCATAATTTCTCTCACCGTATTCATCCAGCGGTGTATCTTCTCTGTTTTTGAAATAGTTGTCTACAGCGATCGGATGCGGCTTCATGCCATGTGCTGTGAGCTGGATTGACAGCCGATGCGAAAAACTGGTCTTTCCTGATGAAGACGGGCCTGCGATCATGATGAATTTTCTGCTTCCATCTGCTACGATCTGCTCTGCGATCCTGGAAATCCTGGCCTCCTGAAGTGCTTCCTGGACCAGAAGGATATTTCCCACCCCTTCTCTGGTGATCCGGTCATTCAGATCACCGACATAGGAGATATCCATCTTTTCCGCCCATTCCTGGGATTCCTTCTGTACCTTAAATATTTTTTCATCCGGGGCAAACGGCGGGATCGTAAATGGATCACTGCGCTCCGGCAGTTCCAACACAAAGCCCTCATCATAAAGCTTCAGGTCAAAATACTTCACATATCCTGTATGATCTGCCATGTATCCATAGAAATAATCTTCATAATTTTCGATGTTGTAGATATTTACCCTGGAAACACGGCGGTAACGGAAGAGTTTTTCCTTATCATACATATGATGCTGATGAAACAATGCAATCGCGTCAGCTGTACTGACAGATTTCTTGCCGATCGGCAGGCATGCATCCGCGATTCTGTGCATCTCTTCTCTTATCTGATCCAGAAATTCCTGATTCAGACCCGGGAATCCGTTTATTGTAAAATAATATCCTGATCCGACAGAATAATGGATTTCCACCTTCTCCACAGTTTCCTTACCTGCCACATCATAAATCGCCTTAAGGAGCACCAGGCAGGCACTTCTTTTGTAAGTGGAAAATCCTATATGATCTCTGATCGTCACAAATCTCACAGTACAGTCACGCTTTACCTTCTTGTGAAGCTCCCGGAGTCTTCCGTCTGCCGTGACCAGTATGATCGGAAACTCTGTATCTTTCTGATATTCATCGACAATATCCCTGTAGGAAGTCCCACAGGGATATTCTTTTGTTTCACCATTAATAGTTACTTTTGCCATTTTTTGTTCCATAACAAACCCTCCCGTTTACCCTTGATGTCACAATGTTATATACGGGCTTTTTATTTCTGCACATGAAATCTGAAGCTTCGGAAATTTCCAGCTCAATTTTTTCTTCATGGCCTCCATAAAAATATATTCTGTTCCATAATGTCCGGCATCTATGATCGGAAGACCGGCAGCTACGGCATCAATTCCCGTATGATGATCAATATCACCGGTAACGTACACCTGCGCTCCTTTTGCCAGTGCATCCCGAATCATACTCTTGCCGCTTCCCGTACAGACCGCTGCTTTCTGCACCAGACGGTCCGGATCACCGTAAACTCTGACATCATGAAGTGCAAGAGCCTTTTTGACAAAGTCTCCGCATTCTCTCAGCGTCATCTGCCCCGGAAGCATTCCGACACGGCCAAATCCCTCACAGCCGTCCTTTGTCTCCTCTGTCACAGAAAGGACTTCTCTGTCCGTAAGCTTCAGATAATCTGCGCTCAGCTCAGCCATACCAAGCACATCATAATTGGTGTGCATGGCATAATACTGAATTCCGTTTCTGATCAGTTTCAGAATTCTGCGTCCTGTAAAAGAATGATTATTTATTTTTTTCTGACCTTCAAAAATCATCGGATGATGTGTGATGATCATATCTGCACCGTCCCGGACAGCTTCCTCAAGGGTTGTTTCTGTAAGATCCAGCGCCAGAAAAACATGTGTCACTTCCGCATCATCATCCCCTACCAGAAGGCCTACGTTATCCCAGTGTTCCGCCATATCTGACGGATACACACTGTCAAGCCAGTCTGTCAGTTCCTTTACTTTCATATCTGTGTAAAGCAGCCAGAATCAGCTGCTTTTCCTCCTCTACTTCATTCAGGCGCTTTTTCGCACCTTCACCTGCTGCCTTCTCTAACTGACCGGAGATTTCTTCTCTTATACGAAGTTCCCGTTCCAGATAACTGAAAAGAACCGGATGCAGTCGTTCCAACAGCAGTTTTCCAAACATTTCTTCCTCTTTTGTCCAGATTTCTTCTGCGATCGTGCCCGGGACAGCCTTCATCATAGGATAATACTTGCCATCTTCAAGAACCATTTCTTCCTGCACGATGCGGAACCCATAGCTCATCAGAAAATGACGGAAATGCGGAATATCTGACTGTGGCTGCAGGATCAGTTCTTTAAAGCCGTTCAGTGCTTCCGCACCTTCTGTAAGGATTCGTTCCATCAGAGGACCACCCATGCCTGCAATTACCAAGGTATCACCCTCTCCGGAACGAACTCCCTTCAATCCATCGCAAAGTCTTGTCTCTATGTACTGACCCATTCCATATTTTGAAATATGTTCCTGTGCTCTGGCCAGCGGGCCTTTGCCGACATCCGTTGCAATCGCACCCGGAATCCTGTGGTTCATCATCAGATATACCGGCAGATATCCATGATCACATCCCACATCTACCAGCCGGTTCCCCTCTGTCACCATTTCGGCAATCGTTTTAAGGCGTCTGGAAAGCTGTACATTCGCCGCCATTAATCCAGATAATCCTTCAGCTTACGACTGCGGCTCGGATGACGAAGCTTGCGAAGTGCCTTTGCTTCGATCTGACGGATACGCTCTCTGGTGACATTGAATTCTTTACCAACTTCCTCCAGTGTACGTGCACGTCCGTCATCCAGACCAAAGCGAAGACGAAGTACCTTCTGTTCTCTCTCTGTGAGTGTCCCCAGAACTTCGATCAGCTGTTCTTTAAGAAGTGTAAATGCAGCTGCATCAGCCGGAACCGGAACGTTATCATCCTGGATAAAATCTCCAAGATGGCTGTCCTCCTCTTCACCGATCGGAGTTTCCAGAGATACCGGTTCCTGTGAGATTTTGAGGATTTCACGAACACGGTCTACCGGCATCTTCATTTCTTCTGCAATTTCCTCCGGAGTAGGTTCACGTCCCAACTCCTGAAGCAGCTGACGTGAAACACGGATAAGCTTGTTGATGGTTTCTACCATATGCACCGGAATACGGATTGTACGTGCCTGATCGGCTATTGCTCTTGTAATCGCCTGACGGATCCACCATGTAGCATACGTACTGAACTTGTATCCCTTACGGTAATCAAATTTCTCTACGGCCTTAATAAGTCCCAGATTTCCTTCCTGGATCAGATCAAGGAATAACATTCCACGTCCGACATATCTTTTGGCAATACTTACAACCAGACGAAGGTTTGCTTCTGCCAGACGCTTCTTCGCATCTTCGTCACCCTGTTCCATACGTTTTGCAAGCTCGATCTCCTCATCTGCTGTAAGAAGGCTTACTTTTCCGATTTCTTTCAGATACATACGAACCGGGTCTTCAATGCTGACACCTTCCGGTACAGACAAGTCAATCTTATCCAGTTCAATCTCTTCTTCGTCATCCATTTTATCGATGTCTGCATCATCATCCAGAATCAGCTCTTCATCGTTTCCTGAAATACGAAGCACATCCACTCCACTGGCTTCCAGAAAATCCAGAATCTTCTCCATCTGTTCAACTTCCAGAGGCTGATCTTTAAAGAAATCATTGATTTCCTGGTATTCCAGTACATTTTTTTTCTTTTTTGCAAGCTCCAGAAGCTCCACCAGTTTCTCGCTGAATTTGCCCATATTCATTTCCATAGGTGCTCATTCCCTCCATATAGTGTTTATATTTTAACCTTATTCAAAAGAAATATGCAGTTCCCGGCGTTTTCGACCAAGTTCTTCCAATTCTTTTTTTGCTTTGACTATCTGCTGCAGTCCTGCCATATCTGTCGGATCCCAGTTCCGGTTCCGTTCGGCAAGACTTTCGGCTTTTATCCTGAGAAGTGTATCTGCAAATGCCTGATCCTGTTCCTGTTGATTTTCCAGATGGATCGTTGCATTAAACAGTGATGCAACCTCCCGCTGCTCTTCGCTGTCTGTAAAGCTGTTAAGAAGCCGCGCAGGATTGATCTGCCCTTCTTCTCTCTGCTGAAACAGCATCTGCGCTACTTCTCTGTACAGCGGAACGATAAAATCTTCCGGTGTCAGATACTGCGCTGCTTTATCAAAAATATTCGGATATGTGACCAACCAGGTAAGCATCAGCTTCTGTGCCCGATCAGAGGCTGTCTCTTTCTTTTTTTTGCTCTGACTGCCGTTCTTTGGCTGTATCCGGTTCTCAGCCGGTGTTCCCTTAAGCGCCAGCGTATTGACCCTCTTTCGCAGGTCCTCGGCACTGACTCCGTACTGACTTCTGTATTTCTTAACAATTGCTTCTATGTAGAGATTTCTTTCCAGTTCATCCTTCAGTTCCAGAAGCATTTCTGCACATCGTTCAAAAAAACGGTTCTGTCCCTGCGGCTCTCCCATAGGAAATTCACTCTCTGCAATGCTTACCCGAAACATAAAGCTGTCTGATGCCTGATTCAACCGCTCTTCAAAGGCCTCCGGCCCCATCTTGCTGATAAACTCGTCCGGATCTTTATAAGGCTTCAGACTGACGACCCTGGAATTTACTCCTGCCTCCCGCAGGATCGGGATTCCTCGAAGTGCTGCCCTTATACCCGCTTCATCGCTGTCATACAGGAGAAGGACTTCCTGCGTGTATCGCTTAAGAAGACTTGCATGCCCGGAAGTCAGTGCAGTTCCAAGCGATGCCACTGCATTGGTGAAACCGGCCTGATGCATGGCGATCACATCCATATATCCCTCACACAGGATCAGATATTTTTTTCTCGTTGTTCTGGCTATATTCAGTCCATACAGGTTGCGACTTTTGTCAAAAATTTTCGTCTCCGGCGAATTCAGGTATTTCGGTTTGCCATCTCCCATAACACGGCCGCCAAAGCCGATCACTCGATTGTTGACATCCATGATCGGGAAAATCACCCTATTCCAGAACTTGTCATACATTCCGTGACGTTCGTCCACATTAAAAAGCCCTGATTCCCGCAGTCGTTCATCTCCATAGCCTTTTGACTTCAGGTATTTATACAGGCCGCTCCCGAACTTGTCTGAGTATCCAAGTCCGAACCTGCGCATTGTTTCCTCATTCAGCTGACGGCCTGCAAGGTACTGATATCCCTGCTTTCCACCTTCTGTACGCAGCTGATAATAATAATATTGCGCTGCATGTTTGTTGATTTCCAGCAGTTCTGCTTTCTGCTGTGCTTTTTCTCTTACTTCTTTGGAATATTCAATCTTCGGAAGCTCCACTCCTGCCCTGTCTGCAAGATGTTTCAAAGCCTCGCCAAATGAATAATTCTCATATTCCATAATAAAATTAAAGACATTTCCTCCTGCGCCGCAGCCGAAGCAGTAATACATCTGCTTACCGGGCGTTACAGAAAAAGAAGGAGTTTTTTCATTATGGAAAGGACAAAGTCCAAAATAAGAGCTGCCTTTTCTTGTTAATTTCACGTATTGCGATACTACATCTACAATATCATTCTTCTGTCGGACTTCTTCAATGATATCGTCTGAATAACGCATACACAGCCTCCTCTTCTAGTTCTGTTCAGTAAACCTCCCATGATTTCGGAATATAAATCATGCGAAATTTCGTCATAGAATACTGATCTGTCATACCAGCCAGGTAATCACAGACAACCTGTGCCTTCGATTCTCCTCGTTTCATCAGCTGCCGGTATTCCGCGGACATTTCGTCCGGATTCTCTAAATAATATGTATAAAGCTTTTTCAGCATTTTGATTGCTTTGTGTTCTTCTCTTCTTGCATCCGGATGATCATAAACATTCTGAAACATAAGTCCCCGCAGATCCATCATTGCTTCATAAATCTCCGGAGACATTTCTATATGGTCTTTCTCCATACTGCTCTCAATAATATCGTGAACAAATGTATTCAGTCGTTCCCTTGTTGTATATCCAAGAAGCATACGGAGCGTGACCGGTATATCATCCTCTGTAATGATTCCTGCACGCTGCGCATCATCCATATCATGATGGATATAGGCAAGCTTGTCAGAAAATCGTACAACCTGTCCTTCCATTGTGGATGGATTTCCGCTGATCCGGTGATTCAGGATGCCATCTCTTACCTCCCAGGTAAGATTCAGACCCTCTCCATTCTTTTCAAGGATCTGCACAACCCGGATACTCTGCTGATAATGTGCAAATCCATCAGGATGGATCTCATTCAGAGCCTTCTCTCCTGCATGTCCAAACGGCGTATGTCCAAGATCATGCCCCAGTGCAATCGCTTCCACCAGATCCTCATTCAGCCGAAGTGCTTTCGCAATCGTTCTTGCGATCTGCGAAACTTCCAGAGTGTGTGTCAGTCGATTTCTGTAATGATCTCCCTGTGGAGCAAGAAAAACCTGCGTCTTGTCTTTCAGTCTCCGAAACGCCTTACAATGCAGGATACGATCCCGGTCCCGCTGATAGACGGTACGCACATCACATTCTTCTTCCTGACGTTCTCTGCCTCTGGAATGACCACTGTGTGCTGCATAAGGACTCAAAAGCTCCAGTTCTCTCTGTTCCATGCTTTCTCTGATATTCATACCAAAACACCTCATGGATATTTCCTGTGAACAGTTACGACAAAATTCCTCTTATTAATTATATTCTGTGTCAAGACACAAATTCCTCTTTTTTTCAAAAAAAACATTCAGATAAATTTTTTCGACATTCACATGCATAATTCGAGATGCCTGTATAAAACAAAAGCCCTCTTCGGGCAAAAAGAAAAGCCCTTGATTTCTCAAGGGCTTCGTATGCGGAAGATGGGACTTGAACCCACACAAGCGCAATGCTTACAAGATCCTTAGT
>OLNE01001691.1_pt1 | contig 15185 bp, 9 predicted proteins | sample 1672431 | NCBI WGS metagenome assembly OLNE01 (sample SAMEA3136685, study PRJEB25190) | human gut metagenome | reverse complement strand
AGGAATCCAGCCGCAGGCAGCGGAAGCCGCCGTCAAAATCCTTGGGCAGCGCCATTGCGATTCCTTTCCGTCGGCAGCACCGACTTTCCTTGTGGACACGATCTATTTCGCATCCGCTTTGTCACTAATTCCATGATTCCCACATTGGCGGAAAAGCGTTAGTTTATTCGAGATTAAAGGCCGCCTAAAGAAATAGACCTTCCCTAAACCCGCACAAACCCGCAGGTAGATGCAGTATGCCTATTTTTCATTACATCTTGAACGACCGTTCACCGTCCGCAGGCGTTTTATCTCAAATTCGCTTACTTTACCCGGTTAAAGCATTTTTTCAAACCCCTTTTTCTGTCTCCAGGCCGTCTGCTTCCGGACTAAACCTTTCTCATCCCTGCCGTTCAAATTGTTTATATTTTGTGTTCTCGAGTTGCATTTATTGTGCGCATCGCGACTCTCCTTTAACGGGAACAAGCGCCCCCGGTACACTTCTGTTTGGTAGATTTGACAACATGCTCAGGTACATGGGCTATAGACGAATGACTTGGAGTGGCAGTGGCAGCGATCAGTTCCTTTGTTCTTGCGATTCAGACCTATTTTGCGGATCTTTGCTCCGCATGCGCTTTTGATAGCACGGCTCCTCGCAGGCATCTGGCAGATCGTACCTACCTTGGTCACATCGCCTCTGCATCACTGTAATTATCTTCTGATACGTCGAGATACACCCTTGTAGACAAACGCAAGCGCGGCCCGAAAGCCTTCGGACCGCGCTTTTTGCGCTCTATTTCATTGTTTTTAGCAAGAGTTGGGCCAAGCACGCAGGCCGCAAACACGTTAGCGCTTTACCACACCGGGAAAATCGCTCATACGGCCCCGCTTCGAGTAAATACGGACGCCCTCCCCCACCGCTGCGAGAACGATGACGCTCAAAAGCATGGGAAGCTTCGCAAGCTCTTCTGCGCCCATGCCCAAAGGCACAATGGTGGCTACAATAGCAAGCACGAGCTCAATCACCGGCAAAATCAGCGCCACAGACAGCACTTTGCCCTCAAAAGGAGCACGGAAAACCCGCTTGGTCTTGCTGTCGTACTTGCGCAGGTACCAGAAAGCCGGAAACATCGGGATATAGCTCATGAGCAGGAATACGACGTTGGTGGAAAACAGGACCCAAAACACGTCGGAATCCTCACCTAAAAACACTTGAAGAAGCAATACGCCACTCGCGATAACGCCATTCATGATGGCAGCACCATTTGGCATACCCGTACGCTTCGAGCAAAGTGAGAAGATCTTAGGCATATTGCCGTGTCCTGCTGCATAGCATGCCACCTGGTTTACGCCAAACGACCAGCAGGTCATATTTGCAAACAGCGTCACCATAAAGGCAATTCCAACCGCGGTGGTTAGAGGATGCGCCGTTCCCAGCATAGCCGCAACAGCATCCACTATCCCTGAGTCAAGCGAGAGCTTCTCGGTGGGCACCGCAGCGCCGATACCAATGCCGCACAGTATATAAATAGCAGCGATGGCTATACCGCCCACGATAATGGCACGAGGGATGTCGTGCGAGGGGTCCTTCATGGCGCCGGCAAAGGTTGCCACGACCTCGAATCCCATAAAGTTGAAGAGGATGATCGAGAGGTACGTCAACGATTTTGTATCCAAAAAATCGGGAATGAAGGTCTGGGGGCTCATATCGTTGGCAAAGCCCTGTGTACAAGCAAACCAGACGCCGCAGGCACCCACCACCAGCACGACAAAGACTTTAATAATTGCCCCGCCGTTCATGATCCATTCAGAATCGGAAACGGGCGAGAAAGCCAGCAGCGTTACACCCCAAACAAAGATAAGCTCGAGCGCAATCTTGACCCCCAGCGTCAGCTCGATGCCCCACAGAGAATGAATGATACTCGGCGCCATGCAGGCAAGACTTGCGATCCACAAGGGGAAATTAACCCAATAGCACCAGGAGCAGCGAGCGCCCCATTTGTCACCCAAACCTTCGCGGACCCAATCGTACAGGCCGCCGCATGAGTCATACGCGGTGCCCAATTCTGCCACCACCAAGCCATAAGGCAGCAGGAACGTAATGATCAAAAACCCCCACCAGAAGAACTGAACGTTACCCATGGCGGAAGCAGGGGCTGCGGCCTCGATGGTAAATACCACGCAGATAACGGACAGCACCACGTCTATAAGAGAAAACTTCTTTCCAAGCATACGCCTGGTCCCTTCATGAGGAGAGCGGGACCGCTTGCCGACGGGCAGGCAGCGGCCGCGAGGCTCAAGACCAAGCAAAGTCCTCGCGCTTATATCATCGTCCCAAAAGCCGCGAGGCGTTAGTTTATTCCGGATTAAAGTCCGTTTGAAGAGTTATAACCTGAATAAACTGGTTTAAATAAGCAGCTCAAATTACCAGTGCATGGTTTAGGATATTTTTGATACACCGTTCGCCAAGTAATGCAGGGACCTTTTGTTGATGCTCCCCACGGGCCGAGGGATTAGGAAGGAGCGCTCATGGCAAGCTCAATTTTCTTCTTCTATACCCTGGGTATACTGATCGTTTTTATTGTCACGGCTGTCCTGTCAATTGCTGCTTGGGCATCTTCTGGACGCAAACTCTTTATCTACGCTTCGGGCGCCTTCATTTGCTACACGGTGGAAATCATCGAGATCTTCTTCAACGAGCATATCTCGCAAAACCTCACCTTTACCGTCTACGAGTACTACAGCGTGAGCATGCCCATCCTGCGCACGCTCATCGCCACACTCTCCCAGGCGTTTATCTGGGCCACAGTTTTGCGCGCCCTCGACAAGCATTCTCAAAAGCTCCTTGTTATCCCTCCGACCGTCTTCCTTGCTGCCGAGGCCCTCATCCTTACCCTCATGCCGGCGGGGCGTTTTATGCAGTTTGCGTACTACACCACGCGCCAAGTTTTCTTGTTCTTCGTCCTGGGCTACATCGTGTATCACTACGTGACTACCAAAGATGAAAATCAACGCATGCGCCTTGGCCGCTACAAGAAACACCTTGTTGTTACCGCAATCATGCTCGTATTTGTGCTCCTAGAAGACGCCTACAATATCCTGTGGGCACCCATGGGAACCAACTACCAAGACATCATGCTCTATCTCTCAGAGCGCAATATCTCCGAGAACATCCTTGCCTGCTACCTCGCCGTGCTCATCATCCGCTATGCCTTTAGCGTGCTCTCGATTCGCCTGCGCGAGGCACCCGACAAAAACGATGTGACCGACCTCGAGCGCCATGTCGATGAGCAGATGGAGTTCTTTACCTCCAAGCACAAGCTTTCCAAACGCGAATCGGAAGTCCTCAAGCTCGTTGTACTGGGCAAGAACAACCAGGAAATCGCAGAGGAACTCTTCCTCGCCCTGGGAACGGTTAAGACCCACGTGCACAACATCATGGTCAAAACCGGTTGCGCTGGCCGCGCGAGCCTCACTAAGGCCTTCTGGAACAATTAGAGAAGATGCTCGCCGGGCACATGCCAGCGAGCATCCTTTATCCGACTTGCATGTTTTTGCTACCAAACGGCAGCGGCAATGCCCTATTCGGTGTGGCGCACGTGCACGGCCCCCCGCACGATACACTTGCTTATGCCATAGGTAAGCGCAAAGTAGCCACCATAGGCAAAAAGAAAGACCGTACAGATAAGACCCACGGTACCACCGATATCAAACCCGCCAAAAAGCAATACCAAGCTAATGATCACCCGCAGCGCGACCAGCGAATGTGCCAGACCGACACCCAACGGGAAGAAAAAGAGCACCGCCTGCTGCAAAAGAATCGAATGGTCGATAGCCAGCCTATCGCATCCCACCTCAGAAAGCACGCGGACGCTCTTGGAAGAATCGGCCACGCTTGAGAGTTGCTGGATGGAAATGATAGCCGCACAGGCAACTACAAGAACAAAACCGATATAAATGCAAAGATAGCTAATCATGCCGTTCATGCCATCGGTCTGCTCAATCATCTCGTTGCGATTGATCGACTCGCCCCAAAAGCCAATATTGGAACCATCGTTCTGGTAAACATTCGTACCGATACCGATTCCAGCATCATTCAAGGAAGACAAATCTGCAAACTCGGCATCGATCTTCTCGAAATCGGCCCCATCCTTGTAATTGACCAACAGCGAGCTGCGCTGCAGGGCAAATCCCATCTGATCCACAACCGCATCGGGCAAAACCACGGTGCCGGAATTTAGACCCAATGCCGAATTGCAAAAAGCCCCCGCCTGCGGGTCGATTTTGTCCGCCCCTGGGACAAGTGTCTTGCCGTCCAGCGTGATTGTTGTACCAGCAGAAAGAATGCTATTGAACATGTCATCAAGCGTATCGCCCATATCGCAGGTGATGAGATACTGATTGTCCGCCAGATGAAGTTGGTCAAAACCACGAAACGCCAAATACTTGTTGTAGTCGCTAAGCTTAACGACGGGAATACCCTGATACATGACGGTAGTTTCGTTCATGCCCGCCGGTAACGCTGTTTTTGAACGACGAATTAAATCGTCGAGTAGGATCGAAGGGTCTTCTTCACCCGCAGGAACCGAAGAATAGATATCGACCTGTTGGACGCCCTTGGCAATCTTTGCGAAATCGACACCCCGCTCCTCCAGCGCCGCCTGCATATCGTAGGGCTCACTCGGCATAACGTACTTCGTTATCTCGCCATCTTCGCTCGATTTGACGAACTCGGTGAACTCGGAGTTGTTGTACATGACGTTGCAGGAAAAATCGGCCGGCGTGCAGCGAAGAAGGCTCGCGTTCATAGCGCTTGCAATAGACATGCCGCAGGCAACCGACGTAATTGCAAAAAACAGAATCATGGCGATGATTGCCATGGACATCGAGATGGTATTGATCTTTGCTGCCAGCTGACGCATGGTAAACATATTGAGACCGCGCCAGTACACTTTGCGCATGGTCTGCAAAAGCTTGAGAAGCAGTCCTGAAAGTCCAAAGAAAAAGGCAGCCGTGCCCACGGTCACCATGAGCGTAGTGATTCCAAAACGCCTCATGGCAAAATCAAGCTGGTCATTAGAAGCAGTAAGCGGCAGGCCATCGTGCAAAAGGCGGCAATATGCCCAAATGATCAGCGCAAGGCCGATCAAGCAAATGATGCCCGACAACAGGGGGTTTCTGGTTTTGATGCTCTCGTGTCTGCGCTCGGCGCCCATGAGGTCCACAAGCTTGACGCGTACCACAACACGCAGGTTGAACAGCAGCGTCACCACAAAGATGGCGACAAGGCAGCCTATCGTTATAAACAGAGCGCTCGGCGAGATAAAGAAATGGAAATTCGAAATCTGGGTTTTAAAGAGCGATGCGGTAAAAAACACCATGAGCTGCGAAAGGGCGATGCCGCAGATGATGCCAAGTACAAGTGCCGCCCCCGAAACGATAAGCGTCTCATAGGCCATTATGCGGGCCACCTGTCCGCGCGTCATTCCCAATACCTGGTACAAACCAAACTCGCGCTTACGGCGCTTCATGATGAAGTTATTGGCATAGACCATCAAAAAGCCCATAACGGCCGCAAGGAAGATGGTGAGCCTGGAGAGCAGCTCGGACATGATCTCGCGCATGCCGGCAGTCTTGATGCCCGCAATATCAACCTGCAGTGAAATCGTATTGAAGGCATAGAAGACCGTCACGCCCAAAGCGAGCGTAAGCAGATAAATGAGGTAGTCGCGACTGGCGCGTCGAACGTTTCCCCAGGCGAGTTTACAAAGCATCGGACACCTCGCCGCCCATAATGGCAACTACATCCATGATGCGGTTGAAAAACGCCTGACGCGAATCATCGCCACGACGCAACTCGGTAAAGATGCGACCATCGCGAATGAACAGTACGCGATTGGTATAGCTCGCCGCATAGCCGTCGTGCGTCACCATGAGCACCGTTGCATTATAGGTACGATTGAGGTTCTCGAAGTTCTCCAACAGCATGCGAGCGTTCTTGGAATCGAGGGCGCCCGTTGGTTCATCGGCCATAACCAGCTTGGGGTTTGTCACCAAAGCGCGCGCAGCAGCCACACGCTGCTGTTGGCCGCCGGAAAGCTGGAAGGGGTATTTATCCAGTACATCGGAGATATTGAGGCGTGCAGCCATCTCCTGCACGCGCATGAGCGTCTCGTCAGCAGAAAGACGCCCGATGGTTAGCGGCAGCGCAATGTTCTCGCGCGCTGTAAGGGTATCGAGCAGATTTGAATCCTGGAAAATAAAGCCCAGCTGTTCGCGGCGGAACTTTGCAAGCTTTGCGTTCTTAATTTTCGTAACGTCTTGGCCGTCCACGAAGATACCGCCGCTCGTCACGGCATCGATGGTAGAAACGCAGTTGAGCAGTGTCGACTTGCCGGATCCCGAGGCACCCATGATGCCCACGAACTCGCCGGTTTCCACGATAAACGAAACATCGTTGAGCGCCCGTGTCACAGCGCCACGAGAACCGTATACCTTCTCGATATGGTTTACTTCCAAAACGGGCGGTGCGCCAACGCGCACACTGTTCGCCTGTGCCGAAAACACTGGGGACATCGTATCCACTCCTTAGAATCAGCTTTCATCGTACGTCAAGAAACAGGGCATATGCTCGCTATCTATAGTCGTTTCTTAAGGAGCGGGGCGCCATCGATTTGGCTTACAGGGCCCTTGCACTTTTGTAAGGCAGCACGGCGCGCCCGCTTGCATGCGCGCCCCTTCGGGTAGAAAATAACCGCATCAAACTCGATCAACATACCGCAAAGGAGACCGCCACCTGTGAAAACCGTGCATGTAGCCGCCGGCATCATTCGCAATCCCCAGGACAACTCGGTACTTGCCGTCCAGCGCGGTTACGGAGACATGCAAGGGCTTTGGGAGTTTCCCGGCGGTAAGGTGCAGCGTGGAGAAACCGCCTACGACGCCTGTATCCGCGAGCTACAAGAAGAGCTCTGCGTCAAGGTGCACAACCTACGCGCCTTCTACACGGTTGAATACGACTATGAGGCGTTTCACCTATCCATGGAGTGCTTCTTTTGCGATATCGCGCGCGGAAAGGTTTCTGCCGCCGATCAGCAAAAGGCCATCCGCTGGGTGCCGCAGCGCTCGCTCGCAGACCTCACGTGGATGCCCGCCGATGTCGAACTCGTTCGCGCGCTCATCGCCGCCGCAAAGGCAACCGATATCGCCCGCGAAATTCCCGATGCGGACCTGGAGTCCCCTACCCCCAAGCGGCCATCATCCGCCAAAAAACGCACCAAGAAAAGCCTGGTAGACACCTTGGATACACAAGGGCTTTCTGCAAGCGAGACCGAACTCGTGCGTCGCCGTGCCGCCATCAAAAAGTCCATGCAGGGCAACAAGCGCGCCAATACCAAACCTGAGATGCTCGTGCGCCAGCGTCTGCGCCAAGCGGGTCTCACGGGCTATCGCCTGCAGTGGAAAAAAGCCCCCGGCAGGCCGGACATCGCCTTCCCCGGCCGCAAGGTCGCCATCTTTGTCAACGGTTGCTTTTGGCACCGCTGCCCACATTGCAACCCCAGCGTACCTAAGCGAAACGTTGAGTTTTGGGAAGCGAAGTTCGCGCGCAACGTCGCACGCGATGCCAAGGCACAAGCAGAACTCGCTAAAGCCGGCTGGACGAGCATCGTTATCTGGGAATGCGAACTCAAGCGCGATCGCATCGACCAGACAATGGAACGCGTTATCGACACCGTTCGCTCGGCACGGTAGCTAAAGGCAAGCTCCCGCACGAGCGAACTGTGACCGGCTGGGCCATGATCCAATCCAGATCTTCGTCGAGTTTGGGCATGTGCTTAACCTTGAGGCCGTCTGCCAGCACGCCACGGCACATCACATGCTCAAGATGGCTTAAGCGCGAAAGATCTTCCAGTGGATTGTTACGGCAGACGATGATATCGGCCGCCTTACCCACCTCGATAGTTCCCGTCTCCTTGCCCAGGCCCAAAAGCTCCGCATTGACCTGCGTGGCGGTGTGCAAGGCAAACGTCGTGGATACGCCTACGTACTTGGCAAAATAGGCAACCTCGCGCCACATGTCGTACTGGGTGACATATGGACAGCTCGAATCGGTTCCCAGGCCCACGGGAATACCCGCATCAAGTGCCTCGCGTGCGCATTTGATGATTCCCTCGCACACAATATCGCCGTTGAGCTTTTGAACCTCTGTCGACGCCGTTTTCTCGGGATCGAGCAGCGCAAACGGAAGGGCCGGAGAGATGGTACAAGTGAGCGACGCGGGACGCCCAGGGAGCTGCGTTCCCGCCGCACCGTGGAAAAGTTCGCGCACATCGTCGGTCATGGGTGCGCCGTGCTCGATAGTATCCACACCCGCTTGCAAGGCAACCTTTACGCCCCCAGTGCTCTCGACATGCGCCATAACGGGGAGCCCAAGGTCATGGGCCGTTTTGCACGCAGCTCGCGCCACCTCGAGCGACATGCGCAAAACGCCCGGCTCTCCCGGAACCTCGGCGTCAAAGACGCCTCCTGTCACGAAGAGCTTGATAGTGTCGGCACCGCGCGCGGACAAATCGCATACGTAGTCGCTCGCCTCTTGCGGCGTTGTGGCCACCTGGGCAAAAAGGCCCGCACCATGACCATTGGGCACAGTGATTCCCGTACCCGGTGCCACGATGCGCGGGCCAAGATAACGTCCGGCGTTGATAGCATCACGCACAGCGATATCGGCATACAGAGGGTCGCCCGCACCGCGCACACACGTCACACCGCTTGCAAGCTGCTGCTGGGCCGAGCCTTTAAGAATATGGCGCACAATCATGCGGCCAGGGGCATTATCCAGGCGGCGCATGAGGTCGCCGGCGTTTCCCGCCGACACGGGCTTGCCCGAGCCGCAAAAATGCACATGCATATTGATAAGGCCTGGCAACAGATAAGAATCATGCAAGTCGATCACCTTGGCCTCGGCAGGCAGCTGGGCTGTCGCCGCAGGCTCAATGCGTACGATGCGACCCTTGTCAACAAGCACGGACATACCACGCTGCGGCTCCATGTCGCACGTGCCATCGAGAATCGTCGCATTAATGAATGCAAACATGCGCTCTTGCTTCGCTGCCATGGTAACTCCCCTGCATCATTTGGATACATGTGTTGCTTAACGTTTGAGTATACGGGAATCAGCCGTGCAGCAGCTCCATAAGGCCCATCAATTCACCAGCGGCGTTTACCACTCAGTCCCACGCAAGAAAAAAGCCCGCCATCCCAAACGGAATGACGGGCACGCAAAACCAGCGTCTCCAACCCTGTTTACAGCAGGGAAACCCGCTGCAAGGAACTACTTGAGCGACGTTCCGCAGTAGATGCAGAAGTTCATAGATTCGTCGACTTCCTTGCCGCAGTTAGGACAATGCGGGGCTGCGGGGGCAAAGAGATCTGCCACCTTGCTTCCGCAACCGGCGCAGAACTTGTCAGTGGGCTGAAGAGTCGTGCCGCACTTGGGGCAGGTGCGAACCTTTGCGGGAGCGGGCTCGAGTTCGGCTTCGGGGTCGTCGGCAGGCTCCAATGGCTCTTCTACAGCAGCGGTTTTCGCAGCAGCAGCGGTGGCCTCGGCCTGGGCGCGCGCGGCCTCTTCGGCGGCTCGGGCAGCCTCTTCCTCAGCAATACGAGCCTGCTCGGTCTCATACTCGGCACGGGCGGTCTCAATTGCCGCGTTCTGTTCATCAATCGCCGCGTTAATGGCGTCTACCTCGGCAAACTCATTGGCAAAACGGGTAGCGAGCTCGGTTTCACGCGCGGCCGGGTACAGCGCCTCGCCCAGCTTGGCATAGGCGGGACCAAACGTTTCGCGCAAACGCGCAATCTCATCTTGCGCAGCCTGTATCTGTACGTTCAGCTCTTCTTCGGTCATTATGACACCTGCCAATCTTATATGGGCCAAAGGCATAGCCACCATCGAGTTGCCGCTATTGTATACCGCTCCGTATGAGCATTGCCTCGCACATCTACAGAAACGCCGAACCTAAGCACAGGCAGCGCAAGCGCTACATTAGCTTCGTCTCTTCGAGCTTCTCGATAATCCAGTTGTTCGCACGGATCACCGGACGTCGGAACAGCAGGCCAAGCGCCAAGGACGGCAGCAGGTACAGGGCGAGGATACCCATCTCGATCCAGACTTCAGCCCCATATGAACCCGCGATAGCCGCGTGCATGGCCGCAATACCATGCGTGAAGGGCAAGAACGGATAGACCGACTGGAAGAACGGCGCCGTCATCTCGATGGGGAACGTGCCGCCCGAACCGCCTACCTGCATGACCAGCAATACCACCGCGAGCGCTTTGCCGATATCACCAAACGAAACGGTAAAGGTGTAGATGATATTGGAAAACACCAAGCTCGCGATCCATGCTGCCAAGATGAACTGGAACGGATGGATGCACTGAATGCGGAAGAACAAAATGTCGCCCAGGCACACGAGCGTTGCCTGACACAGCGCGAGCATGCCAAAGAGCATGTAGCGGCCCAGATAAATCTCGTGCAGGCGGAACGGCTTTAGCTCGTTGAGCAGTTTATCGTCCACCGAGACCTTCATCATGGCGGCAAGAACGATACTCCCCACCCACAGAGAGAGAATCGTGTAGAACGGTGCCATGGAGCTGCCATAGTTCTTGATGGGATAGATGGCCTTGCGGTCGATTCCCACCGGCGCCGCAAGGGCATCGGCGAGTCCCTCGGGATCTTCGCCGATAATCGCGCGGATGGAATCAAGGTCGTTATTGGCAACCGCAGTATCGAGCTTTTCCTTGATGGTGGAAAGATCCTTGCCTGCATTGGTGAGTGCTGTTGAGGTGTCGCTCAACACGCCATTGAGGTCGTTGAGGTTGCCGCTCAGCGAAGCGGCTGCATCAGAAAGCGACGCCACCGTGTCATCCAAATTCTTCGAGATATCGGTGCTTGAGGCGGCAATGCCCGAGATGGTGGACTGGAGCTGAGAAGCCTGATCTTTCAGGTTGCCCTCATAGTCGTCTTTCACGCCGCCGATGCCCGACTTGACCTGCGCGATCAGATCGGTGACCTCTTTTTTGGTCGCAGCGACGTCTGCCGCACCGGAAGACAGCTTAGAAGCCGCATCCGAAATGCCGCTCGACAGCGTATCGTACGAATCGGCAAGCTTGCCCACGCTCGCAGCAACCTGGTCAAGTTGGGCGGAAACCTGCGGGAACTTGGTCTTTAAATCCAAGATCTCCTGCTGGATACCGCGAATCTCCTCGGCATGTGAGCTCAAGTTATCGGCGATATCGTTGAGCTGGCCCACGGTAAGGTCCACATGGTTGCCTGCGTCAGTAAACGCCTGGTCCACCGCGCTCGATACCGCATCAAAACTGCCGGCACTATCCTGCAGCGCCTGATTGATGGAAGATGTGGCCCCCGAAAGCGCGGACTTGATATCGTCAAGTCCGTTTTGAGCATCCGTGAGAAGCTGGCTTGCCGCGTCAGACGTACTCGAATTCTGCGATAGCGAAGAGCCGGCATTGGCAAGCAAGCCCGAGGAAGACGCAAGAACGTCCGAAAGGGAGGATACCGACTGGCCGGCACGCGTTAGCTCGTTGGCCCCATCGCCCAGCGAGGAGGACAGATGCGCCACGAAGTTCGCCACCTGGTCGCTATCCATAAACTCAAGTAAGCTCGAGGCGGTTGCCAAACCGATATTGCCAACCGTTTCGGTAAACGTCTTGTTGATCTGGCTTTGAACAGCGCTGGAGCCCTTTTCGGTCACGATCTGCGCGATCGCGTTGACCTTTTGGTTCTCGTAATACTCAATATCCGAATGCTTCACCTCGGTAGAGAACAGCGTCATCATGTTGGCGCTGAAGTCGGATGGAATCACCACGGCAGCATAGTACTTACCCGACTTGACGCCATCGACCGCTTCGTCCTTATCCACAAAGGTCCAGTCAAAGCTATCGTTGGCGCGCAGAGAGTTGACCACCGAGTCACCAATGTTCACCTCGACGGGAATCAAATCGCTCTTGTAGCCCTTGTCGGCATTGGCAACAGCTACCTTGAGATTGCCGGTATTGCCATACGGATCCCAGCTGCCCGCAATGTTGAACCAAGCATAGAGAGCAGGAACCACAACAAGACCCACGACCACGACCATGCCGATAACGCTATGGAGCACATTTTCGCAGTCACGACGGAAAAGCTTCAGGATATTTTTCATTCGGCATCACCGCCCTTCGTGTTTGAATCGTCTTGCTTGAGGTGCGCCCCCGGCAAGGGAGCGATTACATCCAGATCTTGTACCGCGCCCGGTTCCGCATGGGCGCCGAGAGGTGCGGAGTTAGCAGCAGTGTCCTCATCGACATCGTCAACGACGACAGCGGGTTTTTTGGCAGACTTTGCCGTAGGCTGCGGTGCTACCGACACGCCAAACATCTTTGCCACTCCAGGCATGGCCGAGGTGTGCTCGCGGATCTCGTTGCGCAGACTCTCGTCAGACAGAGCGGAGACGCGCATCTGCGTATTAAGGCTCTCGCGCACGTACTCGAGATTGATGAGATAGGCGGCGATGACAATAACGCTGACGATCCACAACACGAGCATCCAGATGCGCCCGTTGTTATCCAAATCGAGCGTGGACGTCAGAATAAAGAGCAGGAGCTGTACGCCAAAGATGGCGAAGAAGCCCGCCTTCACGCGACTGCCGTACGTACGAGCAAAGCGCGCTGCGCGCTCGATCAGCGCCTGACGGAACCCAGCGGTATCGAGAATGGCACGCATGGCCGTGCGCAGCGAGTAGCGCTGGCGCGGCAGGTCGTCCTTCTCACAAATCATCACGCCGGTCGAAGCGAGCTGGCGATCGAACAGCAGGTTGAGGTTGAGCAGCAAGGGACGCAGCCACACGCCGATCCCCAGAGCAATAGCAACATAGATAAGCAACACGCCCAGGTTGATGATGTAGTTCATGCCATACATGCCGCCCACGCACTCGCGCATGGCGTTAATACCGTAGGTGAAAGGCAGCAGCGGGTGCAGCCAGTTAAAGAAGGGCGGCATCATTTCGATGGGATACATGCCCGAAGATCCCGGAATCTGCACGATGACCAATATGACGCCGATAGCCTTGCCAATGTGCTTGAAGGCCACGCTCAGCGCGTAAATGATATTCACGTAGACAAACGAGATGCACATGCCCGCAAGGACAAACAGCACCGGATGCAGGCACTGAACACCAATGATCAGGTCGCCCACGCAGACGATAATCGCCTGCATGATTCCCAAGAGCATCATCAGCAGCCAGCGGCCAAAATAGCCCTCTTTTGCCGTGTAGGCGCCAATGCCCTCGCGGTCGACCTCGAGTTTGAAGATGGCGATAAGCACGTAGCCGCCCACCCACAGGGCGAGATTGGTGTAGAACGGCGCGATGCCCGAGCCAAAGCTCGCCACGGGGTACACCACCTTGCTCTTGATCTTCACCGGCGAGGTCATGAAGTCGGCGATGTCGTCGACATTGACGTCAAGCAGGTCGGCAAGCTGGCCCACTACCTCGGAGCTGTGAAGTGCCGCGACGTCGTTTGCAGCCACATCGAGCTTTTGCTGAATCGTCGCCAGCTGATCGCTCGTGTCGGCGAGCGTAGCCTTCGCCTGGTCGAGCAGGGAAGAAAGCTGGGTGAGCGACGAGCGCGCCTGAGAAATGGTGGGAGTAAGCGAAGCTAGGACGCCCTTAAGGTCTCCCGAGCAATCAGAGAATGAATCGAGGCCCGAATTGAGCTGCGGAATCACGCTGGTATTGAGGTCTTCTTGCATCTTTCCCAGCGCCGTCACGCCATCTTGCACACTCGTATTGATGGAATCAGAGGCGTTGGCAAGATTGCCAGCATCCGTCTTGATGGCGTCGCTTTGCGCCTGAAGGCCGCTCACAACGCCGGCCAAGTTGTCATTTTGCTGCTGCAGCGAAGAGGTAATCCGCGCGATAGAGCTATTGAACTCGGCATCGTCGGGCAGCGTACTGCGCAGTGCCTCGATAGCGGCATTGTTCTTGTCCACGAGACCCTGAACATCCGAGAGGGCAAGGTCGACCTTGGTCTGGGCCGCAATCACCGTACCGGAGAGCTTGCCCACGGCGGCATTTGCCTTTGACGAAGCCTGCGCCAAGCCCGTGCTGCCCTGCGCAAGAGCGCTTGAAAGCGAGGTGTGAAGCTTGGCAGCAGAGGTGCGAGTCGACGTAAGAAGTTGATTTCCCTGGTCGAGGGCATCGTTGAGAGAAGGCATCTGCCCACTCAAGCCGCCGAGCGCGGCATCCGCCGAAGCAATGGCATCTTTGGTGGTATCAATCGTGCCGGTCATGCCATCGAGCGCATCGCGCACCTTCTGCACCGAGCCGCTTGCGTTTTGAATGGTCAGGACAAGGTTGTCCTGGGCGGTCTGCGCGCCCGCCTCCAAGTCGACACCCGCCTTCTGCGCAATCTCCACCACCGTCTGGCTCACGGTGGAGACAAAGGTCTCGTTAACCTGCTCTTCCACCGTATTTGCACCCGTATCGGTCACCTTGACGGCAACGGCACTCTTCTTCTCGTTGACGTAGTAGGTCAGTTTGGGCTGATGGAAGTCGCCGGAGAGCATGCTCAACATACCCTCGCTAAAGTCGGACGGGATGACGAGCGCGGCGTAGTACTTCCCTGCCTCGACACCTTCTTTGGCCTCCTTTTCGGAGTCCACAATGGTCCAGCCCAGCTGGTCGTTGTCCTTGAGTTTGTCGATAACCTCGTCACCAGCATTAAGCTCGCCCACCAAATCGTTGGTAGTGCCTTTATCGTTATTGGCGACAGCGATTTTGATGTTCTGGGTGTTTCCGTACGGATCCCAATTGGCAACGATGTTGTACCACGCATAAAGCGACGGAATGATGCATACGCCGATGGTGATGACAAGCGCAACGGGATTGCAGAGCAGTCGTTTGATGTCGCGCTTGAAGATTGCGAGGGCTTTTTTCACGCAGAGCCGTCCAATCACGAGTTCGAGTGAGCTACATTTAGGTCTATTCTACGCGTACATCTGTACATCTGCGCAGTCCAAGCCTTATTTTTAACGCAACGAAATATACTACAAGTGTATATAAATGTACACTTGTAGAAAATCTCTCCAAATCGTTTCGATATTTGGAAGCAGGCCCTCCGTCCCTTCCCTCTGAGATGTGGCTTCACGAACA
>OLNE01001690.1_pt1 | contig 15198 bp, 12 predicted proteins | sample 1672431 | NCBI WGS metagenome assembly OLNE01 (sample SAMEA3136685, study PRJEB25190) | human gut metagenome | reverse complement strand
TTTTTGATTTCAAATTCGTTTACCATGCTTATTTTCCTCCTAAAGCAATTTGGTTATTTTGCAGTTGTCAGGTGACCGGATTCCAATCCCTGATCAACTACGTGTGTTATTTTATTTCTAAGGAGATTTTACTCCTTATTATCAAGATTGTCAAGAATTTATCGTTGTTTTATGTTGTTTTTATTATGATTAAAATGTTGTTTTTGTTGTTTTTTTGATCATCCACCGATCTGAACCTGTAAAGAACTCACGGATTCTGCAGCTTTTTTCAGTGTCTGCATATGTTCCATGGTCGGAGGAAGAATTCCCTCCATTAAATATGGTCTTCCAAGACCGATATATTTATCCTGTCCAAGTCTGTGATACGGAAGAAGGTGAAGATGTTCCACACCCGGAAGTGTGTTTGCAAACTCTGCGATTCCCTGAATCTCTTCTACTGTATCATTGAATGTTGGAATAACCGGAACACGAATGATCAGCTTGCACTGACCCGAAAGAGCAACCTTACGAGCATTTTCCATCATAAGATCATTTGCACGTCCGGTAAATTCTTTGTGCTTTGCCGGATTGGTGTGCTTGATATCCATCAGATACAGATCTAAATAAGGAAGTATCTTTTCTATCGTCTCATATGGAGCGCATGCCATGCTCTCAAGAGCCGTATTTATTCCTCTTTCCTTTGCAGCTCTGAGCAGATCTCTTGCGAAATCCGGCTGGCAGAGGCTTTCTCCTCCGGAAAGGGTAAGTCCGCCTCCGGATCGTCTGTAATACGGACGATCTTGTTCTACCGCCTCGATCATCTCGCCGACAGTCACATCTCTTCCGATCACCTTGTCCTCACCAAGAACCTTCATTGTCTGGATCTTGTATTCCTGTGATTCCGGATTGCAGCACCATCTGCATCGCAGAACACAGCCCTTCAGAAAAACAATTGTACGGATTCCCGGGCCATCGTGGATCGAATAACGCTGGATGTCAAAAATACGGCCTTTTGTATTTAAATAATCCATAGTTTTTACCTTTTTAGAAGCCCTGCTCTGTTCTTCTGATGATATCATCCTGAAGGGAACGGGACAGTGTTGTAAACAGCGCACTGTAACCAGCAACACGAACAACCAGATGAGCATATTTTTCCGGATGCTTCTGAGCATCAAGGAGTGTCTCTCTGTCAACAACGTTAAACTGCATATGCATACCTTTCTGATCAAAGAAGGTACGGATCAGCGCAACAAATTTTTCCAGGCCTTCTCTTCCGGCCAATGCGGACGGATGGAATTTCTGGTTAAACAGTGTACCATTAGATACGATAAAGTGATCCAGTCTGGAAACTGATGTTGCAGCTGCAGTCGGTCCGTTAACATCCTTGCCGGCGCTTGGTGAAACGCCATCAGCAACTGGTGTATGTGCATAACGTCCATCCGGTGTGGCACCTGTCTGTCCGCCAAGCGGAACGTTTGCAGATACCGGATAAAGACCTGCCTGGAACTGTCCGCCTCTTGGATTGTGATATTTTAGAAGTGGACGACTGTATGTATATGCTACGTCTCTTGCGAAATAGTCCACATCGTCGATCGCATTACCGTATTTCGGTACTTCATCGATCATGTGATGGATTTCTGTAAATCTGCGAAGCTGTTCTTCTGTAGGTTTTAATCTTGCTACAGTCTGTGCAACGGCTTTGGCTGTATCTGTGTTGACTGCCATTCCGCCTTCCTGCATTCCTTTCAAAATCATTTCTGTCATATCAGAAATGGACTGTTCATCAAGACCTTTGTCATAGTTCCATGCCAGAGCCTCTTTGTATTCTTTCATGGAAACCTTTTTATCTTCATAGACAAGCTTGCGGATCGCATACAGGGAATCTGCCATGTTTGCAATACCAAATCCCTGCGGACCAGTAAAGTTATAAACAGCTCCACCTTCCTGAACAGTAAGACCTTTGCTGATGCAGTCATCTACCATACATGATTCATATGGAAGAGGAACTCTCTCCGCATGAGCCACATCGATTGCATTATCTGCATTGACCATAAGTGAAATGCAGTATTCCATCTGTTTCTTATAAGCATCATAGAATTCTTCGAATGTAGTCATCTGTGTGACATCACCTGTCTGAACTCCAACCAGTTCTCCCTTATCCATACCATTGGAGAATACCAGTTCAAGCGGGCGGCACATATTGAAGAATGCTGCATCATGCCATCCATCTGTCTTGCCGGCTTTCTGAGGTTCTACGCATCCGATGATATTGTATTCACGGGCATCCTCAAGAGTCAGTCCTCTGCTCTGGAGTGCCGGAATAATAACTTCATCGTTGTAGTAAGCCGGAAGACCGATACCTGTTCTTGTAAGCTCAGCTGCTTTGATCAGCAGTTCATGAGGGGATCCATTCCATACACGGATGGAAAGCGAAGGCATCGGAAGGTGTACATGCATGGATGCAAGGATACACATAACAGAAAGATCATTCGTAACGTCGTTTCCGTATTTATCCTGTCCGCCAACGATCAGGTTCTGGAAAAGACTGTATCCAGCAAACCCTTCTGCAGATGCTGCATCACGGACTTTGTTAAGGTCGTTTAATTTAACCCAGATACAATCCAGAAGTTCCTGTGCGGATTCTCTGGTGATGATACCCTTATCAAGGTCTGCCTTATAATAAGGATACATATACTGATCAAATCGTCCCGGAGAGATTGAATGTCCGCTTGATTCAACCTGAAGGAGCTGCTGTACAAACCAGAAGGACTGGCATGCTTCGTAGAAGCTTGTAGCTCCGTTTGCCGGTACACGGCTGCAGTTCTCGGAAATCTGCAGAAGTTCCTGTTTTCTGACAGGATCTGTACACTCAGCTGCCATCTTTGAAGCAAGCTCTGCGTAACGTTCTGCGTATTCAATAACCGCCTGACAGGAAAGAATAACTGCATTCAGGAAATGAGATTTTTTGACATAGTTGCCATCTCCAACCTGACATTTGGCAAGCTCTGCTTTTGCTCTGTCAATGATTCCCTTGTAACCAATCTCAAGTACTTCCTCATACTTAACAGTTACATGACCGACGCCATTATAAAAATAGTTGCCTGGTGTAAAAATGTTGTGTTCAATTGCTTTGATCGCTTCCGGAGCCATATAAGATGTAGCAAGATCACTGGAGGTTTTGCCTTTCCAGTATTTGTGCACTTCTCTTAACTCCTGTTTGGTCTCTTCGGCAATAAAAAACGGGTCCGCGCTCCTCGTTTCAACGGTATCCAGTTCATCCTCAAGCCACTGATAAGAAAATTCCGGGAATGTCTGGCATCCTCTCGGCGCGATCGTACTGCTTCCAACAATCAGTTCGTTATCACGAATGATGATCGGGATATTCCGGAGAATATGAGCAAAAGCTTCCGCACGTCTTGTTACGATCGGCTCGCCTTCCGTAGCTTTGTATGATTCTGTGATCAGCTTAGCTCTGGCAGATTCGATTACCGGCATCTTCGCATAAAGTGCTTCCACCAGCTTTGGAATTCTGGATGACTTTGGAACATCTGTGGTATTAAACATCTCCACGCTTCTCCTTTCTTATGATGTCTCAAACATCATATCTCATATGTATCAGCGAACGTGCCACTGGCACCTCTCCGATATGCGATGCAAATCAGAGGGCGAAAGTACGCCACGATTCATATAAAGTCATTATACTCTACACCCACTCAAATGTCAACAGAATCCAACATTATTTCTCGTTTATTTATGCGGTTTTTATTGTGGTTTTTGTTTGTTTTATGTTGGTTTTTAGTTGGGATCCAATTTTTCGGTTGACTTTTGTGGTTTTGACTGCCATACTAAAAATACCAATTATTATGTGAGCAAAAAATGGATTGTTTTTCTCTGTTTTTATAGATCAAAGGGAGTGAACATTATGTATCTTTCTGATGTACATACGCATTCTGTTGCGAGTGGCCACGGAACCACCTGCACGATTTCTGACATGGCAAAAGCAGCCTCTAAAAAAGGATTGAAGCTTCTGGGTATTACCGATCACGGACCTGGCACTCTTGCTGCCGGTACTTCTTCTTATTTTCGTAGTCTGACTTATGCGCCAAAGAAGCGATTTGGAATTGAACTTTTATTTGGTGTGGAATTAAATATTCTGGATATTGACGGTCATCTTGACCTGAATGATGAACTGCTCGGAGAATTGGACTATGCAATCGCGAGTATGCATGCACAGAATTATAAAAGTGGATCTGTCAAAGAAAACACCAGTGCCTATCTCAATGCCATGACACATCCGTGCGTAAAGATTCTTGGCCATTGCGACAATCCGGCTTTTCCGGTGGATTATGAAACTCTGGCAGTCGGTGCCAAAGAAAACGGGGTTATTTTTGAGATCAACGAGGCGTCGCTTGCACCATATGGATATCGTGGGGATACGCGAGATAATAACAGGGAAATCCTGAAATATTGTATGAAATATGGGATTCCGATCGTGTTGTCGAGCGACAGTCATGGTGCGGGACATATCGGAGATTTTACGTGTGCGGCAGAGTTTGTGCACGAGATGATGTTCCCGGAGAAGATGATACTGAATAATGATATTCCTCGGTTGAAGATGATACTGAGTGAGAGGTAGGAATCTTAGATTCTATAATAATAATAATAATATATATCACGAAAAAGTAAACAGTCTCCTGACTTGTTGACACGCTGCATTTCCGGATTCTTCCCGCGCATCTATCGATGACTGCTTTTGCAAACTCGCACCCAAGGGTGCTCAAACAGTGCAACGCAGCCATCATTAGCGCAGTCAGAATCTACGGAAATTTGCTGAGTCAAAATGTCAGGAGACTGTTTCCTTTTTCTGTATATAGAAATATAGCTCAGGCTTTCTTTTGTTTTTCCCACGCTCTCGTGTCCGTATCATCTTTGTGGTGCCACCACACCCTGAGGGAATTTACGCGGCCTGTGGCCGCTGTCGTGCGAGGCCTTCCCGGTTGTAGGGAAGCGGAACTGATGCCCCCTGCTGGAGAGAATAAAAAGTTTGAAATGATTACAATGTTCTGTCGCCAGTTTTGCTCTGTTCTGGATGGTAGAATATACGCTCCGTTTACGGAACTCAGCAAGGCTTCCGTATATTTCATACATGCCAGCTGCGGTTGCGGAGCATTGTCTGAGCGGAGCGAGTTATGCGGAGCAATCGCAAATAAGCGCATGTATGAAATTCGGGAACGAAGCGTGTTCAGTAAACGGAGCGTATATTCACCGTAAACAGGAAGCAAAGAAGCAAACATTCGTCACCAATAACTACTCTTTATTTTCCCGCATCTCCCTCATCAGTTCCGCCAGCTCGCTGTATTTTCCGGTTACATACCCATAATTCTTCGCCTTATGCGGCAACTGACAGTTCGTGCAGTCTTTGATTCCTTTTTCTGTTATTCTGAAATTTCCACCACACTTATCTCCTAGTGCATACAGCGGACAATAGCAGAACAAGCAATTAAAGTTTTCCGGATCTGCACCTTCGTGGCACGGAAAATATTCGCATTCTTTATTGCTGAAAAAGGCATAATGTTTCCCTTCCCAATATGGTTTTTCCATTTTTCTTCACCTCATTATATAAAAAAATCCAGTCACGGCACTGCCGTACTGGTCATCTTCGAAACATATTTTAGAGGATTGCGATACTGCTCCGGGGTAGACAATGAATCCGTTCAAATATGCGGAGGGAACGAATGCATCCGGAGTAGTATCGCCTGCCATTTAATCATACCCTTAAGGGGTTTTGGCTTATATGCCTGTGGCGGCTACCACAGCCATAAAGGTATAATTCATACGAACAGGCGAATTCCATAAAAAAATGCCTGCTTCCAATAAGCAGACAACACTCCGGGGCTGCGGATTCCCCAAAGTTGGTTGTTACACTTTACACGGAAGTTTAACCTCGCCATACAAAGCAGGTTTCCTGACTTCAGGATCATCACTTCTTTTCCCCTTCTCATACTATCGTACAATGGGATATCGAAAAGTCGCTCCTCTGTTACAGTGACCGGATCGCTCAGGATTTTCACCTGATTCCCTCTTCTGACTGCTACGCGGATTACAATCAGCACTTCATATGTTCAATATGGAATTATACTGACATCATAATAGCACGATGTCAGTATGCTGTCAATAACCCACATAGCATTTTGTCAAATTTTTATCATTTTCTTTCAAAGATCATGTCTTTTCTTTATTTTACACATTTTATATTTACAGCGACTCTTTATATTCTTTCACTGTCATTTCCGTATACTGTTTAAAAATGCGGCAAAAATATCCCTCACTGTTAAATCCGCACTTTTCTGCCAGCTTCTTTACCGGATAATCAAATTTACGAATCATTTTCTGCGCTTCCCTTATGCGAACACGATTCAGATAAGAGGAATAATTTTCTCCTGTTGCTTCTTTAAACATTCTGCTCATGTAATAAATACTGACATTACAATGTTCACTGATTTCATTCAGAGAAAGTTCTTCCTGAAAATGATCCTCTATATACTGTTTTGCCCTGCTTACAATATGATTCGAGTCACTGTTTACATGTATTCTGTTACAGATTTCCTGACATCGTTCCGCGAACCACTGCTTAAGTTTTTCGTTTTCTTCATGCCCCATGCATTCCCGGCAGATCCTGCTCAGATAAAAACTTTTCTCCTGTTCTTCCCCAAAATACATTTCTTCTTCACGAATAATTTCCAACAGTATATCAAGAACAACTGCTGCTACAGCTTCCACTGTTTTGCCATGCAGTTTGAAAAAAATATCCTCTGTAATCTTATCCAGTTTTTCCTGATCATCTTCTCTTATTGCCTGATACAATTTTATTTTTTCTTTATTCAGATACGCTTCATTTTCTGTCTTTACGCCAAACACATCATTATAATGGCGTATTGTAATATTACTTCTTCCATCCTGTAGCGCATAAATTCCTTCATTATATGAGACATACATATCCTCCGGCATTTTGCGTACAGTTCCTATACCAGCTCTTATTTTCATAGAATCATGTCCGGCAACTTTTCCAAGAATAATATGAACAAGATTGATTGCATCAATCCTGCTTTGATATTCATTTTTTTCTTCTTCGACCGGCACCAGGACTGCAACTCGATCCTGCTGTTTCTGAAGAACACCAAATTGTATAAATTCTTTTATCTCTGCACACAGATGTTCCATCGTTTCTTTCTTTTCAGTCAGAAATTGAAATGAATTCCGCACCGAAAGATTTTCTCTGTTTCTTTCATAAATCTGAAAAACAACAATATAACCTTTTTCAGCATACAGATTCAACGCATTCATATAAGAACTGATTCGTTCTTTATCTGTATTCCCACCGCACAGTCCTGCCATGATTTCTTCTTCTACAAGCGGTCTGATCTGTTGAAGAAGATTTTTCAGTTTATCATTGTCAGCCTGGGCTTTACGTTCTTTTTCAATTTTTTCGATGCAGCCGTGCACCGTAGTAAGCAATTTATCACGTTTTGTAGGTTTCAGCAGATAGTCAAACACATGATTTCGAAGCGATGCCTGTACATACTCAAAATCACTGTATGCGGTAAACATGATCACCTGCGTTCCTTTCAGCTCTTCACCCGCCATTTCAACAGCCTCTATTCCAGAAATTCCAGGCATCTCAATATCTACAAACACAATGTCGTAATCATTTTTTCTAAGCAGCTGTAATAACTGTACACCATTTTCCGCTTCGCCGGTCACCTTGATTTCCGGGATACTGTTTTCCAACATCATCTTGAGTGCATTTCTCTCTATTGCTTCATCATCCGCGATCAGGACACGATACATTAACTCTCACCCTCCTTTTTAAAAGGAATTATGATTTGTATTTTGGTAAATTTCTTTTCTTCTGAATCAATCTTAATCTTTACTTCGTTATTAAAAAACAGGCGAAGCCGTTTAAATACATTTGCAAGTCCAATGGAATTTTCTTCCTGAACATTGACAGATTCAACGGTCTTACTCCTGATTTCTTCCAATTTTTCCGGCGTCATACCAACGCCATTGTCCAAAATTATGATTCTGACCTGTGTATCAGAAAGCTTTCTGACATCTACACTGACCATCGCCTGATTAATATACATTCCCACACCATGTACAATCGCATTTTCAACAAGTGGCTGGAGAATCAGGCAGGGTACTTTCACTTTTCTGGCTTTCTCGTCTTCATTTATTATGAAGTCAATTCTGTCACCAAATCGGATCTTCTGTATTTCAACATAATCTTTTATATTTTCTATTTCTTTTTCCATAGAAACAACTTTTCCGAAATTATCCAGATTATATCGCAGGAATTCTCCAAACGATTCCAGCATCTCCGATGTATGCTCTGCATTTTCCATGTATGCCATCCTGGAAATGAGATTTATGGAATTAAACAGAAAATGTGGATTGATCCTTGCCTGGAGATTACGAAGCTGTGCTTCCTTGAGCCATTTCTCATTTTCGATCATCTTTATCTCATCTTCATGAAGTTTCTTTTCAAGTTCTGCTTTCTGAAGCAGCTCCCCATACTGATCACAGATTCTCTCCTGCATCTGCGAGATATTATTATTCAGTTCCGAAATTTCATTTCTGACATCTGTTTTAAAAATAGTCGGGCCAACTTTCCCTTCCAGAGTAAACTTCTTTGCACTTTTGGACAGGCTGTTGACCGGATGGATAATCGTCCTGTTCAGAACTATAAGAAGAAACAGACTCATGCAAAAAGTAATCAGTACAGAAGAGATTTTCACATACTCCAGCCACTTCTCGTAGAGTTCCATCTGTTCACCGGATACTGTATACTGTTTTTGAATATCTTTATAAACCTGATTCAATTTGTCCTGTGCGAATTCATAATTTTGTGTGCACCCGACTGTCTTACTCGCAATTTCAGTAAAATCTTTCCCCTGTATTGCCCTCTCCAGTCCCTGACATTCTTCTATATAAGTTTCTATTGTATAATACAGATCAATACTGCTGCGATTATATTTTTCTTCATTCAGATACTCTGTAAGCTGTTCTGAATCATCCAGGATATCTTCCGTTTCCAATTTACCCTTCTCTGTGTCCAGATTATCCAACATAAGTTTCCATCTATCCTGTAATATCTGAAGTTTTACTGTAATATCATTAAAGCAGATGCTGACTTTCATCAGCTTCTGGCTCTCTCTGTAAATCCTTTCCCTGAATATATCCTGTATGTTATTCAGTATCAACGTACTTGTAAAGATGATTCCTACTATTAGAAATACCTGAAAAAATAATGATTTTTTTCTTATCCTGTGTATTTTGTTCATATATAAATTCTCATTTTTCGTCTTTGTAGTCATCTGCCCGTATTACCGTGAGATCTGTGTAAATTTCACTGTTTTCAATTATCTTTCCTTCTGCAAGTTCTGTAAGCAGTTTCACCCCGTTGTATCCCATTTTTTCGGGCTGCTGAACGATTGTCGCATCGATCACTTGTTTTTTTATATAATCCATTGTTTCTTCATTATCATCAAATCCTACGATCCGAATCTTATCCGAATATCCCATTGCCTCAACTACCGCACCGGCAGCAACCGTCTCATACGCATTTGTACCAATCACAGCCGTCATATCCGGATATTTTTCCAGCATATCCTGAATTCTTTTCATGCTTGCATTTTTATTCATAGAATCTTTTTCTGTAAATTCATCATTCACATTTATCAGCTGAATTTCCGGATAATCTTTCAGAACATCTTCAATTCCTCTCAACCTTTTCTCCTGGTTTTCCACACTGGTCAATCGCAGAATTCCCACACATCCCTGTCCCCCGGTTACTCTCACGATTTCCTCTCCCGCAAGTTTTCCGGCTTCATAATTATCCGATCCTATAAAGCATAACCGTGAAGAATCTTCTATATCTGTATCAATATAAATCACCGGAGTTCCGGCATCTATGATTTTTTTTATTTCCAGTTCAATATCATCATATCTCCATCCGACTGCAAGAATTCCTTCAGAATTAGCCGCTACAGTCTCTCTGAGAGCATAAATATATTTATCGCTGTCCAATTGATCAATATCAATAGTTTCTACATCCACGTCATATTTTTCTGCCGCTTCTTTCATTCCTGCTTCCGCTTTTTTCCAGTACTCTTCCCCTGAAACAGGGTTTATCCACGTAAATCTGTGTTTATTGTCCGCTTTGATCTTCGCCATAACTTTTATCTGACAGACATACAGCAACATCACTATTATAGATACAAATACTAAAATTCGCTTTCTCAGGATTTTATTCTTTGAATTCTTTTTCTTTCGTTTATCCACTCCGTTTCACTCCCTGGTCTGCATATTCCACATATATTTCAATTCTGCCTCTTTTTCTAATCCTAACATATTTCCGATATCTGTACCCTGTTTTTTGCAAAATTATATTCTAAAAAGCTGCAGCACGATCTTCTTTCGGTATCCGACCGGAATTTCACATGCTACAGCTGTTTTTAAATTTTTAATGTCTCTTTGATAAATTCATATACAATCTCTTTCACTTCATCCTGATAAAACAGGTCATCTCCATGTTCTGCACCATCAAGAATATAGAAGTCAGATTCTACCCCATTTTCCTGTAATGTCTCATAAAAGATATGGCTCTGATGAATGTCCACGCTTTCATCTGCCGTTCCGTGAAGGATCAGCGTCGGTGGTGTATCTTTGCTCACATAGTACCTTGCACTGGCTTTTCTGCTCTGCTCTTCGGTATAGTCCAGGCCGAGCCAGTCCTCACAGCAGAATGGAGGAACATCATGGGAACATTTTTCTTTCTGAATTCCAACTTCCGAGATATCTACAAGACCATAAATATCTACAACCGCATTTACGCTGCTGTCATACTCCAGGAAATCACCCTGATCAAATTCTTTATGTCCACCGGTTGTTCCTGCCAGAGATGCCATTGTTCCACCAGCTGACTCTCCCATAATCACTACTTTATCCGGATCAATGCAAAACTGTTCCGCATGGGCTTTCAGATATCTGATTGCAGCCTTCACATCAATCAGGGCTCCCGGGAACATCGCTGTATTACTTGTTCGATATTCAATGCTGGCCACAACAAATCCTTTTCTGGCATAATACATCATTTCCGGAACCCACACTGCCCGGTCAACAACTCTGTATGCTCCACCACAAATCCATATAATCAGCGGCATTTTCTCGTGTCCTTCGCGTACCTTCGGACATATGATACTCATTTTGAGATTGTCCATCGTTGCCCCGTACCACGCAGGTACACAGGTAAATGCAATATCATTGATCAGTGACAATACTTCATGTTCTTTTTCTATTTTCAGTGTTTTTTTCATATTCATCCTCCTGCTGCCTGTTCGTTCTTTCCAGACATTGCCGACAGATACATGATTTTCTCCTGTGTACATTCTTCTGCATTCAAAACGCCTCTGATTTTTTCATCGGAAATCACCATAATTCTGTCTGCCATTGAAATCAGCTCCGGAAGCTCCGAGGAAATCATAATGATTGAAATTTCTTTTTTCACAAGATCCATCATGATCTTATATATTTCATATTTTGCTCCGATATCAATACCTCTGGTTGGTTCATCCAGGATCAGTATTCTCGGACTTCTGGCAATCCATTTTGCAAGTACAACTTTCTGCTGGTTTCCACCTGACAGCTGCTGCACTGCCGTATTCATATCCGGTGCTTTAATATTCAGGTCCTTAAAATATTCTCCTGAAATCTGCTGTTCTTTTTTTGTATTAAATATTCCATGTGATGAAACTTTTTCCAGAAGTGGAAGGGTAATATTTTCCCGGATACTCATATTGCCCACGATCCCATCTTTTTTTCTATCCTCGGTTGCAAGTGCAATGCCATAGTGAATTGCATCAGACGGATTTTTTATATCGGCTTTCTGTCCGTCAATGTAAATATCTCCGGAATTTTTTTTATCCTTTCCAAAAACAGCATTTACAAGTTCGCTTCTGCCTGCACCAACCAGTCCGGCTATCCCGAGGATTTCTCCTTTCTTCAATTCAAAAGAAATATCATCGATAATCTTTCTGTTTGGTATGGAAGGATGTGGCACGGAAAAGTTTTTCACTTCCATCACGGTTTCACCAATAGAAACCTGTTCCTTCGGATAGAAATTATTCATTTCTCTTCCGACCATGTCTTTCACAACTCTCTGTTCGTCTGTCTCCTGAATCGGATATGCTGCAACCGTTTTTCCATCCCGCAGCACAGCCACCCGATCAGCATTCTGGAACACTTCTTCCATTTTATGGCTGATCAGAATGCATGCAATGCCTTTTTTCTTAAGACTGTGCAGGATTTCAAACAGTCTCACAGATTCTTTCTGTGTCAGTGGAGAAGTCGGCTCATCCAGAACAAGTATCTTTGGATCTTTGCTGAGTGCTCTTGCAATAGATACCAGCTGCTGCTGACTTGCACCCAGCTGTCTTAAAATTTTATCCGGTTCTATATCAAGTCCTACCAGTGCCAGATATTCTCTCGCATTTTTGTTCATCAGCTTCCAGTCCACGGTTCCTTTTTTCATCGGCCATCGACCAATAAAAATATTCTCCGCAATCGTCAAATCCAGATGCATACTGATTTCCTGATAGATCATTCCGATTCCGGTTTTTTCGGACTGCGCCGGATTCATAAAGTGGCACCGCTCACCATCAACAAATATCTCTCCTTCATATGAATTTTCAGGATATGAACCACTTAAAATCTTCATAAGTGTTGATTTTCCTGCACCATTTTCTCCACACAGGGCAAGTATCTCTCCCTTATATGCCCGAAAACTGACATGATCCAGCGCAAGTACTCCCGGAAAACGTTTTGTAATATCTTTCATTTCCAAAATTACATTATTTTCCATATTTAGCTGTTTCCTCCTGAATTCTTCAGCCTCCTGTAAGTATCAATGATGACCGCAAGCACTATGATGATTCCAACAACAATTTTCTGCCAGTAAGGATTGACTTTCATCATCGTCATGGAAATTGTCAGAGTTTCCATGATGCATACGCCGATCACAACGCCAAAGATACTTGCTATACCACCATACATACTTACCCCACCGATGATTGTTGCTGCAATAACAGTCATCTCCCAGCCTGTTGCCGCTGAAGGCTGTGCCGTTGCCAGTCTTGCTGTAGACAAGATTCCTGCACTTGCACATAAGATTCCTGAAAGGACAAATGCCGTATATCTGACTTTTTTTACATTAATTCCACACACACGCGCCGTTTCCGCATTTCCGCCAACTGCAAGCAGTGAGCGGCCAAAAGTACTGTATTTGAGAATCCAGGCAGCTATCAGGGCAACTACCAGTGCTATATAAATACTCCACGGAATTCCCAGTGGTCCTGCTCCCCCAAGCCTTACAAATCCTTCCGGGAAGCCTGAATATGCACTTCCCTGTGAAATAACATTTACGACCCCTCGGAAAATATACTGGGTTCCCAGCGTTGCAATGAACGCCGGGATATCAAATGTATTTACAATAAAACCATTTACAAGACCTGCAAGAGCTCCGATGATCAGCCCGCATATACATGCCAGAACCGGATGCATTCCTACATTTTTCATAAGTACTGCAATCACAATGCCAGAAAGAGCATAAATAGAACTTGACGAAACATCCATCATTCCGCATGCAAACAGAAACGTTGCCCCGATAGCCCCCAGCAGTGTAATTGAAACTGTTCTGAATAATGCGATCATATTTGTGCTGCTCAGGAATGCATTATTGGCGATAAATGTAATGATCCAGATCAATAGCAGTGGTATCAGGATTCCCACCTCATTGCGTTTGGTAATTTTCTTTATGGTTTCCATATACAGCCTCCTGTATCAGTCTTTATATGTATCCACATTTTCTGCTGTTACAATAATTGTACCGGTATCATATACTTCCTGATCGAGTTTTCCATCATTATCCAGATATTCCTTCAGAACCTTAACACTCTGATATCCCATCTGGTATGGATCCTGTACACAGATTGCATCGATCACACCTTTGCGGATATAGTTCAGCGTTTCCTCCTGATCATCGTACCCGATCAGTACCATATCATCGAGTCCCATTTCTTCTTTTACTTTCGCTGCTGCCTGCACATCGTAAGCGCAAGTACACAACACGGCATTCATTTCCGGGTAGGTCTGTACAAGTGCAGTCATTTTGTCTACGCCTGTTGCAAGATCACCATTTGTTTCTTCCTGTGCAATGATTTCAATATCAGAATCTTTTACCGCGTCTTTGAATGCGTCAATTTCTTTCATCTCTTTAACGGCTGTTACGCTACTGCAAAGCACGCCGACTTTCGCTTTACCTTCTGTATATTTCAACATTGTCTCACCAGTTGAATATCCTGCATTATAAGGATCTGTACCTACATAGGCGATTCTGGAAGATTCCACCGGAGTATCGCTATCAATCGCAACTGTCGGAATTCCAAGGTCCCATGCCTTTTCCACAAATGTCGGCATGGATTCCAGACCACAGTATGCCATCAGGCCATCTGGTTTCGATGAGATTGCCGCCTCCATATAATTGACAACATCCGTCATTGCAGTTGCTGTATCTGATGATCCTACGATCTGTGTAGTCGTACCGAATTCTTCATCTGCCGCTTTGATTCCTGCTGATGCCATATCCCAGTATTCCAATCCTACGATCGGGCATACAAAAGTGAATTCATAATTTTTCTGCTCCGCTGCCATTACCGGTACTGCTACCATCCCCATTGTCATAAATACTGCCATTACTCCCGCGATCATCCTGTTTCTTTTTTTCATAGTTTTTGTTACCCCTTTCCTTTTTTATATTTCTGTTTTATTTGATGTACTCATTATACAAATGCGGGAGTCTTTTTTCGCTTGTAGTATTTTGCGTTCCGTTGTATTATTTTGTTATTCATTAACACTTTTTTGCGTTAAAATTTATCCAGGGAGGTTTTTTATGATACAGGATATTGCACCACATATTTACCACAATGAATATAAACCGGTTGCACCGGACGCTGACAGCGTCATTCTCGCATACGAAAACGGAAAAGTGTTTTTCCACAAAAAAGAGGATGATAAAATTATCACCCTCCCACATTTTCGTGAGCTGGAATCCCAGATTCCCAATCTCTACGAAAACTACATTTATCTTTTTTCTATAGATGACGA
>OLNE01001685.1_pt1 | contig 15228 bp, 12 predicted proteins | sample 1672431 | NCBI WGS metagenome assembly OLNE01 (sample SAMEA3136685, study PRJEB25190) | human gut metagenome | reverse complement strand
CAACAACACCAACGATATCATCTGCAGAGCATCCTCTGGAAAGGTCGTTGACCGGTTTTGCGATTCCCTGTGTAACAGGTCCGTAAGCTTCTGCTTTACCAAGACGCTGAGCAAGTTTGTATCCGATGTTTCCTGCATCAAGGTCAGGGAATACAAGAACGTTTGCTTTACCTGCAACTTCACTTCCCGGAGCTTTAGAAGCACCAACGCTAGGTACGATTGCTGCGTCAAGCTGGAACTCTCCATCCAGTTTGAGTTCCGGATGTTCTTCTTTTGCGATTCTTGTAGCTTCTACCATCTTGTCTACGTCAGGATGTTTTGCACTTCCCTTTGTGGAATGTGAAAGCATTGCAACCATTGGCTCTTCCTGAACAAGAAGCTTGAAAGATTCTGCTGAAGATGCTGCGATTGCAGAAAGTTCTTCCGGAGTCGGGTTCTGGTTCAGACCGGAATCAGCAAATACAAATGCTCCGTTTGCGCCGTATTCACAATCCGGAACTACGATCAGGAAGAAAGCGGATACAAGCTTTGTTCCCGGTTTTGTTTTCAGAATCTGCAGACATGGACGAAGTGTGTCTGCTGTAGAGTGGCATGCACCGGATACCATACCGTCTGCATCACCCATTTTTACCATCATTACACCATAGTATGGGTACTGAGTATGAAGGATTTCTTTTGCTTTTTCAGGTGTCATACCTTTTTTAGCTCTCAGTTCTACAAATTTATCAATGTATGCCTGAGTTCTGTCAGATGTCTCAGGATCAACGATGGTTGCTCCGGAGATATCGAATCCGCCTTCTGCAGCTTTCTTATTGATTTCTTCTTCGTTACCGATCAGAATGATCTTGGCAACTCCCTCTTTCAGAATCTTATCTGTTGCCTCGATAGTTCTCATATCCTCTGTCTCTGGCAGTACGATAGTTTTGATGCTTTTTTTTGCTCTTTCTTTGAGTAAATCAACAAATCCCATGATTAAAATGGCTCCTTTCATTATTTCGGTCTTACGACCATGTGAGTGTCTGAAACATGACCTCACAGCTAAATTTATTATACCCCCAGTTCTGATGCTTTTCAAGTGTCTGACAGGGAGATTCTTCCAAAGAGAGGTATTTTTTGAAGTGCAATTTAGAGAAAATAACGGAAGATTTTAATTGCCTCGTTTTTTTTCCTGTGGTAAAATTTGAAAACAGAATGCTAAAGATCTGACTATCAATTATAACTGAGGAGATTTTTAAATGAAAGTAACCGGAATCATTGCGGAATATAATCCTTTTCATAAAGGACATAAATACCAGATAGATTACTGCAAAAAAGAACTGAATTCAGATTATGTGATCGTCGCCATGAGCGGTGATTATGTACAAAGGGGCACACCTGCGCTTTTTCCGAAGCATATACGGGCTGAGATGGCACTTCGATGTGGTGCGGATCTCGTACTTGAGATGCCGGTATCTGTAAGTACTGCCAGTGCGGAAGCCTTTGCCTTGGGCGGTGTCTCCATGCTGAACGGACTGCATATTGTGGACGGCCTCTGTTTCGGGAGCGAGTACGGAGAAGTTTCTGCACTTATGGAACTGGCAGAAATTCTCGTAAAAGAGCCAGAAGAATACCGCCGCCTTCTGAAAGAATTTCTGAGTAATGGACTGTCGTTTCCTTCTGCCAGATGCCAGGCACTGACAGAATTTTTCAGAAATCCCCGTAATTTTACAGGAGATGATTTTGATGGTGTTCTTACTCCGCTTCTGAACCAGATCGTACAGCTCCTGAACTCGCCCAATAATATTCTGGGAATTGAATACTGCAAAGCACTGATCCGTCTGCAGAGCGCTATGAAACCGGTCACACTGAAGCGCCAGGGAATGGGCTATCATGAAACACTTGCAACTGCTGTTCCCACTCGCATTGCTTCTGCAGATACTGCAGCCGATAATATTCCTTTCGCTTCTGCTTCTGCTATCCGCGAACTTCTGAGTTCTGCACCCGTTCTCACACCAGAAACGATTTCCCGAATCGCCGCGCAGGTTCCGGAAAATATCTCCGCACTCCTTGCATCCTCTCTGCTGAAAAACGAATACCTGACAGAAGATGTTCTTGATCCGCTTCTTTCCTATTGTGTATTAAAAGAAAATGCAGACAGCCTTTGCAGTTACTTGGATGTCTCCAGAGATCTCGCAGAACGGATCATGAACCGATCGAATGAAATCAAAGGTTTTCTTCAGGCTGCATCTCTCCTGAAGACAAAAGAGCTTACCCAGACTCGAATCCAGCGCGCACTGCTGCATATCATCCTGGGCATCAAAAGCACCCCTTCATCAGTTCCTTACGCACGTGTTCTTGGCTTTCGCCGGGAAAGCAGTACGTTACTGAAAGAGATCAAAGCCCACGCATCTATTCCACTCATTACCAAGCTTGCTGATGCGGACAAGATGCTGGATATATCCGGAAGACAGCTTCTTGAAGAAACTACCTTTGCATCTAATCTTTACGAAAAACTTCTCTGTCAGAAATGCGGAAACGGATTTATTCATGAATATCAGAAGCAACTTGTTATTTTGTGATTTCTAACAGCACAGGAACATTACTATGCAATTTTCGGATCATTACAAAAAGAACCATTACTGACAATAAAATCCAATAGCAATACAGGATTTAACAGTAATGGTTCTTTGTTTTTATTCTGACAGAAGAATACGGTCATTATCAAGGGCTTTTCCTGCTCCTGTTCTGAATTTCTCCAGAAGTCCTTCTACTGTCATGTTTTTCTTCTCTTCTTCTCTGATGTCCAGTACAACGTTACCGGAGTCCATCATCAGAATTCTGTTGCCAAGGTCAATCGCGGACTGCATGTTGTGCGTGATCATCAGGCATGTCAGATGGTGTTCTTCTACGATATGTTTCGTCAGATCCAGAACCTTCTCTGCAGTTCTCGGATCCAGCGCTGCAGTATGCTCATCCAGAAGCAGAAGCTTCGGTGGATTCATAGTTGACATCAGAAGGGACAGCGCCTGTCTCTGACCTCCGGAAAGAAGTCCGACCGGATGACTCATACGGTCTTCCAGACCAATGTCAAGTTTTTTTAATTCTTCACGAAATCGTTCTTTTTCCTGACGTGTTGTATGAGAAAGCCATCCACCTTTGCCGGCTGCAAGTGCCAGATTCTCTTCAATTGTCATTCCCGGCGCAGTTCCGCGCATTGGATCCTGATAAAGGCGCCCGATATTTCTTGCTCGTACATGCTGCGGCATAAACGTAATATCTTTGCCATCAAGCTCAATAGCTCCGGTATCTGTCAGAAAATCACCACAAATTGCATTAAAAAGAGTGGATTTTCCGGCACCATTCGAACCGATGATCGTAGCAAAATCACCTTTTTTCAACTCAAGCGAAAGATCTTCGATTGCTTTTTTCTCATTTACCGTTCCCGGATTAAATGTTTTTGAAATATGGCTGATTTTTAACATAGATCATCTGCCTCCTTTTGTATGTGTCATTCTTCTTCTGATCTGCGGCCACTGCTTCTTAAGATAAGGACCGGAAATTGCAAGAATAACGATCACAGATGATACAAGTTTCAGCATAAATGCCGGCATATTGAAACGTAGTGCAATGGTATAAACCAGACGGAAGATAAAAGATCCAAGAACCATTCCGACAGCTCTCACAAAAATCCCTCCTCGTCCCAGGATCGTTCCTCCTATCAGAAGAGATGCCAGCGCGATCGTAACCATTCCCTGTCCGATATTGATATCCACGGATTTCTGAGACTGAGACAGCAGACATCCGGAAAGTGCGGTAAACGCATTTGCGACACAGAGACCGATCACAGTTGTAAATACAGGATTGATTGAGGATGATTTTACCATATCTGCATTATTTCCGGTAGCCCGGATTGCAAGACCGAGTCTGGTTTTCAGGAAAAACACAAGAAACAGAATAACAAGGATTACTGCGATAGCTGCAACAAGGATATCCTCTCTGCCCTTTAACGGTGTTCCTGCAAGTGTCTCTTTCATCATGGTAAATACGGTATCTGTACGATTCATATTGATAAGAGACGAACCACCCATAACTGCAATGTTTACAGAATACAAACCGGTGTTAACAATAATACCGGCAAGCAGACTGTCTACCCCAAGTTTTGTCTGCAAAATTGCAGTTACAAATCCCGAAATAATACCGGCCGCCATTGCGGCTATAATAGATAAGAACGGATGTCCGCTTACGGCTACGACAGCACCTACGGCTGCTCCAAAAGTAAAGCAGCCGTCAGTGGAAAGATCGCAGACATTTAACATAGAATAACTAAGAAATAATGCAAGAACTGTCAGAGAACAGATCAGTCCAAGCTTCAGAGCAGTCTCTCCAAGGGAGAGCATTGTTGCAATCGTCACAGTGAATTCCTCCAGTTAACTTATTATTTAGCTTCTACATCATCGAAGCTTTCGGCAGTTGTAATCTCATTTACCTGTGTGCAAAGAGGTTCAAAAGCTTTTTTTACTGTATCAAAATCAAGTCCAAGTGCTTCGCAGGTTTCGGTATTTACAGTTGCAGTACCATTGTCAAAAGTTTCAACAGCTGTTTCAGATGGCTTTGCACCGTCAATCAGAATATCAGCGATCATATCTGCTGTCTTCTGTCCGAGATTAGCATAATCAACGCCATAACCTACGAATGCTCCGTTAAGTGCAAATGAATCAGCTCCTGTATAATGTGGAATTCCTGCATCAATGAATTTTTCGTAAATTGAAAGTTCAGCAGTCATGATGGTATTATCAGTTGGTGTGAATACTGCATCTACACCGTCAGCGATCAGTGCTTCCGCTGCAAGCTGAACCTCATCTGTTGTCGTTCCGGTGCGTTCTACATATTCGATTCCCTGTTCATCAAGATAATCTTTTGCTTCCTGAATTGCCGTTGTTGAAGAATCCTGTCCGACATCATAGAGAAGTCCGATTTTTTTGACATCAGGAATCTGTGCCTGGATCAATTTCATAATAGAAGCCGTATCGAGATAATCACTTGTTCCTGTGATATTAGCCCCCGGAGCTTCCAGGGAATCTACCAGTCCTGAACCAACCGGATCAGAAACAGCTGAGAAAACAACCGGTGTTTCTGTTCCTTCTGTAGCTGACTGCATACGCATAGCTACCGGTGTTGCCACACCTACCATCAGATCTACATTGTCAGCCTGGAAATCAGAAATGATCTGTTCCATTACACTGGCATCTGCATTGCAGTTATCATAAGATACGTCAAAAGTAACTCCTTTTTCTTCACCGATTTTTTCCAGGCGGTTCTGAATATTATCAACGATCTGATTCAGAGAAGCATCATCTACATAATTACAGATGCCTACTTTAAAATCGTCCGCCATAACCGGACTTGCCATCATCATAGTTGCTGTTACTGCTGCTGCGATTACTAACATTCTTTTTTTCATAGTCTTTTTCCTCTCTTTTCTGCATTTTATGTGTTTCTACATTTCATGTTCCATGAGAAAAAAAGAACCGTCCCAAGCTATGCTTGAGACGGTAATAATTTCTTATTATCGCGGTACCACTCAAATTGACGTATCGTCCACTTTCTCATGTACAAACATACACTCCTGATTGATAACGGGTTCGGTTCCCGTCAGCGCCTACTCTTCAGATTAAAATTTCGGGCTGCCCTCGGAAGGCCATTCAATAATCTGTTTCATACAGGCTTACACCAACACCTGCTCTCTGGAATGATACGAAATTATTTACTCTTCTTCCTCATCGGTTTTGTTGTTTTTTACTTTACCACAGGAAACCGTTGATGTCAACTGTTTTTTAAAAAACTCTCGACTGGCTTCTTCATACTTAATGCCAATGATAATGGATCCACAATTTGTTCTTTTCCAAGTATAGATGGATCATACTTCCATAGTTCGATCTTTACCTGCGTTTCTGCGTTAAGTAATTCCCTGCTGCCCTTAAGACAGATGTTCTTTTTATAAACAGCATAACATGGTACTTCAGCATTTGCATTGATTCCAAATGCTTTGAGTGCAGAGTTTTCTGAGAGGAATAGATTTTCGGAAGAAATCTGTTCAACCAGTTCTTTTCTGTCTACGTACAGAACACCCGCAATCGGATTAATCATACTGTCCTCCAGTTCAACCAGAATGGTCTCTGCTGATTGTTTTCCTGTCAGCGTTTTTTGTACACCGGTTTTACCACATTCGAACATGCCGCTTTCTTCCAACTGCCGGAATGCACGAGTCACAGTCATCGCGGAGCACTTCAATATCTGGATCATATCACTCATATAAACAATATTTTTTTTATGATAATACCAGTAGAAGAGCAGTAGTTGTGTAAAAGGCAAAAAACTGTCAGAAGCTTTTATTTCACGCAAATATTTTTCCTGGAGATACAGTGCCATAAACGGCAGATACAGCTGGCTTTCTGCAACTACAAATGGAATATGTGAGGATATAAAAGCATCTCTGTGATACCTGTCCATACATTCAAAGACAAAAACAACCGGGAGTGCTTCTTCCATCTGAATACGACGAATCTGTTTTTTGAGAGAACTGATCTGATTCAGTTTCTCTTTGGGCCAGACAAAAATACATTCCTTCGTATCCATTCGAACCAGCCGCATATCATATCGTTCTGTGATGTAATATGGCAGATTGATTTTGCCTTTCCAGCGGTGATACTCAACAGAAATTCCCAGTACTTTTTCTATGTAGTTTTTCTCATTTTCTCTCATGCAGTGCCTCCTCTGCAATTATAACAAAATATTTTATTTCTATCATTAACAATGTTATATCACAATTATTATGTTAAATAATGTTATTTTGCTGTTTGACAGGCTTTTTCTTATATTCAGGGGAATGAGATACATAAAATAGCAGGAGCCCTGGAAAATATCTCTTTCAGGGTTCCTGCCAGTATCTGATCTCTTATATTCAATGTACTAGTTCTTAAAGCTGTGGATTGGAGCAGGAATACGTCCGCCACGCTCAACAAAAGCGTCACAGGAGAATGGATTCACCGGCATGATCGGTGCATATCCAAGAAGTCCGCCAAATTCTACGGTTTCTCCCACACCCTTGCCGATTACCGGGATTACTCTGACTGCAGTTGTTTTCTGATTGATCATTCCAATTGCTGATTCATCTGCAATAATACCTGCAATTGTTGATGCTTTTGTATCTCCTGGAATTGCAATCATATCAAGTCCTACGGAACATACGCAGGTCATTGCTTCCAGTTTTTCAAGTGTCAGTGCACCTTCATTTACAGAATCAATCATACCCTGGTCTTCACTTACAGGAATAAATGCTCCGCTTAAACCGCCAACTGCCTGGGCTGCCATAACGCCACCCTTTTTGACCTGATCATTCAAAAGAGCAAGTGCTGCTGTCGTACCAGGTGCACCAACTCTTTCAAGTCCGATTTCCTGAAGAATCTCTGCTACACTGTCTCCTATGGCCGGTGTCGGTGCAAGAGAAAGATCGACAATTCCAAATGGAACGCCAAGACGTCTGGACGCTTCCTGTGCAACCAACTGTCCAACTCGTGTAACCTTAAACGCGGTACGTTTGATCATTTCGCACAGAGTCTGGAAATCAGCTCCACGAACAGACTCCAGAGCTGTTTTGACAACTCCCGGACCGCTGACACCCACATTGATGATGCAGTCTGCTTCTGTAACACCATGGAAAGCACCTGCCATAAACGGATTGTCATCAGGTGCATTGCAGAATACAACAAGTTTTGCACAGCCCAGAGAATCCTGATCCTTGGATGCCTCAGCTGTTTCAAGAACGATTTCTCCCATCAGTTTGACGGCATCCATGTTGATTCCGGTTTTGGTAGAACCGACATTTACAGAGCTGCATACACGTTCTGTTACGGCAAGTGCCTGTGGAATGGAACGGATAAGAAGTTCTTCTGCCGGTGTCATTCCTTTGCTTACCAATGCAGAATAGCCACCGATAAAGTTTACACCGATTGTTTTGGCTGCTTTATCCAGAGTCTTTGCTACAGATACAAAATCTTCTGTAGAATGGCATGCTACTCCACCAACAAGAGCAATCGGAGTAACCGATACTCGTTTATTTACAACAGGAATACCAAACTCGGAAGCAATTTTATCGCCTGTTTCAACCAGATCTTTTGCCTTGGTTGTGATTTTGTTGTAAATTTTTTCATTCATGATGTCCAGGTCACTGTCAATGCAATCCAGAAGACTGATTCCCATGGTAATGGTACGCACATCCAGATTTTCCTGTTCGATCATTTTGTTTGTTTCATTAACCTCAAAAATATTGGTCATGTCAACTCTCCTTTTCAATACGCTATAATTAAATACGATGCATTACATTGAAAATATCTTCGTGCTGACAACGGATCACAACGCCAATCTTATTACCAAGTTCAGAAAGTTCCTCAGAAAGAGTTGCTGCATCTTTCGCAGATTTGCTGGTATCTGTAACCATCATCATGTTGAAATAACCCTGTACGATAGTCTGGCTAATATCCAGGATATTAACATTGTTTTCTGCAAGATACGTACATACCTTTGCAATGATGCCTACGGTATCATTTCCTACTACTGTAATGATTGTTTTTTTCATGACTTTTTTCCTTTCTGTTATACGGTAACTACATCCGAAACAAAGTCCCGTTTCGCCACCTGAATTCTGAAATCTTTTGATTTGTAAGGGTTGTCTCCCAGTGTTACCTCTGAACAAACAGTTTCATAAGCCAGTTCTTCATAGTTGTTTTCTCTGCTTAGATGTCCCAGAAAAATTGCTTTCAGATTATCATGCAGCAGCCTACACAACAATCTGCCTGCATTTTCATTGGACAAATGCCCTCTGTCTCCCAGAATACGCTGTTTCAGATAATATGGATATTTACCCACCTGCAACATACGAATATCATGATTTGCTTCCAGAAGAAGCGCATCCAGTCCCTGCAGATTCTCAATAATATAATCATTATATTTTCCAAGATCCGTCGCAATTCCCACAGAATGTCCCTCATGTTCCAGCCGATAACCAACTGGCTGAGCCGCATCATGTGGAATCGTAAATGGGTTTACCTTCAGATCATTGATCATAAATGGTTCGTCTTCCTGAATTTCATGAAAAATCCCCTCAGGAATCTTTCCAAGTGCATTGGTACGCACCATGGCATCTACGGTTCCAGCGGTAGCATAGATTGGAATGCCGTATTTTCTTGAGATCACGCCAAGCCCTTTAATATGATCCGAATGTTCATGTGTGATCAAAATGCCATCAAGGTCACGTCCGGTAAGCTCCAGACTATTCAAGCCAGTTTCCATTTTCTTACCGCTGATCCCGATATCTACCAGTACATGTGTATTGTCAGATCCTACATAAATACAGTTTCCGCTGCTGCCACTGGCAATACTGCAAAATCTCATAATAATTTAATCCCCTCTTCTATCTGTTTCCAGGTTGTCTTCAGATCTCCATTATTTATAATAACATAATCCGAATGTTTCCTGAAAAATTCTTCAGAGCCCTGTCGGGCGATGATACTCTCAGCTTTTTCTCTTGTATAGCCACGGCTGTCCATCAAACGCTGAATACGGATTTCTGCATCCGTATGAATATACCAGACATTGTTACAAAATTCCTCATAATGTTCTTCCAGAAGAAGTGCTGCCTCTATCACAAGCAATCTGCAACCTGCCTGTCTCTGTTTTCGGATTTCCTCTAAAATATATGTTTTGACAGCAGGATGAATAATAGCATCAAGACTTTGACGCATTAACTCATTACCAAATACTACATCAGAAACCTGCTTTCGGTCAATAGTTTTATCGTTTTTTATTATTTGTCTGCCAAATAATGCAATTACATGCTCATAGCAGAGTCCACCTGGTTCCATAACCAGATGTCCAATCTTATCTGCCTGAATCACATACGCATCATATTTCTGACTTAAGTAATCCAGAATCGTACTTTTGCCGGCGCCCACACCGCCGGTAATTCCTATGATTTTCATTTGTTACGCCTCATTATTTTGCTTCATACCAGCTGTTTCCTTCATGCATATCGACATCCAGTTCTACAGAAAGATGTACAGCTCCCTTCATTTCCTCTTCAAGGATGCGGGATACTGTTTCCACTTCCTCCTTCTTTGTTTCGATCAGAAGCTCATCATGCACCTGAAGAACCAGTCTGGACTGCAGCCCTTCTTCTTTCAGGCGCTGATATACCCGATTCATCGCGATTTTGATAATATCAGCGGCTGTGCCCTGAATCGGTGAATTCATCGCCACACGCTCTCCAAAAGATCTCTGCATAAAGTTACCGGATTTCAGTTCCGGAATCGGTCTGCGGCGTCCAAGCATTGTAGAAACATACCCCTTTTCTTTTCCATCCGCTACAAGTCCATCAAGAAATCCTTTGATCTTTGGATAAGTTTCAAAATATTTTTCGATATATTCAGCAGCTTCTTTTCGTGTGATACTCAAATCCTGACTCAGGCCAAAAGAGCTGATGCCATACACGATTCCGAAGTTAACTGCTTTGGCATTTCTTCGCTGCAGATCTGTAACCTCATCAAACGGTACATGAAATACTTGTGATGCAGTCAGTCTGTGGATATCTTCCGCCTCTCTGTATGCCTGAATCAGTTTCTCATCACCTGACATATGTGCCAACACACGAAGTTCGATCTGTGAATAATCTGCATCCAGAAATACATACCCATCTTCCGGCACAAAAACTTTGCGGATCAGACGTCCAAGCTCCATACGCACTGGAATATTCTGCAGGTTCGGTTCTGTACTGCTGATACGCCCGGTCGCTGTAATCGTCTGATTAAAAGTAGAATGAATTCTGCCATCCGCTTCAATCACTGCACTTAGGCCATCTGCATAAGTAGATTTCAGCTTGGTAAGCTGTCTGTATTCCAGAATATCATTAACGATTGGCTGCTCTGGCGCAAGTTTTTCCAAAATATCAGCAGCTGTAGAATAGCCCGTCTTTGTTTTTCTTCCACCAGGGATACCCATTTTTTCAAAAAGAATCACGCCAAGTTGTTTGGGAGAATTGATATTAAACTCTTCTCCAGCCTGTTCGTAGATCAGCTTTTCAAGTTCTGCGATACGAACTTGGAGTTTCTCTCCATAAGATTTAAGTTCCTCGCCTTTGACACGAATCCCCCATTTTTCCATAGAATCCAGTGTAAAGATTAATGGAAGTTCAATTTCTCTGTAAACATTCCACATTTCTGTTTCTTTTAAGGCATTTTCAATCGGTTCTCTGGTTGCATATGCCGTATAAGCCAAATGACACGCATAAGACATCAATCCATCAGAGGATTTTTCCCAGGCTGCCTTTAGAGAATCTTTGCCGAGCAGATCCGTTCGCGTCGGAAGTAAGGCTCCATCAAGATATTCTCTTGCAATATCGTCAAATGTATAAGAAGATTTTAATGGATTCAGAAGATATACTGCCACACCTGTATCAAATACATGGTCTGCATCCTCGAGTCCAACGTGTTTCAACATAGATTTTACATCTATGGAACAGAGAATTGTACTGTCAGCGATTTCCTTCAATGCTGCACAAATATAATCACCGGTAAGCAATCCCTCAACCGGAACATAATAAATTTCTCCTTTGGTAAGAGCTATTCCAAGGCCATATACGCCTTCTTTATCAGAAAGCAATGCCACACCGATATAATTTTTCTCGGCAGCTTTCTTAAACAGTGCTTCTGCGCCTCCAAGATCACTGCAGGTAAAAAAATTCTGCTCAATCGTGTTCTCCGGTACAGCTGAAGTATCAAATCTTCCAAGAAGATTTTTAAATTCCAGCTGTTTACAGAGCTGATACGCTTCCGGAGTATAAAGATTCCCAAGTCTCGCCTCTTCATATACATATTCCAGCGGACTTTCTGTATTGATCGTAGCAAGTGCCTTGCTAAGTTCTGCAAGATCATAATGCTCTCTCAACGATTCCCGGGCTTTATTTGGTTTTATTTCTTCCAGATGTACATAGGCATTTTCAATTGTTCCAAACTCAACGATCATTTTGGTTGCCGTCTTTTCACCAACGCCTGGAATTCCCGGAATATTATCTGCCGAATCTCCCATCAAAGCCTTTAATTCTATAATCTGTGGCGGTGTTACCTGATATTTTTCAAGGACTTCTGCTGCATGAAAATTTTCGATAGTTGTCTTTCCTCTTGAGGTTTTTGGCAGACGAATCATAACTTTTTCTGTTGCCAGCTGAAGAAGATCTCTATCACCTGACAGGATTGTAACATCCATTCCTTCTTTTTCACTTCTGACAGCCAGAGTTCCCAAAAGGTCATCTGCCTCATATCCTGCTTTTGAAACAATTTTTATTCCCATTGCCGTAAGCATTTCCTTCATCAACGGAACCTGCTCTCTAAGTTCCTCCGGCATTGGTTTACGTGTTCCCTTATATGCTTCGTACATCTTATGGCGGAAGGTAGGCTCATGAAGATCAAAAGCAACTGTCAGATACTGCGGTTTCTCCTCCTCCAGGATACGAAAAAGGATATTTAAAAAGCCATAAACCGCACCTGTATGTTTTCCCTCTGCATTGGTCAGATCCGGAAGTCCATAAAAAGCGCGGTTCAGAATACTGTGTCCGTCTATCAATAATATCTTTTCACTCAAAATAATATCCTCCTGTATCATGTTATAAAAAGTGCGTTACTTCCATTACAAGAAATACAACAAATGATGCAGCCGCGATCACTACTGCCATAAAAAAAATCACAGACAAAAAATGCAGCCATCTTTTCTGGCGGATATATCTGCGTGATCGACGGATATCCTGTTCCAGAAGTTCCCGAAAATCAAGGACCGTACCATCTTCCTTCTCATCCAGCTGCTGAATTGCCTCATGAACGATAAAATATGTCTCCAACTCATCATAACAGGAAGAACAATGCTCTATATGATCCAGAAATTCTTCCAGTTCGTCTGTGGACAATGTATGCTTGATATATCTGGCAACCAGTGTTTCTGCCTGTCTGCAGTCAATACCTGACAACGTTCTTCCTCCTTTTTTTCAATATCATATTACTGAAAAGATTATAATTTCACTGTTTTGTAGTATAACACAAAAAGAGACGTTTCACAATGAGAAACGTCTCTTTCGTACAGCTGCTGTTCATAGTAATTCACATGGCAATATCATATCTTATCGGTTTCCTCTTCGGAAGTTTTCAAAGTATCTTCTACCACTGGTGTAGGAGTTTCGAGAATCTTCATAAATTCTTCTCCGGTAATCGTCTCATGCTCATACAGATACTGCGCAAGTTCATGGAGTTTGCCGATATTATCCTGAAGAATCTTCAGCGCTTTTTCATGCTGTTTGCGAACAAGTTCCACAACTTTTTTATCCAGCATTGTCTGTGTTTCAAAAGAGCATGTCAGGCTGGAATCACCACCCAGATATTGATTGCTGACACTTTCCATCGCAACCATATCAAAATCATCACTCATGCCATAACGCGAGATCATGGCTCTGGCAATCTTTGTTGCCTGCTCAATGTCATTGGAAGCACCTGTTGTGATCGAATGAAAAATCAGTTCCTCTGCAGCACGACCGCCCGTAAATGTTGCTATCTTATTTTCCAGTTCTTCTTTACTCATCAGATAATGTTCTCCATCATCTACCTGCATCGTATATCCAAGAGCACCGGAAGTACGTGGTATAATCGTAATTTTGTGTACCGGTGCAGATTCTGTCTGTTTAGCTGCTACCAAAGCGTGTCCGATTTCATGATAAGATACGATCAGTTTTTCTTTATTAGAAAGAACACGGTTTTTCTTTTGATATCCGGCAATTACAACTTCAATACTTTCTTCAAAATCTGCCTGTGTGGCAAATTTACGTCCATCACGTACTGCACGAAGCGCCGCTTCATTGACAATATTGGCAAGTTCAGCTCCGGAAGCGCCGGCAGCAGCCTTCGCTATATCATCAAAACGAACGGTATCTGCAATCTTGATTTTCTTTGCATGTACCTTCAAAATCTCCTCACGGCCCTGAAGATCCGGAAGTTCTACCGGAATTCGTCTGTCAAAACGTCCCGGACGAAGAAGTGCAGGGTCAAGAGAATCCGGACGGTTTGTTGCCGCAAGAATTACCACGCCTTTGGATCCATCAAAGCCATCCATTTCTGTAAGGAGCTGATTCAAAGTCTGTTCACGTTCATCATTGCCACCTGTAAATCCAGCTCCATCACGTTTCTTACCAATTGTATCAATCTCATCAATAAATACAATACATGGTGCTTTTTCATTTGCCTGTTTAAAAAGATCACGTACTTTGGCCGCGCCCATACCAACAAACATTTCTACAAACTCAGATCCCGAAATAGAGAAAAACGGAACTTCAGCTTCACCTGCAACTGCCTTGGCAAGAAGAGTCTTACCTGTTCCAGGAGGACCCACAAGCAGTGCACCCTTTGGCATAGACGCCCCAATTTCTGTATACTTCTGCGGATTATGCAAATAATCAACGATCTCCGTCAGAAGATCTTTTGCCTCATCTTCACCTGCAACATCAGAAAATTTAATTCCTGTAGAAGATTTCACGTATACCTTGGCATTACTTTTGCCAAAAGACATTGCACCACCAGGGCCGCCACCCATAGATGACATTATCTTCTTACTCAGCCAGCGACCAATAAAAATAAAGATCACGATTGGCACTACATAGCTGAGAAGCAATGTCATCAGTATAGAAGGACTTTCCGGAAGAACTTCATCCATAGTTACACCCGCATCCAGCAGACGATTGACCAGATCAGAATCATCCATCTTGACTGTCTTACATAAAACAGTTCCATCTGTATCGTCTGATTTCATTTCATAATAAATATAACTTTCTTCTACAGTTGCTTTGGTGACATTGCCTTTCTCCACATTTTCAATAAAAGTAGAATAATCGGTCTTCTGTACACTTCTTTCCTGTACAGCCGGAACCACAAGCATATTCAGAATAATAATAATAATACCTGCAATGATGTAATAGACATACATTGGTATCTTTTCTGGTTTTTTGTGATTAAACTTCATTTATTAGTTTCCTCCAAAATCATTTATGTCATGTACCATACCATTTTTATAGTATATATTCAATGTTCTTTCTGTGAAATAAAATAAAATTTTATAAACTTTTCATAAAACTCTGTATATAGCCTGTTCATTTAAATATAAAAA
>OLNE01001684.1_pt1 | contig 15239 bp, 11 predicted proteins | sample 1672431 | NCBI WGS metagenome assembly OLNE01 (sample SAMEA3136685, study PRJEB25190) | human gut metagenome | reverse complement strand
GCGACGTCGGCGAAGCCGGGGTCGTTGAGGTGCGAGACATCGACGACGATGCGCCTGGCTTCGAGCTCGCGAATTGCCTTGCGGCCGAAGTCGGTCAGGCCCTGCTGGGTGTCATGGCCTGAGCCCAGGGGGTTGGCGGCATTCCACGTGAGCGTGACCATCTTCACGCCGTCGGCCGCCAGCTCGTCCACGATTCCCAAGTCGTCGCCGATGAGGGAGCCGTTCTCTATCGTGAGCATGGCCGCCGTCCTGCCCGAGGCGAGGACGTCCCCCACGCGTCGCGCGTCGCGCACCTGCTCCACCATGTCGGAATGGCATGCGACCTGGCCGGAGAACCAGTCGCGCGCCCGCCGGTAGAACCCTCGGGCGCCCTCCACGTCGTAGATGTCGGGAACCCACACGGCGAAGCACTGGCACCAGTCGTAGGCCGCCATGCGGTCGAGCGCCAGCGCTCCCCCGTTGGAGGCTAACGTGCCGCTCGTGTCGATCCCCAGCTTCGCCTGCTCGGCGATCTTGCTTTTGAACGGCTCGACACTGCGCATGCACAGCTGGTCTATCGTGTCGCAGTGCAGGTCGAACACCTTGGTGCGCCTCGCGGTGCCGTTCCCTACCTCGCCCATCGCACGCCTGCCTCCCTAGTCCACACGTTCCATCGAGACAACCTCCACGGGCCTGTGCAGGCGGTCGCTCGTGACGCCGACATCGGCCATTGTTATCTTGCCACGCTGGTTGTTGAACGGGTCGTCCATGAATTCCGGCCAGCCCGCTTGCATGACCGAGCGCATCCTACACCCTCGTACTCCCCGCAGGGGCCGAAGGGGCAGAGAATCAGGACAGTGTTAGTGAATACCTCGCCGGTGGAATCGGTGGTTGCAACGAGACGCTTGTCGAGGTGTGTAAGGCCTAGGCTCCGCCCCGTATCCAGGGCACGCGCAACAAACTGATGCACTGGTGGCCAGTATTGCCTGCCTGCTCGAAATCGCTTTAAACAATAGCCTGCCTTCTGGACTCTCTTCTGGGCTTCGGAAGGCAGGCTACGCGTTTTTTAATGCTCGTCAGACAGAAACTCTCCCCTCTCAAAATACTGAAATCGAAAGGGGAGAGCCTATGGGACTATTTATTCAATGTTGCGTACTTCAAACGAGAACCTATGCGCCCTGCGTGTACGCGACGGCCTCGGTTGCGGCAATGTAGCCGGAGTCGATGCACAGGCCGTAGCAGAAGCCGGGGATGTCGTAATAAGGCGAATAGTAGAGCGAACCGGCCTCGGTGCCGACGCAGTACAGGCCGGGGATGGGCGTGTAATCGGCAGCCGTGAGGGCGCGGCACTGGTCGTCGATGCGGACGCCGCCAAACGTGGACCAGGCGCTCTGATAGTTCTGGGTAATGTAGAACGGGCCGGTCTCAACAGGCGTCAGATACCAGGGGTTGGCGTTGAACTCCTCGTCGACACCGGCGGCGCAGTAACCGTTGTACTTCTCGACCGTGGCAAGGACGTTCTCAACGGGCAGGCCGGCCATCTCGGCAACCTCCTCGAGGGTGTCGGCTTTCCAGCACCAGCCCTCGGCAATGCCCTCCTCGATGTCTTCGGGCAGCTTGTCGAGGATGCGGTCCTTAAAGTAGGCGCCGATGAACCAGTTGGTGTTGGGGTCGCCGTACTCGCCGTCCTGGGCGCCGCGGGCCTTCATGTAGTTGTAGAGGCCCTCGGTGGTCAGGGCGTCCACGTAGGTCTGGTCGACGATGGCGTACCAGGGGTTGTTGTGCAACGTCTGCTCGGAACCGTAGCTCATGGGGAAGTCGCAAAGCATGCCCTCGTTGAGGAAGCGCTTGCCTTCGGCGTCCACAAGCAGGTTGCCGTAGTAGCCGAACTTGAAGGCGTAGTTCTGGTCGTATTTGTCCTGCTTTGCGGGGCGGCTTGCCTTGTCGTTGGTTCCGCCGTACTCGCAGGGGCAGTAGCCGAACGTCTTCTCGAGGGCCGCGCCCACGGCCTCGCACGCCAAGATGCCGTCGCCGGTGCACAGGCTCACGCCGCCCTTGGCCACGTTGAGGTCGCGGGTGTGCAGGAAGCGCTCCTGCAGGTCCTCGTTGCCCAGGTAGCCGCCCGTTGCGATGATGACGGCACCCGCGTTGACCTGAACGGTGCCGTCGGGGCCTTCCGCCATAACGCCGCAAACCTTGTCGCCGTCCATGATGAGCGAGGTCATGGCCGTGGAGAAGCGCGCGTCGATGCCGTAGTTTGTAATGGCATCGCTCCAGACGGTGAAGCGGTCCTCGAGGGGCGTGGTGATGAGGTGGAAGCCGCCCTTCTCTCCAATGAACGGGGTCTCGAAGCGGAAATTCACCTCTTTGAACTCATAGCCGACCTCAATCAGGTTGGCCACGGCGTTCTTGGACTCGTGGATGCAGCGGCGCATGAGCGCGGGATTGGGCGTCCAGTGCGTGTAGTTCATAACGTGATAGAAGACGTCGTCCTCGGTGAGCGTGGTGCCGCCTTCCTTTTCCTGCAGCACCGTGGTACCGACGGCAAAGGGGCCAGAGACATAGACGCCATTGGGGGCGGTGACGTCCTCGCCCTTCTCGAGCACGACAACCTTGGAGCCGGCCTTGGCGGCCGTGATGGCAGACATGAAGCCTGCGGCACCCAGGCCGCATACGACGATGTCGCAGTCGATGGTCTCGGCAACTTCGCCCTGGGCAGGCTTCGCGGCTTCTTCGGCGTTCGCGCAGGCGGCACCCGTTGCGGCGAGGGCTGCGGTTGCGGCAGTCGTGGCTACGAAGGAGCGACGGTTCATCTCGATGCCCATAGAAAAATCCCTTTCCCTCAAAGGTCGCGGCGCCGGCCCCCGCCGGCTTTTCCTTACCGCTCAAATTGCATGGTGGGGGTTCAACGCGGTAGAAGGTCAAGGGGTAATTTCTCGAATTTGCGATGCGGGGGCGTGCTACTCAATGGGGACGAGCAGCGTCTCGACGTCGCTCCCCTGGCCGTCGAGGTTCATGAACATGGGAAGCAGCAAAACGTCGGACCTTAGGCGATATCCATGGTCGGCAAGATAGGTAAATAGCGGGTCAAACGTCTCGCGGCGCAGGCTTTCCGACCGTGACAGGCGACGGTGATAGCGCAGACACTTCCCCATGGGAAGTCTTTCGATTTTCGAGGTTTCGCAGGACTCCAACCTCCACGCCTCACGTGCCGGCATACTTATGACGTAACTCGGGTCGATGGTGGGGCCGCGTCCCAGAAGGTCCTCCTTGTGCAAGATGCGCGCGCAGTTCGTCACGCTCAACAACTCGTAAAAGGCTGCTATTTCCTGGCGATTTTCGCTTGAGACGCTGAAGTCGTATCCCTTTGATGCTTTGACATACACTTGGTCGTCGATGTCGGCGAGTTCAAAGTCGCTTCCTGTTGCCAGGCCGTCTGGCGAGTTCTGCTGGACGGTCCTGCTCTTTTCAAGGGCCTCCAAGGCTCCGCTTATACGCCGTAGACGGTAGTTGAGCAGGTCGATTTGGCGTTGAAGGATTTCGCGCTGCGACTGGAGGGACCCTTCGAACTCGGCACTGTCCTGTTTGGCATCGAGCATCTCAATGGCGCGTTCGACGGTAAATCCGTATTGGAGCAGCACGCGAAAGGCGTTGGCCCTGAACGCATCTTGGGGCGTGAAAACGCGGTAGCCGTTTTCCTCGCGCTCGTTTGCGCAGAACAGGCCGGCCTTTTCATAGAACCGCACTTTGGAAGGACTCATGCCGGTCATAGCGGCGAATTCGCCGATCTTATAGGTCCGCTCGGCCTGCTCTGTCATGCCGACTCCGTTCCCCCGATTGCCCCGCATGGGCTGCAAATTCCCCCAATGCAGCCAGATAGTTCATAATAAGCCCTCAACATGGTTGAAAGTCAAGACCGGCAATCCTTTTGTTTGCTTAGCGAGTCATCGGCGTGCTGGCACATGACAAACAAGAAGGGGCCCGCGCGAACAACCGAACTGCCTCCCATTCCTCGGACTTTACTTTCCTTGTCCAAGAAATGGGAGGCAGTTCAAAAACCCGCGCTGCCCGCAAGGCTCGGCAATAAAACCTCCGGCTCGGCTTGGCCCCGGCAACAGACGCCCGGCTCATCTAATACGCGCCCAGTCAGTCCCGCTCCCCAAACCCAACCTGCCTGTCGCACACTTCGAGGGCGGCAGGGCGGTGCGTCACGGCGATGACGGTCTTGTCGGGAAACGCCCGCAGGTTCTCGAGCACGCGACGCTCCGTCTCGGGGTCGAGCGAACAGGTGGCCTCGTCGAGCAGGAGCACCGGCCTGTCGGCAAATATGGCGCGGGCTATGGCGAGGCGCTGAATTTGTCCCTCCGACAGGCCCGTGCCGCTCTCGCCCAGCCGCGTGTCGAGGCCTTCGGGCAATGCGGACACAAAGTCGGCGCCCGCCACGCGCAGCGCGTCCCACACGCGCTCGTCGCATGCCGCGCCCTGCTCGCCGCCAAACACGACCGCGTCGCGGATTGTGCCGCTCATCAGGTGGTTCCCCTGGGGCACGTAGGCAAAGAGACCGCGCCATTGCGCCGTCAGTGCCTCGCGTGAGCCGTCTTGCAGCACGACGTTGCACTCCCCCGTCTCGCATGGGCAGAAGGCCATCATCGCCTTGAGCGTCGTCGACTTGCCGCAGCCGCTGGGCCCTGTGAACGCCACGAACTCGCCGCGTGCGATGAACACGTCCGGACAGCGGACTAGGCGCCCTTCGCCCGCGGCACCGCTGTCGTCGCTGATAGGGACGTAGCGGCACGAGACACCGCGCAGCTCGAGCCCGGCGAATCCGGCAAGCTCCTGCGCACAGGCCGCCTCTTCGCCGCGCGTCTCCTGCGGCAGCGTCTCGGCCTCCATGAGCCTCTCGGCGCTCGCTGTCATGGCGAAGTACTGGGGAATGCAGCCGGTGATGTTGGCCAGCGGTCCCTGCACCTGGCCCACGAGCTGCAGCGCCGCCACGAACGTGCCATAGCTCACCGTGCCCTGCAGGATGCCGTAGCCGCAGTACACCACGGCCAGCAGGTATGCCCCACGCATGGCCAGGCCGAACCCGACGTTGCACATGTTGGAGAACCGGTTGCGCCTCATGCGCGCCGCGCGGTGCTCGTCCAAAAGCCCGGCCGCGTCGGACTCGACGTGGCCCTCCCGCTGGAAGCTCTTGACCACCATGAGGCTGTCGAGGCACTCCGTGAGATAGGAGCGGGCGCGTCCGTCGGCCTCGCGGATCGACTTGTGCAGGCGCTTGAGCACGCGCCGGAAGCCGAGCGTGCATGCTGCGAGCACGGTGCCCGCCGGCATGATGATCCATGCGACCTGGGGAACCATCACGATGAGCAGCGCAAGGGAGCCTGCGAGCTGGGCGAGCATGCCCGCCGCCGACGGCACGACCGTGGCAGCCCCGGCGGAGACGATGCGCGTGTCGTCCGTCAGGCGGCTCATCCACTCGCCGGCATGGGTCGCCTGCACGCTCGACAGGTCGGCGTGCAGCATCTCGTCGAACATGCGCATCTTGAACGTGTTCTGAAACGTCGCCTGCACACGCTCACGCAAGAAGCGCTGCAGCGCCTGTACGGCGATGATGGCGACGGAGACGGCCGCGAACACGACCACGCTCGTCAAAAGGGCGTCGGATGCCCCGCCTGCGGCTGCGTTCACCAGGTCGCGCATAACCCAGGCCGAGTAGACGCACCCGCCGGCGAGCGCGACCTCGAGCACCGCGAGGGCGGCGACCATCCACAGGCGGCGCCCCAGTATGCGGACTATCCAAGAAACGGCGTGCAGGTTGGCGTTGTCGTTCACGCGGCAAAATCCCCTTGTACAAAAGCCTGCGGCAATGCGCGGCGGCCTACTCCTGCGCGATGCCCGCTTGCACGAGCTGCTGGCAGAGCGCGTCTACATCCTCGCCGGCCGTCTGCTCGCTCACGTCATACGTCTCTACCATGCCGGCGATGATCTGCTCGCGCGTCTGGCCCTGCTCCAGGCCCCTCCACACGTGCGCTGCCGTGGCGTTGAGCTTCACGATGCCCGTAAACTCCTTGGCGGCAGCGCCCGTGGCCACGGCGACCCACTGGCCGGCGACCTCCTGGATGACGAAGCCCTTCTTGATCTTCATGGCAAAGCCTCCATCTTTTGACAAAACCTAATCGTTGCAGGTACAGCCCGCATATACCTCGCCCGTGAGGGCCTCAAAGGAGGTGCGCACGGCATCCTCGGAGATGTCGCACCCCATGGACCACACGGGCACGCGGGCAAGCAGGCGGTCCACGCAGGCGAGAACCGCGAGCGCCCCCATGGGGCTGTCGCGCGGCACATAGCACTGCCGCATGATGAACTCAACAGCGTCCGCCGGAGCAAGGCGCTCGATGGAGCACTCGGGGGCCTGGTGCAGGATGCAGATGCCCGCAAGCGGGGCGCTGCCGTTGTAGCCCCAGCCCTCCTTGCCCGTCCACGGGCATCCGTACGCCACCACGCCTCCCTGCGGCGGGACATGGACGAAGGGCTTGTCGCCGTTGAGAACCTTGGCCCCGGTGTCACCGAGGTAGCGCATCCAGAGGCGTGCGTGCGTCGACTTGCCTGTGCCGCTGGGCGCCGCGAAGGCGTAGGCGCGACCCGCATACTCCACGACGCATGAGTGAAACACGATGCGGTCGAGCGGTGCGAACCTCTCGGCAAGGTTCCTGTGCACGGCACAGAGCTCCAGGTAGGGTTCGGGGTATTCCGGGGCCATGGCGCGCTCGAAGTCAAGGTCGGCGTCGGAGGCCCCCACCGTGAAGAGAGGCTCGGTGCCCTCTCCCCCGTCCACAAAAGGCAGGCAGGCGTCCCTGAGCACGCCATGCCTGGGCGCCATCCCCACGGGGATGCCGGCGATCCTCAACTTCAAGGTCATCTCATGCCTCGACTCGCTCACGCCAATCCCTTCCCACGCTTCCAATCCTTCCAACGCCTCGCCAACTTGGGAAACGCCCTCTTGAGGGCGCCCTTTGCTTTCGCGAGGGTCCTGCGCCTTGCGATACGGCCCCTCTCCCCGCGCCGTAGCTTGCGCACGTACTCGAGGTACTCGGGGTCCTCCACCGTGCACGGCTTGCCGTCGCGCACGAACGACACGAGCACGCCCAAGACGTCCTCGAAAGGAACGTCGCGCTCGTAGGTCACGCAGTTGTCGCCGATGATGGTGTAGCCCGCGGGCCCCACCTCCACGATGCGGTGCAGCGTGTGCTTGCGGTCGCCCGCGCGGTAGTACATCACGACGTCGTTGACGGCAAATCGCTCGCCGGGCTTGGCGGCCCTGATGGTCACCACGTCGCGGCCCTCGCGCAGCATCGGCTCCATGGAGACGCCGCGCGTGCGGTACACGAGCACGCCGTCGCGGGCCAGGACCTCCTCGAAGGTGGCGCTGGTGACCCGCACGGCCTTGGGGTCAGAGGTCATACAGCCCCATCTCCTCGGCGAGCTTGCGGCGGCGGGCCGCCTCGTCGATGTCGAGCTGAATCCTCGCCAGGGAGTCCTCGCGCGTCAGCAAGGTTCGGGCGCAGCGTCCCGCCTGGTAGATCCAGGCAAAGGGGCGAAGGATCGCATGGGTGCGCGCGGCCTTCCAATTGCTCATGCCGCCCTCCTGCAGGTAGCGGAACAGGCTGATGGGTCCCCGCACCCGCTCCAGGGCCGTCGCGCCCGACTTCGGCTTGGTCTTGTGGCCGAAGTTGCCCAGCAGCATCACATGCTCGAGAAGCGACGCACACACGGAGGGCTCGACGTCGGCGCACCAAGGGAAGCCCTCTTCCGACATGCCCAGGTACACCTGGCAGAAACGCGTGAGACACTTGGCCGTGCGCTCGAGCCGCGGGTCGTCCAGAAGACGGCGGAACTCCGTCCATCCCTCGCCTGCCAGGTAGGTCCGCGCGAACATCATCCAGTCGATCACCTGGCGAAATCCCAGACCGCCGTGCGCCAGGTGCTTGCGGGCATGGAGCAGAAGAACAACACCGTTTGTCATGGTGGGGAAGACCGGGAACTCGTGCCCCTGCACGGTCGCGGTCTCAGTGTGCGCAAGCGCGTCTAGGAACAGGCCGTCCAAGCGCTCCTTGCCCGCTCCTTGCGGAATGCCGTTGGGTCGCCAATGAAGCTCGAGGTGCACGCCGTCTTTCTCAAGGCCCATGTGGTGGTCGCTCACGCCCTCGTCGTCTTCGCCTGTAAAGTCGGCGGCGAGCAGCGCCGAGCGAGCCTTACCGAGGTCGTCCGGCGCTACCATGCAGTCGATGTCGCCGTAGGAGCGCAGGGCCGGGTCGGGATAGAGCATGCCCGCAGCGGCTCCCTTGAGAATGACCGCCTTGATGTCAGCGTCGGTCAGCACGCGGAGCGTCTCATCCTGCACGTTAAGCAAGTGCGCGAACAGAACACGGCGCTTGAGGTCGAGGTTGGTCCATTTGGCGACCAATGCCTTGTCTTTGCAGACATCAGCCAAGCCGCCAGGCACAAGAGCCAGGCCCGGAATCGTCTGCTGCTGCAACTCGGCATATACAGCAGCCGGGTCGAGCCCGCCCGGCTGCTCAACGGCTTCACCGCTCGAATACGCCGAGCGAATTATCTGGCAGATGGTCTTATCCAACGTCAATCGTCCGTTTCGTTTTGCTTGCATGAAAACCTCGGAAGCAAGAATACCTGCGCTTATCACGCTGTCAACACGCCGATAGATGTGCCACATATATGACGAGTAGGTAAAGAATTCCCTTCCCTTCCCTTAGAATCCTAATCGTTTTATACATTGGAGAGGAGATGTTATACATGTCTAAGGCAAAGTACATTGCACCTTCGGTCGAGCTCATTCAGTTCGGCAATGAGGATCTCGTTTGTGTGATTTCCGGGTGGGACGACGGTCACGGCAACCATTTCGGTATCGTCGAAGAGGGCGACGGAGACTACGGCGACGGCGATTTCTAACAGAGTCTTGCTTGCGCCATAACTGTTAGAACTTTTAGACAAAGATCGGGCTCCCGTGACTTGCTCACGGGAACCCGATCTTTGTCGTTTTCGGTAACAAAAATCTCGACCAGCTTCATGCTCTGTCATCTTTGTAGCGAGTTGCCGGTCAAAAGCTTTCGGCTCGCCGTCACTGCAAGCACCAGGCGGCCCATCTCCTGACGGTTCTTTCTGTGTTAGCGGCAAAATAGCCTAAAAACTTTCTGTGTTAGTGACATGCGCAGGTACATAGGGGTGAGGTGCCATGCTTGAACGCAAAATGACGGCTCAGCTTTTGGAATGGAAAGAGTCTTCCACCGCAAAGGTATTCATCCTTTTGGGCGCACGCCAAACGGGCAAGACGTATGTCGTGCGGCATTTTGCGCGTGCCAACTACAGCAACTATCTCGAGGTAAATTTCCTCGACGATCAAGAAAACGGTCGTTTTCTGGCCGGAGCCCACAGTTCCGAGGAACTCGCCTCCCGTCTTTCCTTGATTGCAGGGCACGAACTTTCGCCTGACACGCTTGTCTTCTTCGACGAAGTGCAGGAGCTTGGACATGACGTGGTCACACTCTCAAAGTTTCTGGTCGAAGGCGGAAGATTCAGGCTCGTCCTTTCCGGCTCGCTTTTGGGTACACGGCTCAAGGGCGTCCGGTCGTTTCCCGTAGGCTATGCCCGTATCGAACGCATGTACCCCCTCGATTTCGAGGAGTTTTGCTGGGCCATGGGTGTACCGCAGATGATTCTTGATTCTGTGGGACACTCGTTTATCGAGAAAACGCCCGTGGAAGAGGCCCTGCACGAGAAGCTCATCCAGCTCTTCAGGCGCTATGTTGTGGTTGGAGGCATGCCCGAGGCGGTTCAGTCGTTCCTCGATTCGGGGCGCGAGCTTGGCAGCGCACGTGCCGTGGACGCTGAAATCGCCGAGCAGTACCGCTTCGACATCGTCAAATATGCCCAGGAGCGCAAGACTACGATTCTTGGGGCCTATAATGCCCTGCCGTCCCAGCTTGCCAAGGAGAACAAGCGATTCATGCTGTCTGCAGTAACTCAGGGCGGGCGTTACGAGCGCTTGAAAGACGACTTCGGCTGGCTTACCGAAGCTGGACTGGCGCTGCCTTGCACATTGGTGAAGGAGCCGAAGTATCCCCTTCAGCGCACGGAGGTTCCTGAGCGGTTCAAACTGTATGCGTCCGATTCGGGCGTTTTGCTGGCTCAATATCCCCTTGGCGCGGCGAGGGGCATTGTCGAGGGCCGCGGCGATATGAACTTCGGCGCCGTCTACGAAAACATCGTAGCCCAGCAGCTTGTGACGGCGGGGTTCCCCTTGCGCTACTTCCAGAACAATCGCAAAGGGGAAGTTGACTTCGTCATTGAGGACAGCGAGGGACGCGTTATTCCTATCGAGGTCAAATCAGGCAAAGACTACAAGCTCCACGTTGCCCTGAACAACCTGCTTGCCACGCCCGACTACGGCGTGCCCTGGGCCTTCGTGCTTTCCGAGGCAAACGTCTCCATCGAGGAGCGTGACGGCAAACCTGTGTACTACCTGCCGCTGTATATGACGATGAGCTTTTCGTCCCTTCGCGACGACGGCTGGGGCAAGGTGCCGATGGAAGAGATTGCGTTCTAGAAGCGATCGTCCAATCAGGGTGCGAAGCCTACCGGAAGCGGGGGCTTTCTTGTGCGCGGCGAGCCGCCCCCTTTGGAGCTGGGCCTCACACCAGCTTTTTTGCGCTACCTCGCTGCGCAAACAATCACCCTCCAAGCCCCCGCCCAACTTTCAGCAAACTTTACGGCGTCAAACACTCCATGCCCAAATGCTGATATCATGTCTGATTTTTAGCACGTCAGCACATGGCCCGGTACGGAGGGGCCGAAACGTCGGGAATCTTTGCGGGGTGAGCGGAAACAACCAAACCAAGACGGCGCTGAACAACCCGCTAGTCCCCCCATTTGATTCCGTGCGATCCATGCCATATCACACCCGACGTGCTTAAGGTGCCCTCATGACAAACAAGATTTCCCGCCGCTCGTTCCTGCAGGCCTCCGGTGCGCTGGCAGTCATGACGACCCTGTCCGCGTGCAGTGCCGACAACGACGATTCCGCCGCGAGCAACAGCAACGGCGACAAGATCCGCATTACCTTCTACCTGTGGGACCGCTCCATGATGAAGGCCCTCACTCCGTGGCTGGAGCAGAAGTTCCCGGAGTATGAGTTCAACTTCCTCCTGGGTTTCAACTCCATGGAATACTACCACGACCTGCTGGGCCGCGCCGAGCAGCTGCCGGATATCATCACCTGCCGCCGCTTCTCCCTCAACGATGCGGCCTCTCTGGCCGATCACTTGGCAGACCTGAGCACCACCGAGGTGGCGGGTACCTTCTATTCCAGCTACCTCAACACCAACAAGGAGCCCGGAGGCGCCATCCGCTGGCTGCCCACGTGCGCCGAGGTGGACGGCACCGTCGCAAACGTCGACCTGTTTGAGCAGCACGGCATTCCCCTACCCACTAACTACGCCGAGTTCGTCGATGCCATCGATGCCTTTGAGGCTGCCGGCATCAAGGGGTATGGGGCAGACTGGGCATACGACTACACTTGCCTTGAGACAATGCAAGGCTGTGCCATCTCCGAGCTGATGAGCTTGGAAGGCACCGCATGGCGCATGAACTACGAGAGCGAGGACCAGGATAGCCGCACGGGTCTGGACGACGTGGTATGGCCAACGGTGTTTGAGAAGTACGAGCAGTTTCTCAAAGATGTGCGCGTGCAACCCGGCGATGAGAAATACGAGTTGAACCCCATCGCCAAGCCCTTCTTTGAGCAAAAGACCGCCATGTTGCGCACCACGGCCTCTGCGGCAGACAACATTTCCTCCACCTACGGCTTCAACACGGTTGTACTTCCCTATTTTGGCGAGACCGACAAGGATGGCTGGCTGCTGACCTACCCCATGTGCCAAACGGCGGTCTCCAACACGGTGGCCCAGGATGAGACAAAGCTTGCCGCCATATTGCGCGTGCTGCAAGCCATGTATAGCGCAGAGGGCCAGCGCGTACTTGCTGCCGGCGGATCGGTGCTCTCCTACAACAAAGAGGTGGACATCACATCCTCCAAAGCCCTAGAGCAAGATAACGACATCATCGCCGCAAACCACCTGTACGTGCGCCTGGCCTCTACCGAGATCTTCAGCATCTCACAAGAGGTGGGACACAAGATGATTACCGGCGAATACGATGCCAAGGCCGCCTACAAGGCTTTCAATGACCAGCTGGTTTCACCCAAAAAGAACCCTGAGACCGAGGTGCTGTTCACTCAGAATATCGCATACCCCATCGACATGACCGAGCACGGCAGTGCCGCCGCCTCCTCGGTGCTCACGGCCCTGCGCGCCACCTATGACGCCGACATCGCGGTCGGCTACTCGCCGATTGTGTCCACCTCCATCTACTGCGGCGATTACACGACTCAGCAAATCCTGTGGGTGATGGCGGGCAACTACGGCGTCACGCAAGGTGAATACACCGGAGCCGAGCTTCTGCAGATGATGGAGTGGCTGGTGAACGTGAAAAAAAATGGCGCAAACCCCATCCGTCACCACAGCTTTATGCCTGTCACAAGTGGCATGGAGTACAAGGTGACCGAATACGAGCGGGGCAAGTTCCGCCTGGAAGAAGTTACGGTCAACGGCGAGCCGCTGAATGAGGCCGCGACCTACACCGTGTTCGTCGCAGGTACCGATGTGTGGATGGAGGACGAGAACTTCTGCAACTGCCCCATGCCCGAAAACCTCAAGACCAAGCGGATGGACTACGCCATTGAGGGCGCGGACAGCCGGTCCTGCCTGAAAGAGTCACTGGCAAACAGCAAACAGTTCCCCGCTCCCACCGACTATCTCACCATCATTCAGGGAGCATAAGCCTGTGAAGAACCAGAAAGAGGCGCGGACTACCATACAACACCGTGTTTTCGTAGCTGCGGTAGTGCTGTTGTGCAGCGCTGCAACAGTGATGGGCGTCCGCGCCTACATGGGTTTCATGAATCGCACCATCTACGATGAAAGCTCCGCGCACCTTACCGAAATCTACCATCAGGCAAACCAAACCCTCAACAACAAGGTGTCCTTCAACTGGGGCATCATGCAGATGTGGTTGCCCTATCTGGAAATTGCGCAAAGCGATGCTGAGATACGCTCGTTTCTCGCATCGGCGCAGGAAGAATACGACTTTACAGACTTTTTCTTTGTTTCGCGAGACGGCTCCTACATCACACTCGATGGCGAGCAGGGATATCTTGATCTGGGACAGATGCAGTCGCAGCTGATTCTGGAGCAGCAGCCTGTGGTGGCAAACTCGGTGGTGCCGAACAACCCGGAGATCATGGTGTTCGCCGTGCCTGCCGAAAAAGGCAGCTATCAAGGGTTTGGCTACGAGGCCATTGCCATCTCTTACAACAATGCCGACCTGATGGAATCCCTGAAGATTTCTGCCTTTAGTGGGTCCGGCAGCACCTTTGCCGTGTTGCCAGACGGCCGCGTGGTGTTGGACAACAGCAGCGCGGACATGAGTGAGACGCACAACATCCTTGCCCTGCTCAAAGACTCAGCCAGTTTTACGACCGATCAAGTCGAAGCCTTGCAAAAGAGCTTTGCCGCCGGGCAGAGCGGTAACCTTGAGTTCTCCATCGACGGCGTTGACTATTACATGGTGTATGGTGCAGCCTCTTTTCAAGACTGGACGATTATCGGCATCGCGCCTAAGGCTATCGTGAACGCCAACATGAACAATCTCCAATACACCACCATGGTCGTCATGGGATGTGTAGTGGGCGCGCTGGCCATTGTTTTCGTTCTCCTTATTCTGCAGGGTAGCAAGAGAAAACTACAGATCAAAGACCGGCAGCTGCTGTCACGCGAGGAACTGTTCTCGTATCTTGCCCGCAATGTGGATGACGTGTTCTTGATGATCGACATCGATACACGCAAAGTCGAGTACATTAGCTCCAATGTCCAGCGCATTCTGGGCATCTCTCCTCAGACGGTGCGAGAGGATTACCACGTGCTATGCCACGCCGGAAAAGAAGACTGCTCGGCGCACCTGGAGAGCCTGATGCGGATGGAGCAGGGCAGTCAGCAGGAATGGGATCGGGAGTTTATCAATCAGGAAACCGGTGTGCCCCGTTATATCCATGTGATCGGCTTCATCACTGCCATCCAGGGCGAAAAGAAGTGCATCCTCGATATGTCCGACCATACGGATGACCGCCAGATTGCACTCACACTGCAGACCGCGCTGGAGGCGGCCGAAAAGGCCGGCAGGGCCAAGACGGACTTCCTCTCCAACATGAGCCACGACATCCGCACTCCCATGAATGCCGTCGTGGGCATCACCACCCTCATGAAGCACGAACTCGATCAGCCGAAAAAGCTTGCCGAGCATCTGGACATACTGGAAAGCTCCAGCCAGCTGCTGCTGAGCATCATCAACGATATCCTGGATATGAGTCGCATTGAGAGCGGCGAGACCACGCTCAATATCGAGCGGGTGAACCTTACCCAACAGATGGGGCAGCTGTGCGATATCGCACAGCAACAGGCGACCCAGCACGGCCAGGCCTTTACGGTGCAAACCCGTGTGCAGCATGAACATGTCCTGACCGACCCCAGCTGCCTGAACCAGGTGCTGGTGAACATCCTCTCCAACGCAGTCAAGTACACTCCCAGCGGCGGGCACATCCAGATGAAAGTAGAGGAGCTTTCCCATGGCGAGCGCTACGCCAAGTACCGTTTTATGGTGCAGGATGACGGCATTGGCATGAGCGAAGCCTATCAAAAGGTCCTCTTTGACCCCTTTACTCGCGAAGAGCGCTCCGGAACCAACAGGGTGCAGGGCACGGGTTTGGGCCTGGCAATTGCCAAAAGCGTCGTTGACCTTCTGGGCGGCACCATCAATGTGAAAAGCACCCCTGGCAAGGGTACTCGCTTTGAGCTTGTGCTGGAGTTCCCCATCGATGTCGATGCGGGTGCCGCACATGAGGCCCCAATGCTTTCCGACGATGCGGAGGCCACCTCTCCTTTGTGCGGGATGAACTTTCTCTGCGCCGAAGACAATGCCATTAATGCCGAGATTCTGAAGATGCTTCTGGAAACCAAGGGTGCCGCCTGCACGATTTACTCTAACGGCCAAGAGATTGTGGACGCTTTTGCCAATGTCAAGCCAGGTGATTACGACATGATTCTGATGGACGTACAGATGCCCGTCATGGA
>OLNE01001681.1_pt1 | contig 15250 bp, 5 predicted proteins | sample 1672431 | NCBI WGS metagenome assembly OLNE01 (sample SAMEA3136685, study PRJEB25190) | human gut metagenome | reverse complement strand
TGGACGGCGTGACGGTGCCCGTGACCTGCGTGGGCGACTGCTCGGGCGAGCGCACCGCCGACATTGCGAGCGCCATCCGCACGGCGTATCACGCGGCCAACGAGCTGTAGTTAACTTCGCGGCCAGGCGGGGCGGTAGCACGGATCCGCCTCGCCCGGCTGCGCCCCAGCATACACAGACCGTCGACCGGGGTGGGACTTGCAAGAACAGCAGGCCCCACCCCGGTTTTTGTGCGAGGGGCAGGCGAGCTTGCGCCGTGTCTTTGGCATATGGGCGAGGCTGCTTTTCGTAATCTTTAAGACATCATTAAGGCTTGCGTTGTGGAGCAAACCGCAGGTCAATGCTATTCTTTTACCTTATCGTATGGTGTTGTATTCTGCCTGAATTCTCTACCTGCGAACAACAGATAAACGCGACCGAGCGGAAAAGGATGGCAAGCCCGCAAGCAGGGCAAACGTAAGCGATGAGTGGCATGGACCGACATAGCGAGCTCCAGCAGCACATGACAGCGGCAGAGTACCGCCAAGCTGCCGACGAGCACGTGCGGACCCTCAAGGATTTCTGGAAGGATTTCCTGGTGAGCGGTCTGTTTGTGCTGGCTGCCATCGTTGCCATCTTTGCATGCCTGGCCTGGTTTGCTGCGAATAACCGAGTGAGCGCCACGGGGAGCACGATCGGGGCGAAGGCGGGGCGGTACACGCTGACCGCCGCGGGCGAGGGTGAGTCCGGCGCACACGTGGGCTATTACGAGCGCTCCGAGCGCACGTCCGAGGAAAAGCCTGCCATCGATGGCCTGGATACGACCGACGCCATGACGGTAACGCTCGGCTCCAACCTGAACAACGAGACCGCGGGCTCTCTGTACCCGGGTGCTCGCGGCAAGATTACATTTACGGTGAAGCCGCTGGTGAGTGACCTGGACGGGGTCACGATCAATCTGTCGCGCTTGCTTAAGGTCACGAACATTGTTGGCGTTGTTGGGGACGGGGGAACGCTGGCGCCCGAGGCGGAGGCGCTCCTTGGCTTGATCAAAGGCCACTTACTGTTCTTTACGAGCTGCAAGAACGGGTATTACTCGAATCGTGTGACGAACAGCCAAATCACGATTCAAAAGAAAGAATTTTGTAAAGACGGGAATGTGGCCAATCCAACGAACCAGCCTGTTCCCGTCACGCTGTACTGGGTATGGCCGGAGTACTTCCAGAACTTTGTCCTTACGGGCAACACGAATTACTACAAGAATCTGTTTGCCTCGGCGGGAGACGAGAAGTCTGACTACGGTGCTCTGCAAGCGGACATGAACGAGCATAAAGCGAACTACTTCTATGGCGCGGCAAACGGCAAGAGTGCCGCCGAAGCCCCCACGGTTTCGTCTGACATGTCCTCCAGCGACACCGCCATCTGCTCGGCGCTGTACAACAATGCCGACGAGCAGATCGGCGATAAGGTCGAATACATCCAACTTAGAATTAGCGCTCAGGAGGGCGTGAGCTCATGAGTACCATGCAAACACGCCTCGGCGACGCCCGCAATTGGATAGAAAACCACCGTGCACAGGCCCTTGCGGTCCTGATACTGCTGGCGGCAATCGTTCTTATCATCGGCTTGTCGCTCTCGTGGTTTGTGGGCAGCAAAAGTCTGTCCACGGTGGGCAAGATCCAAACGCCCGCGCAGCTTAAGATCATGGGTCCCAACCAGACGAGCATCGAGCCCATCGAGATTTCGTATGACGAGTCGCGCGGTGATGTGAAAAACTCCAACGGTACCGTGACCGTTCGTCGCGCGTTTTGTGTGCAGAGCGACAATGACAACGATCCCGCTGCCGGCGGTCAAGCGTTTGAGCTGCAGATTGCCAACACAACGAATATCACGGGGCTGACGATCAACGTGTATCACGTGACGGTCAATAATCCGAACGATAAAAACGGCACCGTGGTCGGCCTCGACGGGCTCAACCGCACCTACTCATGGAGCAAGAAGAGCAGCACCCCGATTGAGTTTGCTTTTATCAACCCCGCGGACGGGACAAGTGTGTTGGCTAAAGAGCTTGAGGCAAACGACCCGACGTACGGCTCGTACGTGAATGTCCAGAAAAACGCCCGTCCGCTGTATCGGTACCACAAGTTCGCAGGGAGTGGGCTCGATGGCTGGAATGGCAAAACAGCCAACGCCGCCACGAACTTCATCATCGAATGTACGTGGAATCCAGGCGTTGTGACCGTAAACGGAAAGACAGTCTCCAACGTCAAAGAGACCGACATGGTTTACCTAATTGCTCGCGGCATGAGCGGCACTAATAACTAATAAGTAGGAAGGGAGGGGTGCCAGATGCGGAAAGACAAGAACGAGCAAAATGAAATCGCGAGGCCTGTTGGCAAGCACTTTGCACAGGTTGACGATTCTAAGGCAGAGCCTTGCTGCGCGGAGATGGCGGCCCCTGCTTTCAAAGTGCGTAAACGCCTATGGGCAGTTGCGGTGCTGCTGTGTGCCGTCGCGATTGCGATGGGAACCTACCTTACCTACACGGCCTTTTTGGCGGGTGACTTTCTTAAGTCGGTCGCTGTCTCGGGCACGTCGCAGGCGCTGTTTGCTTCGGACATGCTCACGGGTTACACGAATGAGACGCTGAATGACGAGGGTATTGCCGCCCGAAGCGTCATCGCCGACACAAGTGGGGAAAACTGCTCTTTTACCTTTCGCATTTACAACCATCTGCTGGGCGACAAGAACAAGGTCAACGACAAGGACGTTAACGCGACGCTGAGCGTGAAGGCGACGGGAACGACGAAAGCTTGGAGCATAAGCGGTTCGCCCACGCTGACGGCGGGCGGCACGGTCAACCTTTCCTTCCCTGCCAACAAGGCAACCATGTATACCTATAAGGTTACGTTTTCCAAGGCGGACCTCAACAAAGCATCCTTCACCGTTAAGGCCCAGGTCGGCTCCAATAGCCCTGGCACCAACCTTAAATGGCTCGCCGCCAAGATTGCGCCTTCCGAGCGTGCAGAGGTAACGGCTTCGGGCGTTTCGGGCGAGTGGGTTGACAAGAACTCGGATACCGATAAGAACTTGGGCATCAACGCTTTTGATGCCTACAACTATCGCGTGACGGTTACGGGTGCTACGACCAAGGTGAAGCTCATGTGGGGAGACGGGGTCGAGCTCGATCCGTTCTTTGAGGCGAATCACAAGAACGGTAATGGGCAAGCAGCCGTCAGCGGCAACTCGATCACATACGATGCATCTCCTGGCTCGGAAATCATCACCTTTTACCGGAAGGGTGATTCGAAGCCGACCAGCTGGGAAGCCATTGGCGTTTCGTGTTCGGCCGCGAAGAGCTAGTCGAAGCGACCCGCAAGCATAGATTTTGAGACCCCGCACGGGGCATGAGATAGAACGAGGTAGGACCAGATGAGAACGGCAAAGCGCATAACAACCGCATGCCTGACTGCGATCATGATTTTCCAGGCGCTCGCGCCTTCCACAGAGGTGTTCGCGCAAGAGCTCGACGCCGTTATGGAGGCATCCGTCTCCGCCGCGCGCGCCGCGGGCAATACTGCCCTCTCCGTACAGGATGCCGTGGCTACCGCGCTGCAAGATGTCGATCAGGCTGCATCTGATGATGCCGCGACGACTCCGGGCACCGATGCTGGCGCCACCGAGGGCGGCGACGGTTCTACCAACGCTGGCGAATCGCAGGACTCCACGACCGATGGAACCACCAGCGGCGATGCTCCAGCGGAGGGCGACGCGTCCCAAGACAATGCGGCTGCCGATGAGGGTGCTGCTGACGAAGAACAAGCGGATGACGCGGACGCGGATGCCGCTGCTCAGGCAGATGTCAAGTATGAGTACAACACGGCTAAGGAGCTGGAAACCGCTATCGGTGACGCCAACGTTACTGTCGATGCCGATAAGGTAATTAGGGTCACCATTGGGACCAGTGAGGACCTGATTAAGCTCTCCAACACTAATCCCGCTATTTACCAGAATGCCGCCATTACGAAGGGCGGCGCGACGGGATCGGGCCTCAATCTATGCAACACGGTGACGACGGCGAACGGCGTTGTCCTTTCCTTCTTGGGCCTTGGTGCCCCGAACGCGCCTTTTAAGGGGAGCTTCGGCCTGGAAACTACTCCAGTCGTTTTAAATAAGCCCTTGTTCAATAGCATTGAGCTGTCCGCAGATATGACGCTCAAGCTCACTTGGAAGGGTGCGACCAGCGATCCCATTGTTGCGTCGTCGATTGCTGGCGGGGATCATAAGCTGGTCGTTGCCCTCACTGTTGCCCCCGTTGCAGAAAATACGACTGCGATCACCTTAACCTCTCCGCTTTTGGGTTCTGTTTCGGGCGCGCTTACGCTCGATGCAACCTATGCGGCGAAAGACGGCGCAGCTCCAGCCGTTAATATCCAATCCGGAAACGATAATGTTGGCCTTCTTGCGAACGCGCTCGTAGATGCCGCATCTCTTTCCGTTAAGCAGCTAGCGCTTCCGGGGACCTACAACGGAACCCCGACCATCCAGACGACCAAGGACGGCGCAAGTGCCGGCGGCCTTATCGGTGCCTGCGGCAACAACGCGACCGTGGCCATTAACGGTTATATTGATCTATCCGGCTTTAGCGTCAAAGGTAGGGCCGCTAGTGGTGGTCTTATCGGTAAGGCCGCCAACCTCACGCTCAACATTGCTGATGGCGTAACAGTTAAGCCGGCGTGCAACGTCGGCGATAAAGACAGCGCCTGCTCTGGCGGCGTTATCGGCGACGTGAGCTTTGCACGAAAGTTTGCCGTTAAGCCCAATATGTTCGACCTGGGCAAGCTTGTGACGCTTGGCGCATCGCAACGCGCCGGCGCCCTTTTTGGTGTGGCCGATATTTCTAATGGCGACATCGTGGTGCAAGGCGGAACGTATAAGAGCAAGTTCACCTTACCGGAAGAAGTTAGCTTCAACGGCAGCTACGGCGGCCTTGTCGGCAAGGTGTTTGCGACGGCAAAGGGCGTCGATGAGCCGCTGCGCGCCTTTGTGGTCCAAAAGGATGCGGATAAGAAAACGTGCTCAATTGAGTTTGAACTTGCGGGCAAGTTGTCCGATACGGGCGGTGTTGTTGGCTATGTTGGCGATAGCGCGGATTCCAATTCGCAGCCTGTCGCCGTTGTGCTCGACGGCGTGACGGTTGCGTGCAAGGGAGATGCTTCGGCGCGAATGGACGCCGGAAAGTTCGGTGGCGCCGTGGGCGTTGTCGACACGCGCAATGTCCTTGACGTGCGAGATTTCAAACTTACAAGCGACAATCCTATCGGTAAGGCGCAAAGCAACCGTGCCGCGGGAATTGCGGGCTCCGCGTGGAATGCTGTAATCAAATTCAGCGGCATCACGGATCTGTCGGGCGCAAGTTTTGCCGAAAACAGCACGACGGGCCAGCTCGTATACGAGAACCACAACGCGCTGATTTTTGCTGTCGGCGATGGCTCTGACGCTGACAAGGGTGCAGCGGGCTGGACCTTCAAACGTAGCAATACTGCCTCAAAGACAGACGACATCGCGACCTACGGCGAGGTCATTCGCTTGGGTAAGGGCTTGGACGGTAAGGGCCTGGGCAATAGCTTTATTGCGCTCGATCCGAACTCGCACAAGTTGACCTTGCCGACGTCGCCGACATCAGACGGCGGTGCCTACACCCTAACCTCTGTTGAGGATTTCGCCAAACTTGCAATCACCTGGCAAACCAACGGCTACTACTCCATGGTCGAGGGCGTTTCTGAAAACAACCCGAACATCTTGCAGTCCTTGACCATTACGGTGAACGGCACTATTGATCTCAATGGCACGGGCCTGACGGGTTTCACGCAGGATCGTGCAGACGGCTCGCAAGTTTTCTCGGGAACGTTGAACGGTGGCGGCACAAATGGCAACGGCACAATCAACCTTGCCGTCGGCGAGCCGTACGGCAAGCGTGGTGAAGCTGTGCTTGACGGCAATGACACGAGCAGCGGCAACGGCAAAATCTACCGCCACGGCCGCTTAGGCTTGTTCGCGGCCGTCAACGGCGCAACCATCTCCAACGTCACAATCGCTGGCTCCATGAAGTTCGATAACGGTTCGGCTATCGATGCCGGATCGCTTGCGGGTGCCATCGTCGGCAACCTGTTATTGTCTGGCGTAACGTGCAAAACGAATATCGCGTGTGATGATACGTTCGGCAACGAAGTGAACATTGGTGGTATTGCGGGCAGCGTGTCGGCGGCTTCTACGGTTGCGTTTGAGGGCAACAGCAAGGCCCAGGCGACCATCACTAAAGCTCAAACGCTTAATGGCAATATGCGCATTGGCGGCGCCATCGGCTGTGTGGGCGACTATACCTCGACATTCAATGTTGCGCACCTCGAAGTTGGCGGATCAATCGAAACCGGCAATTGCGCTAGCGGCAAGATTGCCCAAGTCGGTGGCTTTATCGGCTGCATTGCTCAGGGATCGAACGAGAAGAACGTTACCATTACCGGTCTTAGCTTTAGTGAATTCGCTATGACCGTGGGCAAGAACGGCGACAAGTTCAACGGCGCCGGTGGTCTTCTGGGCTACAGCTGGGGCAACGCCATCGTCACCATTGGCGATACTGCTGCGAATACCAGCGGCAGCACCTACGCCCTCAAAACTACCAACAACACGACCGTGACCGCAAATGGCTCTACCGAGGTCGGCGGTCTCGTATACGCTGCTAGTGGCCACTGGATCATCAATAATTATGCTATCAATTTGGCCTACGCTTCCTTCACCGCTAATAGCGCAACCACGCTTGGTGTCCTTATTGCTCGAGGCAGTACATCCAATTCGGATAATAGCTTTGGTGCCGAGACCAACTATAACGGTCTTTATTTGGAGGACAAGGCCTGGTGGGGCACGGCCTATGCCGTAGGCGGCCTGTCTATAACCGCCCCAAAGGTAAAGACATACGACGAATGGCTTGCAAATGGCGTTAAACCCAATAGCAAGCTGATCGATAACGGCTGCAATGCGGTTGTCTCGCTCCACACCGAGGGCCAAAAGCTGGACATGAGCGGAAATCCCACTAAAGACAATAGTTATCAAAATCGAATTGCTCCTGACAAGCTGCCACAAACAAATGGTTCTGTTCGCTACTACTACAATCTGGATAGAGCGCTGGCCGTGGTGACCAACCCAAAAAACGATAATGCGACTGCAATGATCACGCCCGAACATCTCGTTTTATGGGCAGCGAGGCAGTATGCTCCGAGCGCGACGTACGATTATCTAACGGGCACCAAAGTGTCTATCTTTACGAACAATGTGATTGGGCTCGATCGAGGCGAACGGAAAGAAATTAATCTGACGGGTTATAGCTACTACCCTTCAAACCCAAACGGCGATAATCCGGTGACCGTCCAAAATGTAAATATCGTCTTTTGCTATTCAAGGATAAGGGCAGAGCAGGAGGGTAATAAGAGAAACGACTCGGCTACCCAGCATGAAAATATGCACTGCGGCCTTATTCGCACATGCGATAGGAGCATGACGGTCTCGAATGTGACGCTTTCCGGAACAATCGGCAGGGCAAAAGACGATGCCGCGGAGGAGATGGACCCAGAAAGCGTGTCGGGTGCGCTGGTGCTTCGTTGCGCCCATGGATCGTCTGGCACCGAAATGGCGAATATCAAAATCGACACTCTAACTCTTGACGGCTTGCAGGTGGATGGGGCGGAAGACAGGGAATATGCTCCGCTGTTGATCAACGCCATTACAGGGTATGTCAACCTGGACGTGAAAAATGTAACGACGTCCAATTATGCAGGCACTTCTGGTGTCAATAAAATTGCAGCTTCCAGCCTGTTTGGTCGATTAGGCTATGACAAGAATTCTGATCAGGTCAATGCAAAGTTTGAGCGAATCAGCTTGCCCAGCCAAAATAACGATACAATCTTCACCCATGCGAGCCTGCTGGAGAGTTTTGGCTACGGAAGCACGAGCACGGGTTCTGCGGACTACACCTTTACTAAGGCCGATGCCGATGCAGGCAAGGTGACATACGGATCTGAGATTGATGGGAGTACGGAGTACCCGGACAAGCAGCTTTGGTATTACGACGAAGCGACGTATGGCGCCGTTATCGGCTATGTGACGGTTGATGGTAAGAAGGACGATGACGTCAGGCCTTGGTTTGGTGGCTATCTTCCTTATGTTTATAAGGGAAAGGCCACCGAGAATGGCGTTCAGTATCACGAAATCAAGGTTAACCAGAGACTCCCCAAGCTATTGACGGGGTGTGGGACGTATGGCGATCCGTACACCGTTAAGGATGCGACGGAGATGAACGCCATTGCCAATTACATAAACAATGGCACTGCCCTCGACGGCTGGGAAGTTACCATTGCTGCTAATCAGACCATACTGTGCGAGAGGCGTAGCGACAAAACGAAGACCAACAACGAGGTTGTGTACGTCTACAAGCAGAGCAATCCAAGTGAGAGCAAATGGGAGAAGAAGGACGGCGAAACGACCGATTCAAACCAGACGCTAAAAGACGAAACGATGCGGCGTTACATTCAAAGTGCGTATTACAGCATTGAGCCTGCTGAGGGCAATAAGATTACCGTCGATGCGGCTTCATTTGGTGGCTTTGGCAATAAGGCCAACCCGTTCCGCGGCGTTATTGTTGGCGACCCTAAGTCCTCTGAGCCTGTAACAATTGAGATTAAAAACAACAAGGGTGAGCTTCGCGGCCTCATTCCCTATAGTTATGGCAGCGTGGTGCGCAATCTCAACATCAACTATGTGAATGCGCACGCGACTATTACTTATTCTGAGAAGGATGCGGACGGCGTCCCGACGGCGTTTTTCGGCGGCGTTATCGGCTGCATTCTTGGCGGCGATAACATTATCGACCACGTGGCCGTTAATGAGACGACGACCGAAAACCCTACAACGGGATTTACCGTCACGGGCGGTGGCGACAAGCCGCATCTTGTTCCCATTGGCGGCTACGTCGGTGCCATTGCGGGCGGCGGTGTGATCTTCCGCCATATGTCGGAGACATCTTGGCGCGCTGGAACCAAGGAAAAGTTCAAAAGCCGTGGCGAAGGTGGCGGCAACTTCCAGCTGTACGACAATCCTTATGTTGGTCGTGTGATTGATGGCTATGCCTTTAGCGAAGGCTGCTCCGTTGAGAACGGAGACGCTAACTACAAGATCAACGAGCTTGATGTGAATGACACCGGCTGCGTAACCACAACCGATACGTATATGAAATTCAGCTGGGGTGCCGGCCAGCAAAACAACAAGGCTCCTAAAACTATAGTCAAAGATCGACAGGGCCTGCTCGTGCTGTCTGCCATTATCAACAGTGGCGCGGGTGCCGGAGCTGCTCATACCGACTCGACTGATGGTAGGGGCGCGTATCGCGGATCACATGCGTATGAGGGCAGTGGCGTCAAAGGCGCCATCTCCTCGACGGGATACAAGTTCGGAAATGAACGGTGTGGCAAGGTTCGCAATGCGAATTACGCTGCGGTCGGAAAACCCGACGATGCCGCCACAGCGATCGATTTCCCGACTTCGGTCAACGATGATCTCAAGGCGCCGGGCAACCAGAACTACCAAGGTCCGCTGGACGGCAAAGACGGACAAGATATCAACTCGCCTTACTTGGTTAAGAAATATGCGACCGATTGGCGCACTGGCTATGTGTGTGCGATGGGCGTTTGCGGCATGGATCTGCAGTTTGAGCAAGGCGCGACCTATGATATGACGAATTACGGCTCGGGGTTCTTGGGTCTTTCGGGCCGCTATTACTCAAACGCATGCGCGACCGACAAGAAGGTCAACGACAAAGATTTCATCACTCCGGGTATCGCCACCATCAACGGCAACGGCGCGACGATTAAGGTTAAGAACAACACGCGCGAGTATGTCGATGATGACTACAACATTGCAGGCGTAGGCGGCTTGTTCAGCACCATCAAGTTCTACTCGAATCAATTCAATAAAGGAAGCATCGAAGAGAACGACAATGCAAACGTATGCAATCTCAACTTCGAGAGCTGCAACATTTCGCTTGCCTATGTAACTCCGAACGGGGTGGGGCAGTCCACGTCGACGAGCAATACAAACAGCGGCTCGGTGGGAGTCGGCTGCCTTGCGGGCTCAACTGCAAACCAGGGAGTTTATGGCGAGGTCGCCTATGGCATGTTCAAAAACGTGGACATTTCTAGCAGTACCGTAGCCGGGGGCTGCACGGCCGGTGGCCTCATCGGAAGCGCTGGCGTTATGAGCCGCAGCGCCGATGGCGCCAACGGTTCGATTGTGACTTACGGAGGAGGAGTGTCCTCTCCGGTGCAGCTCTATGACTGCTTGTACACTGGTCTTAACGTCACGGGAAAGAAGAACGTTGGCGGCTACGTGGGTACGGTTGCCTCGGCGGGCGGCGTGTGGACAACCGCGGCCAAAGGAGTGGGCGAAAAGACTGTTGGCGCGAACTCGACCATAACTGCTACGGGACTAGCTTCAGAATGCCGTGCGGGCGGTGTGTTCGGTTATACCTCCAGCAACGTATCGGTGAACACCAATATTGGCACCACGGTAGCCGCCGCATCGAGCACGGCGGTCATCTCCAAGGTCGATGTGCTCATCACCGGAGAGACTGCGGGGCAGACGGAAGAACAATTGAAAAATATGGGTGCCGGCGGCGTGGTCGGAAACGCCTATAGCGGTGTTATCTCCATGAGCAACGTGCGCATTGAAGCCGGAGGCGGCACCGAGAACGCCACTATTGGCGATAAGACCGGAAAGAATTCGAAGATTCGCAATGCGGGCGGCCTGATCGGGAAGGTTACGAGCGGTGGTAGCGGCTCCAACGCGTACTGGTTCAAGGACTGCGGCGTCAAGAACATCGACGTCGCCGGCACCAACCAATGCTCAGGCGGCCTTATCGGCTACTACTTCAGTAACGTGGACATAGCCTGCAACAACATCGCAATTGAGAACGCTGCGATCAATGGCAGCTGGAGCGGCGGTCTACTTGGCGCGATTAACAGCGGTTCCGACGTCATCGATGTCACCAACACAAAGGTTTCCAACACCACGTTTAGCGGAACCTCCAACGGTGGAATTGCGGGCGATGGACGCGGCCAGTTCCATCTGGTAAACGTGCTCATGGACAGCAACACCTACAAATCCGGCGTTAAGCAGGGCGTGCTCTTGGGCGAGGTTGACACAAGAGATAATCAGTACGGCCTCTTTGCAGCGGGCGTGGACGTAAAGCCTGGCAACGGCAAGACCACGAGCGACCTGCCACCGATGGTTTACACGACCAATACGGCCGCCGTTAACAAGAAAACCTACATCGCGTTCGGAGACTACAACGACAAGCTCGCCGTACCCGGCAAGGGCACCACGCTCTACGGTGCGGACGATACCGCTACCACGGCGGCAAGCCCGTACGTGACCACGAGCCCCGTGAGCACGCTGACGGTGCGTGCCTCCGCCGCCGACGCCACTGATCGCTATCTGTTTGGCGACGGTGTGAATGTTTCTGGTGCATTGACTATCAAGGACCAGGCAGGGACCAACGTCTCCGGCCGCTACACCTACACCAACATCGGTGGCATTGCTGACAGCGGCGCCTATCAAAACACCTCGAACTATTCACCCTCCAGCGCTGGCAAGTTCAATGCAAACAATGACACGGATGCTACAAAGTCGAATGCCAACCCCGATGTCCTTGTCCTTTCGGGCAACGACTCGGATACCGTTAAGGATTATCTCAATCTTGTTACCAACGGCGGTTATTCGGACGCGCTGCGCCTGAACGGAGGTGGATCGCACGTTTCGGCAACGGTCGACGTGTTCCAGCTCGAGAACGGTGTCTTTGTAAAGCAGACCGACGTCGCCGATAGGGCGCTCGACGTTAAGGGCAGCGGCTCTTCTTTGTCGATCAGCGCTAACTCCAACTGGGATAACGGCAAGGGGCGCTTTAACCTGCTTACCGTCACCTTTACCGAAGCCGGTCAGAGCTACAGAGTCATGGTGCCCATCATCGTCAAGCGCGTGCTCGAGATCAACTTTACGGCAACGTATTCCGAGGGCTCGAACTTCAACAGCGGCGACTACAGCGCCAAGTACGACAAGCACGTGCTCATTAGCAGCGGTGAGACCATGACGGGCTATCTTACCTGGACGTACAACAGGGCATATAACCAGAAGACGGAGTATGGCTGGAACACGCACTTGGCAAGTGGCGGCGACATGAGGCCGCTTAACAAGCGCATTGAGTTCGGCGGAGAAAGGGGGGCGTTGCCCGCGGGCACACAGCTGACGCTCGTGGATACGGCGCACAATAATAAGGAATATCACTATACGGTGCCCGATGGCGGTGCTGCCACATCGGTTGCGCTGACGGACTTTGTGGACTCCAGCGAAAAAAGCCACTATACGGAGCAGTGGCTCAGCGAGACTATGGGCACGAAGGCAACGGAAGCGGACGACGGCGCGTGGGTTAAGCTGGGCAATGAGGAGCTGGCCGATGGGAAGAATGCCAAAAAGACCGAGGCTGAACTGATTGGCATTGCCGGCGCGAAGATTGACGGCGATTATTACCGCCTAAAGACCGATGCGGACACCAAGGGTCCGTTCTACAACCTGACTGTTCCGAAGAAGGGTGCTAACGAGCAACCCAAGAGCGAGAGCTTCTATCTTGTTGTTCGCACGCCTGAGAACTCGGCTAACGTCAATGGATATACCGGCACGTCGGTCACGACGACAAGCGTGAACACGCATATCAACTATGTGCTTCGTAAAGATGAGGTGAAGGACTCGCTGGACTCGCATGAGAACACCGCCTCGACGTATAGCGTTGCCACGAACTTCCAGCACAATTTGGTGGACAAAACTTCGGCGGACGGCAAAACGAACATCAGCCAGATGGCCATGAAGGGAACGACCTATCCGCTTGATATGAACGTGAGCGACACCATTACATTTAGCGAGCAGGAGTACACAAGCTCCGACGCGCTGTACTACCAGCTGGATTCTTCGCTCGTGAACTACGGGAAGAACGGCAGTGCCGCGGGCGCGCATGGCTACCCGACTGGAACCCAAGGTACGTATTCGTTCTACGTGAAGGTGGGGAACAACTACTACACGTGGGCTGGTTCTAAGTGGACTGATGCCGGCACGACGGAAACGCCGGCGATTGCTGCCAAAGACTGGTCTGCAACGGGCGGCGACATGTCGCTTGTACTTGCCGATACCAGTGGCAAGGCCATCGACCTTTCCGGCATTCGTGAGATTGCCAAGAGCCATGACAACAAGTTCACCATTACCATGAAGGCGAATCTCGCCATGACGGAGCCTGCGTGCCAGGCTGGTATTATCGCTTCGCAGAATGGCGGCACAGATAAGTACACAAAGCCCAACTACCGTGCGTACCTCTCTACGAATGATGAAACGCTCAGCACCAGTAGTAACTCGGCATACATCGACGGCAAAGCTGGATACTACCGCATGGACGTGGGCTCCTCGACTATTGCGCTCGAGGCTTCAAAGAAGTCGCAGCTGGGCATCAACATCGATGACCTCAAGTCCGCCGACGGCGAAATCGCTCTGGTGGGAACGTATGATTTGTCCAAGCTCGCGGGTGCCGAGGCCATGATCTCCAATGCCAGCACGGTGACGTACACGCTGAGCTTGCAGAAGCGCCAAAATGATGGCAGTTATGCTGCGGTCGACAACATCTCAAGCCACATTACGGTGCTCGGTAGCGACAAGCTGGGCGCGGGCTCGTTGAGTGGCAGCAGCTACGTCTTTACCGACACCAAGGCTGGCGACACGTTTGCCACGCGTGACGGTAACAGCCTTGCCTTTAAGCATGCCTTCCGCGTTAAGGTGAACACCGATGTTGAGACGGCTGGTCAGACCTATGCCAACTATCGTCTGGTGCTAACGGCCAATATGTCCGATAACGGTGTAATAAAGGACACGCCAGTCAATGTCAGCAACCTCGGAGGCTATAAGAACTCTGACTACGTGACGTACACGCTGGCGCGCATCAACACCAAGGGCGTTCGCCATAAGACGAAAACCAACTAGCCACGCGAGGGGCGGCAACCACCCAGTTGCCGCCCTTTTTTCTTGTTCGCCTGGCCTGCTGCTGCCCCAACTACTCACCAGCTTTCCAACTTTCCACTTAACTTGCCACCTAAGGTGGAAAGCTGGAAGGTTAGGTGGAAAGCTGACATGTTAGATGCGGGCTGAAGAGGGGTTAATAATTACACAAAGCATACCAGCCAAACAAAAAGATACCAATCTGGTTGGTAAAACACCGTCAATGAGCCGCGAGCCAACTAGCTGCGTAAATAAAACCTAAAGAACTGTTGCAAATGAATGGCAAATGCCCAGATGCCGCTGTTACGATTTTCAATTAACTGTTACGCGGGAACAGCAAAATGCTACTATCTAACAAGCACGTAAGAAAGCAGATTAACGGTTAAGGCTAAGAAGTGGCGGGTATGTCGGAAGCAACTAGGACCCGCACGCATGCGCTCGAGGTTAGGCAGCGCGCCGTCGAGATCCTCCAAGAGGGGGTCGGTCACCGCGCCCTCGCCGCAAAGCTTGGCATTCCCCAGGCCACGGCTCGTCAGTGGGCCCGCGCATATGCCGTGGGCGGTGCCGACGCCGTGCTCAACGCGGGCGCTCGTCATCACACCTATTCGTACGACGTAAAGCTCGCCGTGGTTAAGGACCGTCTGGAAAACGGCCTGACGGTTCGCGAGGCCATGATCAAACACAAGATTCCCAGCGAGTCTTCGGTCAAGGCTTGGTGCCGTCAGTACCGCGAGAGCGGTGAGTCCGCACTGGTCGATAAGCCGCGCGGTCGCAAGCCGCGCGTTAAAAAGGCGGAATAGCGAACGGGATGGTGCGCCCACAGGGGCGCATTTTTCTTGCCGCGCCAACTTTTTGGACCGGCGCGAGCCTATCGGGTCACTCTCCAAAGTGGTCAATAAACCGTGCGCAGTGGCCCGCGCGCCTGTCGCTGCGATAGGGGGAGCGTCACCTATCTACTCCAATGCGGACGCGCCCTTGCCCCGTACGCCTAAAACTCCCCACTTGACCGAAAACCCGCCGCGGCTACTCCTCAATTGAGCTATAACGTTAAACAATTGCAGCGTTTTTGCATGGGGGAGTGATGGTATGACGCTACTGTATTTCCTTACCCTGTTTCCGCTGGTACCGGCGCTGG
>OLNE01001677.1_pt1 | contig 15260 bp, 12 predicted proteins | sample 1672431 | NCBI WGS metagenome assembly OLNE01 (sample SAMEA3136685, study PRJEB25190) | human gut metagenome | reverse complement strand
CGGGAGGAACCGCCATGAAACGAAACAGCGGCCTGCAGAAGCGCTGGCTGCGCAATACGCTGAGCATTCTGTTTGCCATCGCTGTACCGAGCCTTCTGGGGTATATCCATCTGTCGCAGTTCCGAAAGAATGAATCGTACGCTAAGACCATGTATCTGTCGGCAGAATCCGAGCTGACCTACCTTCGTACCGGCGGCGAATGGGAGTCATTCTGCAGCAAGGTGAAGAAGGAAGGCGTGCTGAATCAGTCGTTTGATGAGTCGGATGAGGACCGGAAAAAGTTGATCGGCCGTATTTACGGCATTCGTCTGGATGCAGGCGAATACGCAGAAGGCGAGCTGTCGGGTGACGGTGCGCTCGTCGGTGCGCTTCTTTCGCAGGATACCTACGATAAAAGTGTGCTGAATGCTGCAATCTGCATCGAAATCGACGTGGAAAGCGGTCAGGTTTATTCGGTTTTCTACGGCACAAACTGCAAGGGACTGTACTACGGATCGAATGAGGACAGCAAACCGGCGGATATGTCCGGCAGCTGGCTGGATATTGATTACAGCAAGCGCGACCGCGATACGCGCCGGGAAGAACGGCTGGGCTATTACTCGGTTCAGGATGCAGTCAATGCTGTCAGTCTGGATGCGACTAAGCTGAAGATCACCTCGATCAATCTGGTAAATGGTGAAACCCTGTCGCTGAACTGGTCGAGCAATGTGAAGGATCAGGATCTGGATAAGGTTTATTACGAGGTCAAGCTGTACAGCAGTGAGGACAAAGCGCAGCTCCTGTCGATCAATATTCCGGGCAGGAATTTGAAAACGGGTTCGCAGTCGGTTGCGGTTACGACCGAGGACAATGCGACGAAGGATTATACCTTCCCCGTGGAATACGACCGTACCAACAAGCGGGCAACACTTGTGCTGGACGGTATGATGAATGCGAAGCTGTACGACCGGCTGGATAAGCTGTCCGCTGATAACACAGCAGCCTTCCGGCAGAGCAGCGATACCAGCATCACGCGCTTCGGCGGCAGGCTGGAAACCCCGCTGAATGTTTACGCAGCCGTGCAGGTATTTCCGGACCCGAACGCAGAAAACACCGGTGGTGAGGAGTATCAAAAGAGTGATGCTATCGAATCCAATAAGGCGAACACGCTTTTCGGTGACGGCACCCGGTCGGATAACAACCGGTGCGAGATCGAAACCTTCCGTCATCTGTCCAATATCCGTTATATGGATACGGAGGCGGCATTTGCCGTTACCGCACGTTCGCTGGACTGGACGAGCGACAGTGTAAAGGTTTACGGTACGGCAGCCCGCGGCGCGCTTTCGGTCTCCGCCGGCAAGGATATCGGCTTCCCGAGTATCCCTGCGCTGCGCAGCAATCAGACACTGGACGGCACAGGCGGTCTGCTGAACCGCATTGCCGGCGTGTTTACCGGCGGGAATGTCATCAGTAATCTCAAGCTGGATGAGACCTCGATTGCCGATGACGCAGAATATCTTGGTCTGTTCCGGAAAAACGCAGGCACGATCTATAATCTGCGCCTGCTCAATCCGCAGGTGGAGATTGCCTCGGACAAGCTCAAGGGTGTCGGCGCAGTCTGCGGTTACAGCAATGGCTCTTTGAAGGGCGATAACGTGGACGGCACCCAAGCCAGGGTGGAGGCTGCGCTGACCTCGGCACAGGCGCAGGGCGCTGTAACCCAGTGGCTGAACTTCCTCGATGAGGTGGAGCACAGGTACAAGGGTCTGCGTGTGACCAATTTCAGTATTGCAGACTATGATTATGTGGCAAACAACACGCAGGCGGTCAGCACCAATCTGATCACCGGCACGCTGGAGATCTACATGTGTGTCAGCGACAAGGAGGCAGACGCATGAAAACCAATTTGCGTATCGGCGAAGTGCTGATGGAGCGCAATTACATCACGCAGGAGCAGATGGAGCAGGCGCTCGCCTACCAGAAGGAGCACCGTGAAAAGCGAGTCGGTCAGATCCTGATCGAGCTGGGCTTTGTCACTGAGGCGCAGGTGCTCGAGGCACTGGCTGCCCGTCTGGGACTGGAGATCGTGAGCATCGGACAGATGCAGGTCGATCTGACCGCTGTCCGCATGATTCCGCGTGAGCTGGCGGAAAAGCAGAACCTGCTTGCGGTCGGCTTTGCGGACAAGAACCTCGAGGTCGTGACGAACGATCCGCTCAACTACTTTGCCTTTGAGGAAGTACGCCAACTGACCGGCTGTCAGGTGGTCATCCGCCTGAGCGAAATGGGTCCGCTGCAGAGCGCAATCCGCTACTATTACGCCGAGGTCGGTGCACAGCAGGCGGCACAGACCGCCAACGAGGACTTTGCAGAGCGCAATGTGGAGATGCTGCAGGTCGACGAGAGCGAAAGCGGCGATCCGGAAGCGCCGATCGTCAAGCTGCTCAACAGCCTGCTCGACCGTGCCATCAGCACCGGCGCAAGCGACGTGCATATCGAGCCGTTTGAGGGCAGCACGCGCGTGCGCATGCGTATCGACGGCACGATCGTCGATTATGTAACGCTGCAGCGCAGTGTGCACCAGCCGCTGATCGCGCGAATCAAGATCATGGCGAACCTCGATATTGCCGAGCGCCGTCTGCCGCAGGACGGTCATTTCCGTATCCGTGTGGGACAGAGCGAGTACGTCAACATCCGTGTATCGCTGCTGCCGACCGTGTTCGGAGAAAAGGCCGTGCTGCGAATTCTGGCAACAGCGGGTCAGGTCGATCACGCCAGCCACTTCGGCATGGACGACGAAAGCTATGCAAGGTTCCTGCCTATGCTGAACTCACCGAACGGCATTATTTATATCACCGGTCCTACCGGCTCGGGTAAGTCCACCACACTGTACATGGTGCTTGAGTACCTGTCGCACCGGCAGGTGAATATCTCCACGGTTGAGGATCCGGTGGAGAAGAACGTGCCGAGCATCAACCAGACGCAGGTCAATCCGGTTGCCGGACTGACGTTTGAGTCCGGTCTGCGCGCGCTGCTGCGTCAGGATCCGGATATCATCATGGTCGGTGAGACCCGTGACGGCGAAACTGCTGGTATTTCGGTTCGTGCGGCCATCACCGGTCATCTGGTGCTGAGTACGCTGCATACCAACGATGCGGTCTCGAGCATCGTCCGTCTGGCCGATATGGGCATCGACCACTATCTGATCGCAAATTCGCTGGTCGGTCTGGTCGCGCAGCGACTGATGCGCAAGGTGTGTCCGCACTGCGGCAGAGAGGTCGCAGTTACGCCGCAGGAGCAGGCGCTGCTCGGCAAGGATATCACGACCATCAAGCGCGGCACAGGCTGTACGCACTGCAACGGCACCGGCTACCGTGGCCGTATTGCCGTGCATGAGATCGTCGCGATCGACCGCAATATCCGCCGCATGATCAGCCGCGGCGCCGAAACCGAGGAGATCGAGGCCTACGCGCGGGAACAGCAGGGCATGCGCAGCCTGAAGGAAAAGGGTCTGGAACTGGTAAAACAGGGTGTTACTACACCGGAGGAGCTGCTCAGGATCGCGTATTACGCATAACCGGAAACCGCTCTGTATCTTTTGATACAGAGCGGTTTTAACGATTATAAGCAGAATTACAGAACAAAATCCGCATAAATGAACGTGCGTTCACTGTTGACTGGTGCCCCGGAGCCGAAAACTTTTCCTTTACATTCTTATCTCAAGCGGGTATAATACCCCTTGATGGATGGCATTCCGCAGAGCGGAAGCTATACCTTGTCACAATATGTTTTTCAAATTTTTCCGACAGTGATTTTACGTTGCGTCACACCACAGAAAGCGGGTGACAGCATGAACATTGGCATTGTTGGAGCAGGAAAAGTCGGCTTTTCCTTCGGCAGACTGCTTGCCGAAAAAGGCGTGCGGATATCCGGCTATTACAGCCGCAATTTCGACAGCGCAAGAGAAGCCGCAGAATTTACAAATTCCGGACACTATACCGACCTGGGCAAACTCATCGAAGATAGTGACGCGATTTTCATCACCGTTCCGGATAATGCGATCACCGAGGTGTATCGGCAGGTCGCAGAATTTGAAATTCAGGACAAGTATATATGTCATTGCAGCGGCGCCTGCACAGCCGAGGAAGCCTTTCCGGGTATTCACGCGCAGGGAGCCTATGCAATATCCATTCATCTGCTATTTCCGATCAGCAGCAAGTATAACTGCTGGCGGGAGCTGGCAGGTGCTTTTTTTTGCGTCGAGGGTGACGCGCAGGCGGTCGAGGTCTTTGTACCGCTGCTGCGCGGACTGGGGCTGCAGGTGCAGACCATTTCGCCGGAGAGCAAGGCGCAGTACCACCTCAGCTGTGCACTTGCAAGCAACTTTGTCTGCGCACTTGTGCAGCGCAGCGCCGAATTGCTGGGCGGCTGCGGATTCTCCCAAACGGACGCACTGCACGCGCTTGCGCCGCTCATGCGGAGCAATCTGGCGCATGTGATCGAGCACGGTGCCGTCTCAGCGCTGACCGGACCCATTGAGCGCGGCGACACGCAGACCGTGCAAAAGCATCTGTCGTGCCTGACGGAACGAGACGACCGGCAGCTTTACGCGCTGCTGGGACTCGAACAGGTCAAAATGGCACAGGAAAAACATCCTGAGCAGGATTACGGCACGCTTGCCGCCCTGCTGAATAGGGAAAAGGAGCAGAACGAATGAAGAACACAGTGAGCACATTTCTCTCGATGAAGCAAAACGGCGAACGCCTCACCGAGATTACCAGCTACGATTACACGACCGCCAAGCTGGTGGAAAAAGCGGGCATCAACGCCATTCTGGTGGGCGATTCGCTCGGCATGACCATGATGGGCTACGACACCACGCTGCCGGTGACGATGGAGGACATGATCCACCACAGCGCCTGCGTCGTGCGCGCGTGTGAGAACACCATGGTCATCATGGATATGCCGTTTATGAGCTATCAGGCGTCGGTTTCCGAAGCCGTGCGCAATGCAGGCCGACTGATGAAGGAGGCGCGCGGACACGCGGTCAAGCTGGAGGGCGGCGCAGCCGTTGCCGAGCAGATTCGCGCCATTACGGATTCTGGCATTCCGGTGCAGGCACATATCGGCATGACGCCGCAGAGCGTTAACGTGTTCGGCGGCTTTAAGGTACAGGGCAAGGGCGAGGAGGCGGCAAAGCGGCTGCTCGAGGATGCCTTCACCGTACAGGAGGCCGGTGCATTTTCGGTCGTGCTCGAGTGCGTACCGCCCAAGCTGGCGGCGCTCATCTCGAAAAAGCTGACCATCCCGACCATCGGCATCGGCGCGGGCGCAGGCTGTGACGGACAGGTGCTGGTCTATCAGGACATGCTCGGCATGAACATGGACTTCACGCCCAAGTTCGCCAAGCAGTTTGACAATATCGGTGAGCGCATGGTGGATGCGTTCCGCACTTACATGAACGAGGTGCAGAACGGCACGTTCCCGACCGAAAAGCAGAGCTTTGTCAAGTCTGACTGCAGCGATGAATATCTCGCCAAACTCGACGCTGAATTTTGAGAGGAACAGGAGCATATACAATGAAAATCGCAACAACCATCGCAGAAGTACGCGCACAGGTGCGCGAGTGGAAACAGCAGGGTCTGACCGTCGGTCTGGTGCCGACCATGGGCTATCTGCATGAAGGACACGCCAGTCTGGTCAAAACGTCCGTGCAGCAGTGCGACCGCACGGTAGCGTCCGTGTTCCTCAATCCGACCCAGTTCGGCCCGGGTGAGGATCTGGAGACCTATCCGCGTGATTTCGAGCACGACTGTGCGCTGCTGACCGAGTGCGGCTGTGACATGGTGTTCCATCCCGAGGTGTCCGAGATGTATCCGGACGGCTTTGCCACCTTTGTTGAGGTGCAGTCCGAAATGCCGCGTCAGCTGTGCGGCAAGACCCGTCCGATTCATTTCCGCGGCGTGTGCACGGTCGTTTCCAAGCTGTTCAACATCGTAACGCCGGATAAGGCGTTCTTCGGTCAGAAGGACGCACAGCAGCTGGCGATCATCCGCCGTATGGTGCTCGACCTGTCCATGGGCATTGAGATCGTCGGCTGCCCGATCATCCGTGAGGCAGACGGTCTGGCGAAGTCCTCGCGCAATACCTATCTGAGCGCAGAGGAGCGCAAGGCGGCACTCGTGCTGTCGCGCGCTGTAAAGCTCGGCCAGGAGCTGGTCCGGAACGGCGAGAAAAACGCGGATGCAATCGTCAATGCCATGCGTGCGCTTATCGAGCAGGAGCCGCTCGCGCGTATTGATTACGTTTCCGCAGTGGACGGCCTGACCATGCTGCCGGTGCATGAGATCAACGGCGGCGAACTGATCGCTATGGCGGTCTATATCGGCAAAACGCGCCTGATCGACAACTTTTCGGTGGAGGGCTAAGTCATGACAGTACAGATGCTCAAGGGTAAAATCCACCGTGCAACGGTCAAGCAGGCCGAACTGAACTACGTCGGCTCGATCACGGTTGATGCCGATCTGCTGGATGCGGCCGGCATTTATGAATACGAGAAGGTTGCCATCGTGGATATTGAGAACGGCAACCGCTTTGAGACCTATACTATCGCCGGTGAGCGCGGCAGCGGCATGATCTGCCTGAACGGCGCGGCGGCGCGCTGTGTCAGCGTCGGTGATAAGGTCATCCTGATGGCGTATGCGCAGCTGACGCCGGAGGAGGTCAGGAACGGCTATGCTCCGCAGGTCGTGTTCGTGGATGAGGAAAATAAGATCGTCCGCACCACCACCTATGAGAAGCATGGCCTGCTCAAGGATATGGCGTAATGAAAAAGGAGAACCCGGGTGGGTTCTCCTTTTTCATTGGTGCAGAGCTGAGGATTATAGTGAAGAGAGGTAAGGTGAAACGCAGGCACAAGAAAATATTCGCAGGTGCCGTCTATTACAACGTGCAAACGAGTTGCGCGACACTGTTGCATCGCGACTGCGGAGAGTAAACCGTATTGTAGCAGCAGGGTAGGCGAGAACTGCGTAGAGGTAGAGAAATGGACGCACACTGTGCGCCCCTACGGAAGAAAAAATCCTTTGCCGTTTCTCTTTTCGAAGCGGTCGCCGGTCTCTGGTCTGCGCCAGACTATCAAATAAAAGGAAACTGGAGTCCCAAGAGGATAGTACTCATCTAATCCACGCACGGCGTGGGAACAAGGTTTAGTGGCCTACGGGCAAACCTTGGTGTCTATCCTTTTGGAACCCCAGCTAAGGGTTAGCACCCATTCCTTATGCGTAAGTAAGCAGATTAACCCTGAACCGACTCCATCTCCGCCGCAGAGGACTTGTCTGCGTTCTCCCGGAACAGCAGACCGAAAATGCGGCGCACCAGCGGACCGGCTGCAAAGAACTGCCACAGCAGTGCCATCGGGAAGTTCATAACGGTGGTCTGTACCCAGATTGCAAAGAACTGTGCGTTATGGCTGTCCTTGAACAGCAGGGTGGCAAAGAAGCTCATGCACGGGCACATCAGCCATACGGATGCAGCCGAGATGGCAAGCATAATGCTGGTCTGGCTGGCCTCGCGCGGATTGACAAGGCGGAATGCAACCTTCATCGCCAGCTTGCCGACAAACACCAGCTCGAGCAGAATTGCGATAACAGTCATGATCGGCCACTCGTGGAACACTGCGAGAAATACCCAGTTCTGCATGGAACCGGTGTTCAGCACGATGTTGTACGCTACCATGCCGTATACCATGACAGAAGCCATGATAATGGTGTAAATAACGTCCTGAAATTTGTTTTTTGGCATTTTGTTTTCTCCTTTTTGTGTATGTGAAATATTTTTTGATAACGAATAGAAATGCGGCTGAACGCAAAAAAATAGGACGAAGTAAACTTTCGTCTACTTCGTCCTATGGACTACTTCAACTACCATTAATTATAGATATCATACCATATTTTATGGGCGTTCGTCAAGACTAACTTTGTTATTGACAAGACTGTTCCCTGGGTGTATACTGTGTCTGTAAATGAGAACCCCCTCCCTTGGGGGAGGGGTATAGATAGGAGATGCGATATGAAACAACGGTTTCGGGTGGGCGGCATGAGCTGCGCGGCCTGCTCCGCCCATGTGGAGAAAAGCGTTTCGGCGGTGCCGGGTGTCAGCGGCGTGCAGGTAAATCTTCTCGCCGGCAGCATGGCGGTCGAGTACGACGAAAACGCGTGCGACGCACAGACGATTATAAAGGCGGTCGAGTCCGGCGGCTACACGGCTGCGGTGGACGACGGCAGACAGACCTCTGCACCGGCGCAAAGCCCGCAGGCGGACGAGGCGCTGAAGGAAATGAAGGCCCGTATTATCGTTTCGGCGGTGTTCATGGTCGTTTTGATGTACTTCTCGATGGGCGAGATGGTCGGGCTGCCGCTGCCGTCCTATGCGGCAGGCATGGACGGCATGTTCAATCTGGCGCTCACGGAGCTGATCCTCACGCTGCCGATTGTCATTATCAACCGCAAATATTATATCAACGGCTTCAAAACGCTGCTGCACCGTGCCCCGACGATGGACGCGCTTATCGCCGTTGGCTCGGGTGCAGCGCTCGTGTACGGCATTTACGCGCTGATTCAAATCGCGCTCGCGCCCACGCCTGAGGCAGCCCACAGCTTTATGCACGACCTGTATTTTGAGTCCGCAGGCATGATTTTGACGCTGGTAACGCTCGGCAAGTTCTTTGAAGCGCGTGCCAAGCGCAAGACCGGCGAAGCAATCGCAGCGCTGATGGACCTGCGTCCGCAGACCGCCGAGGTCATCCGTGGCGGTCAGACCATGCAGCTGCCGATTGAGCAGGTACAGGTTGGCGACCTCGTTATCGTGCGCGGCGGTCAGTCCGTGCCGGTTGACGGCGAGATTACCGAGGGCAGCGCCTATCTGGACGAAAGCGCCATCACCGGTGAGAGCATGCCGGTCGAAAAGCATGTCGGCGATACCGTGATCGGCGCAACCGTATCCAAGAGCGGCTATGTTGTTATGAAGGCATTGCGTGTCGGCGACGATACGACCCTGAGCCAGATTATCCGTCTGGTAGAGGAGGCAGGCGCGTCCAAGGCGCCAATCGCCAAGCTGGCGGATAAGGTGGCAGGCGTGTTTGTGCCAGTCGTTATGGGGATTGCGCTCGTGACTGCAATCATCTGGCTGCTGGCCGGCGAAACGCCGAGCTTTGCGCTCACACGCGCGATTTCGGTGCTGGTTATCTCGTGCCCGTGCGCCCTGGGACTGGCTACGCCGGTCGCTATCATGGTAGGCACAGGTGTCGGTGCGAAAAACGGCGTGCTGTTCCAGTCGGCGGAGGCGCTTGAGAATCTGCACAACGTAAACGCAGTCATCATGGACAAGACCGGTACCGTAACCGAAGGACGTCCGGTCGTAACCGACGTAAAATCCTTTGGCGTGGAGTCCGGTGACCTGCTCTCGCTGGCGCTGTCACTCGAGAGCCGCAGTGACCATCCGCTGGCGGACGCCATCGTGCGCTATGCACGCGAGAAGAACGCGCAGGAGCGTTCAGTCACTGACTTTGAGATGATAGAGGGACAGGGTATTCGCGCAACTGTGGACGGCGTGCCGTGCCTTGCGGGCAACCGCCGGATGCTGCTCGCTAACGGACTGGCGCTGTCCGGCTCGATGCAGAAGCTGGGTGACGAGTTCGCCGCAGCAGGCAAAACGCCGCTGTTCTTCGCGGCAAACCGTCAGATTGTCGGCATTTTTGCGGTCGCTGATGTGCTCAAGCCGACCAGTAAGGCGGCAGTCGAAGCGCTGCGCGGTATGCACATTGACGTAACGCTGCTCACCGGCGACAACCAGAAAACCGCGCAGTCCATCGCATCCGAGCTGGGCGTGACCGATGTGATCGCTGAGGTGCTCCCGCAGGACAAGGAGCGTATCGTGCGCGAGAAGCAGGGCAAGGGCCGCAAGGTTGCCATGATTGGCGACGGCATCAACGATGCACCGGCGCTTGCGCGTGCCGATGTCGGCATTGCGATTGGTGCGGGCACGGACGTGGCTATCTCGTCTGCGGACGTTGTGCTGATGAAGAGCGACCTGATGGATGCGGTGGACGCCATCCGGCTGTCGCGCCGGACCATGCGCAACATTCGCCAGAACCTGTTCTGGGCGTTCTTCTACAACTGCATCGGCATTCCGATTGCGGCGGGTCTGCTGTGGGTGCCGTTCGGCATCAAGCTCAGCCCGATGATCGGCGCGGCGGCAATGAGCCTGTCGTCCGTCTGCGTGGTCTCAAACGCGCTGCGCCTGCGCTTTTTCAGCGCAACACCGAGAAAAACGGCGGGGACGCCTGCTGTTTTGCCCGTCAGCGGCGAAAAGCCGCTTACGGCACATAAAAAGGAGGAAAATGTTATGGAAAAGACAATCAAGGTTGAGGGCATGATGTGTCAGCACTGCGTGGCACACGTCAAAAAGGCGCTCGAGGGCGCAGCAGCCGGCTGTAATGTTGCGGTCGATCTGGATGCAGGCAAGGCAGTCGTTTCGGGCAAAACGCTGCCGGAGGATGCTGTTCTGACCGCAGCCGTCACCGAGGCGGGCTATAAGGTGGTTGACATCAAATGATGGCAGATCGTAAAAAGGTTGAGCCGCTGCTCAGGACCGCGCGCGGGCAGATCGACGGCGTGCTCAAAATGATCGAGGACAACCGCTACTGCATGGATATTATGATGCAGCTGCAGGCGGTTGAATCGCTGGTGCATAAGGCACAGAGAGAGGTTCTTCGCGGACACCTTTCCGGCTGCGTGCAGGATGCGTTTGAGACCGGAGATCAGAACGAACGCGAGCAGAAGATTGCAGAAATCATCAAGCTGCTGGATAAAGCGTAAGCGGAAGGACGTGCCCGAAGGCACGTCCTTCTTTTACCTGAAAATTGAAAATTTGTGTAGGTTCATACAGTTCGCACAAAAATCACAAATGAATTTTGTTCAAAAAATATGGAAAATAAAAGGAAACATTTCTGCTGAACTATGCTATAATTTATGTGTAGCAGAAATTACCTGCTGCGCGGATGAACCAATCAGATTCCATGTGCCCGGAACAACCGGTTCATTCAGCTTAGACAACTTGATCTGTGCATCATGCGCCAAGGGCGTGTCTGTACAGAAAAAGGCACAGCCGGTGAAAGCCGGTGTCGCAAAGCCATGGGTCTACCCGGAGTAATTACTCCGTAGGACAGCCGGTTGCCGAACAGCAGAATTCACGCCTCCTTTGCGTCTGTATGCACGCAGAGGAGGTTTTTTGCATGAAAAAGAGAAATAACCGTTTTCTTGCCGGTACCCTCGCCGGATTGATGATGCTGACCATGCTGCCTGTTACCGCGCTTGCGGCGCAGGAAGGTGCGGACGGCGATGCTGCATCCGACACCTCGAATAATAATATTGTAAACGTGGTAAGCGATGGTGAAAACGGTCAGCAGGATGGAAATATAAATATTGCGGCAAACGGCGGCAACGAGAATGCACAGGAATCCGCTGACGACAGAAGCGGTGACACCGAGAATGTACAGAAATCCGCTGACGACAGCAGCGATGACACCGAGAATGTACAGAAATCCGCTGACGACAGCAACGGCGGCAGTGCCGATACAGCCGCACCTGCTCAGCAGGAGGGCGAAGTAGGCGGCTCGGGCAACGATAATGCGCCGGTTACACCTCCGGCGGCAGAGTTCACGGCTAAGATTGACGGTAAGAAGGAGTATGGCAGCCTCGAGGAAGCGATTGCTGAGGCTGACGACGGCGATACGATTGAAGTCGGTAAGGATATTACCGTTGGTGCTGACGGTCTGACTATCAACGGAAAAGGTAATTTGACGATTAAGAGTGCGGAAGGCACTGAACCGACGATTACCCTGAATGGTCTGGGCATGTACTTTAACGAGACCAATGTGACATTCCAGAATATTAAGGTTGTTGAAGAAGGCGTTTCGGACAATCCGATTCATAGTGGCAATACGACTAATCTTTTTGATGATGGTATTCTGACGTTTGATAATTCTACGCTTGTTTTGAATGGAGTAGGTGAGGGTAGCAAACGTCACGGCATGTTCTTGTATCAGTCGAGTGACATGTATGTAACCAATAACTCGCAAATTATTATCTCCGGTTTTAATCAAGCGGATGTGAGTGGTATTTATATAGATGCGTCCGAGCATGATGAAAAAGAGGAGCCAATTCACAACACGATTGAGGTCAGCAATTCTTCTGCTATTAAGATTACCGACTGCAAATGGAATGGCATGACAGTTAATCCCACGGATATAAAAATTGATGGTCATTCTACGATTGATATTTCTGACTGCGGTAAAAACGGCGGCAGAGGCGGCTTTGGATGTTATTACGGCTCAGTTGAAATTTCTGACTATTCTTCGCTGATTACTGACAACAATGTTGGACGTAGTTGGGGTGCATTTATTAGAGGTGTATCTGTTGATTCTACTTCTTCGCTCAGTGCTTGTGGTAATACCGCTTATGGCATAGAGATTGGTGACAAACTTGGTGACCAGAGCAAGTTTGCTACTGGTTCAACCGTTATGCTGAATAACAATGGTAAGGCGGGTCTGCTTGTCTATACCAGTGGAGGTTACTGGTATGGCAATGTAAAGATTGAGGAAGGTGCAAAGTTCACTGCTTCCGGTAATGCAAATGGCATTGAAATCCTTCCAGAAGGCATTCTGGATATGCAGGATGGCACGGTGACACTCAACTATAGCAGCAGCTACGGCGGTGGTTTGTACAATCGCGGCGGCACTGCTAAGATTGGCGGCAAGGCTGAAATCTACAATAACCATGCAGATATTGCAGGTGACGATATTTATAGCAACAGCTTTAATAAAAATAAGGTTACCTACAATCCTTCGCTCACCTTTGCACCTGTCGGTGACGGCTGGATTCTGGATGACTGCAAAGAAGAGCACCCAATCGTAGGCTGGTATCACGACGGCAAGGAAAAGCGCTGGAACGGTGATGGTGAAGGCGATGCCTACTACGCTGACGAATATACGGTTGGTAAAGAAGCTGTTTCCGATGCACTGGCGCTCAAGGCTGCACACGGTCAGCTCTGCAGCGTAACCTACGAAGTAACCGGCGACATTCCGTCTGATGCAGGCGCAGTTCCGGCAGCAGCCAAGGTTAAGAAGGGCGGCAGCTACACCGTAGCACCGGTACAGACCACCTCGCAAAGCCGCTACACGTTCAGCGGCTGGCGGATCAACGGCGTTGGCGATGTTGTAACCGAGATCAAGGACATTCAGCAGGATGTCAAGCTGATCGGCGTATGGACCCGCAGATCGTCCGGCGGTGGCGGCGGCAGCAGCAAACCGACCGTTGACATTCCGGATGATGTACCGACCGGTCTGAACGGTGACGACCACTTTGCGTACATTGTCGGCCGAACGGCAACGTTGAGCCGAACGGCAACATCACCCGCGCAGAAGTGGCAACCATCTTCTTCCGTCTGCTGACCGAGGAAGTCCGCACCGCAAATTCTACCCAGTCCAACAGCCTGTCCGATGTGACGCGCGGTCAGTGGTTTAACCATGCTGTCTCCACGCTGTCCTCGATGGGCATTGTAAAGGGTCATAACGATGGCACGTTCGCGCCGAATGCGCCGATCACCCGTGCGGAATTTGCCGCAATCGCCGCTCGCTTCGACGATAAGAACACGGATACGTCCTCGAAGTTCACGGATATCGCATCTCACTGGGCAAAGAATGAGATCGGTATCGCCGCAAACAAGGGCTGGATCAATGGCTATCCGGATGGTACGTTCCGTCCGAACCAGTATATCACCCGCGCAGAGGCGATGACGCTTGTCAACCGCGTACTCAATCGTCTGCCCGAGAACAGCAGCGATCTGCTCGACAGCATGATCAAGTGGCCGGATAATTCCGATGCTTCCGCATGGTACTATCTCGCTGTGCAGGAGGCTACCAACAGCCACGCATACTCGGATAAGAGCAAGGACGATAAGTACGAGAAGTGGATCACCATCCGCGACGCTCGTGACTGGACCGAGCTTGAAAAGTAAATTATTCGTTTCGGTAAACCGCGAACCACAGATGATATAGCAAATATCGTTTTACCGGGCACAGCAGAGGCAGGAGAAATTGCTTTTCCTGCCTCTGCATTTTTGTTTGGGATGGGGGAGTGGCGGTCAATGGCTGCCCCTGCGGAGATTAAACCGCATGTGTAGCAGTACGCTGTCTGTGAACTGCGAATATGTCGAGAAAGACACGCAAGAGTAACCCGACTGCCGTTCCCCTTTTCCTGCTTACGCAGTCTACCGTCTGCACCCAAGCTATCCCAACAAGGGAAACGGGTGTTCAAAGAGGGTAGAAACCGTAGGTGTCTACCCTTTTTGCCCCCGCCGCGGGTGCGGCGCAGTTCCGTTCGCTTCTCAAGCGGCAGTTTAACAAATAAAGACCATTCAAGAAATCTAAATTATATATACAGTTAAAAATGAGGAGGAATTAACAATGGGAAGAGCATTGATCATCGGCTGCGGCGGTGTAGCCGGCGTAGTTATCCACAAGTGCTGCCAGAACAGCGACGTTTTTGAGGAAATCATGATCGCATCCCGCACCAAGAGCAAGTGCGATGCCATCAAGGAGAAGCTGGACGGTACGACCGCAACCAAGATCCGCACCGCCAAGGTGGATGCGGACAACGTGGACGAGCTGTGCGCGCTCATCGACGAGTACAAGCCGGACATCGTGATGAACATTGCGCTGCCGTATCAGGACCTGACCATCATGGATGCGTGCCTCAAGTGCGGCGTAAACTACATGGATACTGCCAACTACGAGCCGGAGGACACCGACGATCCGGAGTGGCGCGCCATTTACGAGAAGCGCTGCAAGGACGAGGGCTTTACCGCGTATTTCGACTACTCCTGGCAGTGGGCGTACAAGAAAAAGTTTGAGGACGCCGGTCTGACCGCTCTGCTCGGCTCCGGCTTTGACCCGGGCGTAACGCAGGCGTACTGCGCGTATGCCCAGAAGCACCTGTTCGATGAAATCGACACCATCGACATCCTCGACTGCAACGGCGGCGACCACGGCTATCCGTTTGCGACCAACTTCAACCCGGAGATCAATCTGCGTGAGGTATCCGCACCGGGTTCGTACTGGGAGAACGGTCACTGGGTTGAAATCCCGGCGATGAGCATCAAGCGCGAGTACGACTTCGATCAGGTCGGCCACAAGGACATGTACCTGCTCCACCACGAGGAGA
>OLNE01001672.1_pt1 | contig 15280 bp, 28 predicted proteins | sample 1672431 | NCBI WGS metagenome assembly OLNE01 (sample SAMEA3136685, study PRJEB25190) | human gut metagenome | reverse complement strand
CCACCAAAGAACGCACAGGTCAGCGCTTCGGCGCTGACCTTTTTTGTTTACCGAGAAGCCGAATCATAACCGTCCGTTACCGTTCGTGTTTTACGCCCCCTGCCGTTTATGCGCGGCAGGGGGCGTTTTATGCATTTTGCAGGTAGTGGACCTAGAAAATGCAATTTAGAGCGTTTCGGCACCCAGACCGGTGCCATTAAAACCGCCGTCCGCGCCGCCGCCCTCGACGATCTGCAGGGCGCGCCCGACCTGCCTGGCGGCCTTCTCGCGCTCCGCGAGGCCCGGCTTGATGTAATGGCGGTAATCTGTCCCCAGGTCCGTATGACCGTGCAGGTCCATGATGCTCAGGGGGTCGACCTCGGTCGCCGCCATGATGGTCTCGGACGTGTGGCGCAGGGCCTTGGGAGGGATATATCGCAGGTCATGGCGTGCGCACATGCGCCGCCAGGCGCGCACGAGGTTGTCGCCGCGCATGTTCACGATCCGCTGCCCGCTCCACTCGCGAACCTGCTCCGTAACCGAAGTGCCGCCCTCGACGGTTATGCTCGGGCGCAACTCGTCCATGATCTGGTGCAGGCGCTCGCGGCCCGCCAATAAAACCGGCACGGTGCGCACGGAATGCGCGTTCTTGGTCTCCTTCACGCCGTCCTCGTCCGTGTACGCGCGGCAGACCTCGATGTACTCCGAGACGGTCGGCTGGCCCGTGGCGAAGTCGTAGGTCGTGGTGACCTTGAGGTCGCACGGGCGCACCGCCAGCGCCTCCTCCTTGCGCAGGCCGCTCAGGCCCAGAATCAAGTAGGCGTTCATGACCAGATCAGCGCGGTCGTCGCTGGCGGCGAGCCTGCGTAGCGCCTCGGCGGCCTCGGGGATGCTCCACGGCTCCACGGGTGCCTGCTTCGCTTTGGGCGCGATGACGCGGCGGCGGAAGGGCTCCACCGTCACCCAGCCGTCGTCGAAGGCTCGGCGCATGACGGCGCGAAGCGTGGTCTTGGTCTTGGCAGGCGCGCCCGAGCGCTCGATGCAGCTGCGCATCATGTCGTGGGTTATCTCGGAGATGTCGATGCTCCCCAGGACAGGGGAGATGTAGTTGCACATCTGCCCGTCGTACTCGCGCAGGCTCGCGCGGGAGCGCGGCTTGCCGCGGTTGCTGGGGGAGTCGCGGAACACGCCCCAGTAGTACATGTCGAGCGTCACGCCCGCATGCGCCGCCTGGGACACGCCCAGCTCCTGCGCGAGCTGCGCGATTGCGATATCGGCCTCGGTCTCGGTGCCGTACACGGTGCGCGACACGCGGCGCACGTGGCCGTCCGCGCGGAAGCCCGCCTGCACGCGGATCACCCACTTGCCGGGCGCGACCTCGCGCTTGGAGCCGAGTTTTGACCTTGAGTTCTCGTTGGTTGCCATATAATGGTCCTGCCTTTCCCTTTTGCCGGAGGGCATATGCCCCGTGCGGATCCGCCAAGATTGCCGCACGGGGCTTTTTGTTTGCGTTGAGGCCGTCTACGCGACTGCGCGGCGCTTGGGCCTGCCCGAGCGGGGCGTGTCGGTCAGACGCGCCGCTATGCTCTCCACGGTCACGTAGGTGCGGCGGCCCTTGCGGTAGCCCGTAAGGATCCCCGAGTCGAGCATGTGGGTGATCCTGCCGGGGGAGACGGAGAGCCTGCGCGCGGCTTCGGCCGCCGAGACCGTCTCGCCCTCCACGATGTACCCCTCGTCCGTGGAGAAGGCGACCATCATGGAGAGCCCGCCGTCTGCGGGCTCGATGAACTCGGGCTCAGGCACGGCAAGACCGTCCTTCACGAGCGCGGCCACGTAGGTGCTCGCCGCGTCCACGGACTGCTCGGCGGCCTCGGCAATCGTGTCGCCGCAGGTGAAGCATCCCGGCAGTGAGGGAAACTCCACGTCGTAGCCGCCGTCCTCGTCGGGTGTGAGCACTGCTTGGTAAACGTATGTCTTCATATCTTTCGACCCCCAAGGGGGCGGGGCTAGAGCCACCCCGCCGTCTTAGCTATCTTCCGGTACGTCCCTATCGGTATCTCCTTCTTGGAGGTGGGCACGCTGATCTGGACCCCGTCCTTTCGCGCGACCACGTGGCTGCCCTTGCCGGTGTAGAGCGTCCAACCCTCCTTCTTGAACCGCTTGAGCACCTGCGCGGGCTCCTGCTCCTTGGGCATCTCTCCTCCTTTCGACAATTTAATTATAAACAGTTGATAGTTAGCAATCAAGTAAAATAGCAAGTATTTATAGTTTTAAAGCTGCCCAAGCGGATCAGCCGAGATCGCCGCACGGGGTTTCTTTATGTCTCGAGTTGTCAAAGAATCTTTGACAACTGGTCCGCCTGTCCATTTTGCTGGGGTCAGCAAAATGGGAAACAACTGGCGTTTCGGTGCGCCCGCTAGAGGTTTTTTCGGAAAAACCGAAAAAACCTAGCCGCGCCGCGGGTCTAGCGCCCCATTTTCGTGACGTTGCGAAAATGGGGAACAACTGGCGCTTCGTGCGGCTACGCCCCGAGGAGCGCTGCGAGGGTGCCGATCGCCTTGGCCACCTTGGGGACGAGCCCCGCGGCCTTGGATGCGAGGTCGAGCGCGTCCTTTGCTTTCTCGGCGAAGCCTCCCTCGTCCTTCTCCTCGGCGGCGAACCGCAGGTCGGCGAGGGCGAGCTTCACGGCGGCGAGGTCCTCGGGCGACAGGCCCTGACTGCTCGATATCTGCTTGATCGTCTGGTTGAAGTCGACCGTGACGGTCGCCTCGACGGTGGCGGTCGCCCTCGCCTCGATCTGGTCGGCAGTCGCCTTGGCCATCATGTAGTCGTACTCCATGCGGTCCCGGTGCGCGAGCAGCAGCTCGCGGATCGTCTCGACGGAAGTGATATCGATCATGTCGGGACTGGTATTGCCCATCACTCTGGTCCCGGTCTCGCGCTCGATGATTTCCCCGAATACCGTCATGTACCTCGCCACCACCTTCTGCCTGAGACCGGGCGGGTCGCTCTCGATGACCTCGTCGCACAGGTTCACCAGGCGGTCGATTGAATCGTGCATTCCCATGTTATCTGCCAATCTCGCAGGTGGTTCCTTTGAATGTCTACGCGGACCTTATTTGATCCGCTTCCAGCCCTTCGATTTCAGGTGCTGCAGCCTGATTTTGGGACAGCTCGGCCTGGTCGCGTGCCGTCTCCAGGATCTTCGAGCGCCTCTTCTCGGTGCTCCGTCGGTAGCAGGTGATCAGCTCGCCCTCCGCGCCCGCCGGCGCCGTCGGCTTGTCCTCGGGGTGCTCCTCGTACCAGCCGAGGAGGTCGTTGGGGTCGGTGTGGAGAACCTTCGCGCACTTCCAGAGCTGCTCAATATCGGGAAGGGTCTTCCCTCGTTCCCAGTTGCCTACCGTTTTGATGTCAACGTTCAACGCGTTTGCTAGATCGGCCTGTGAATATCCGTTTTCTTTCCTAGCCTGCTTAAGTTTTAAGTTCATCGTCACCTCCAATATGGGGAAGTATTTACCGAGGATTCTATAGATACACAAAAGAAAAGGCAAGAAAAGCCCTAGTTTGCTATTGCAATCGGAAAAAGATTACCTATACTCTGAATTGCACAGGGAAGAAGTTCCCTATTTCAGAAGGAGGAAAAGATGGAGTTTTCGAAGGACGAGTTTGGCGCGAACCTGCGCGCCGCCCGTGCTCGCGCCGATATGTCGCAGGAGCAGCTGGCCAACAAGGCGGGGCTCTCGGCATCTTCAATCATCGGCTACGAGAACGGCTCGATGGTTCCAGGTGTCGACAAGGCGTATGCCATCGCCCAGGCCCTCGGCTGCACGCCCAACGACCTGATGGGCTGGAACACGGACGAGGCCGCGTAGGGATGGGGGAGGAGATGGAAGGCAAGAAGATGGACAAACTGCAGCGTGACCTCGATACGGTCGATACCTATATCGAACACGCACGCAAGATGCTCGGTTCAGCACGTCTTCAGCTCGCGTGCGCCAGCGCGATTCTGGATTCGCTCGCGGACGGCGTGGAGATCGGGGCCGACCTTATCGCGTCCGATACGACGTCCTGCAACGGGGACAGCTCGTCTGGGGACCGCGAATGACCCGGGCGCTGCTCGCCTCGGCCGTCGTGATGGACGCCGCCGGCTGGTTGTGCGCCGCGCAGGGGGCCTACGGGCTAGCGCGGATGTGCTTCTCGGCCGCCGTGCCGTTCATCGCGGCGTGGGCGCTCGCCTCGCTCTTCGACTGAGGCCGGGTCCGTCCCCGTCGCGCCACGGGTTCCGTACCGCCCCCATTCCGCGGGGCCCGCGGCGCGACGGGGCCGGACCCCCTACTTCCGGCCCGCAAGGTGTCCGCCGCCGACTTGGCGGGGCGGCGGCACCGCTCCCTTTGGCGGGGGAGCGCCCTCCGGCTGCATCTATCGGTGCGGCCCTCCGGCAAGGGATTGGCTCTATTACATGTGAAAGGAGAAGGCCATGTGGATGTCGATAGCCAAGGGCGCGCGTTACGCCTGCTGCGACAACGTCACGTTCCGCGCGATGGTCATGCAGGGGGTCATCCCGCGCTACCCGTCGCTCAACCCCAACAGCTCGCGCGAGGTGGTGCGCAGTGAGGACATCGACGCCGCCATCATGGCGCGCGGCGCTGTGCCGGCGCTGCCCTCGCCCGACTGCGTGCCCGCTCGCCGTCCGAGGCGGGTGGCGTGATGGTCGACCTTATCTGGGATGCCGGCTGCAGGCTCGGCGAGTGGTGGAACACGCTGCCCGAGCGCGTGCGCAGCGTGGTGTGCGCCGTCGTGATGCTCGCGCTCATCGCCGTCGCGGGCGCCATCGAGGGGACCGCGCCGAGCGGGATGTACTACTAGTCAGGAGGATATGTCATGCAGTTTGAGAAGAGGCAGGTTCGCCTGGGCGACATCAGGCCCAGCGAGCAGAACCCGCGCGAGGACTTCGGCGACATCGGCGCCCTGGCCCGCAGCATCGAGGCGACCGGCGGCGAGCCGCTGAACCCGCCCGTGGTGGTGGCGGACGGCAACGTCTACCGCATCGTGGACGGGGAGCGCCGCTACCGCGCGCTGTCGTCCATCTACGGGGAGGACCGCGAGGTGTCCGCGCTGGTGGCCGACACCATGGACGAGGCCAACGAGCTCGTGGCCATGCTCGCCACCGACGACAAGCGCCAGCTGACCGAGGCCGAGCGCGCACGCGGCGTGCAGCAGATGCTCGTGCTGGGTATCGACGAGCAGCGCATCGAGCGCGCGAGCCGCGCCACCGCCGGGCAGATCCGCGCTGCGCGCAGGCTGCGCGGGAGTATCGAGGGCCGGCAGGTGACGCTGGAGCAGCTCGAGGCCGCGAGCGCCTTCGATGACGAGAAGGACATCGAGGCCGTGCTGGCGGCCGGCGACGGCTGGGCGGGCAAGGCCGACAGCATCCGCCGCCGCAACGAGCGCGAGGAGGCCAAGGCCGAGGACTACGACGCTTTCGGCGATGCGGGCATCCCGGTGGTGAAGGAGCAGCCCGAAGGGTTCACCTACAAGGACTGGGCACACCTCGGCCTCGTTGCCGCGAAGCTCGAGGACAAGGAGTACCCCGCTGGCACCGTTGCCGTGTGGAATGACCGCTACTGGGACTTCTTCGCTCCGAAGGGCGGCGAGGATGCCGAGCCCGAGAAGACCGAGGGGGAGATCCGGGCCGAGCAGGAGGCCGAGCGCGAGGATGCCGCGCTCAAGGGCCTGTACAGGAGCCTGATCGGCTTCGTGGCGTCCGGCGCCTTTGCCATGTCCAAGGACCTCATGATGGAGGTGCGCGTGGGCCGTGCCGACCCGCCCGCGCTGCTCGTGGCGATGGGCGGCGACAGCAACCCCGAGAACGAGGAGCGCTTCGGTGCCGTACGCGACGAGTTCGCCCGCAACCTCAAGGCGTGCAAGCCAAACGAGTACGAGGCCGGCTGCTGGCTCATGGCGGCGGCCAAGGACATGGCCCAGCTCAACAATCGCTGGAGCGGCGACGACGCGGAGGCGTGGCTCGACCACTATGACATCTTCTGCTCCGCGGGCTTCGAGCCCGGCGAGGAGGACGTGTGGCTCATGGAGAGGGTGCAGGCGAGTTTCAAGGAGGAGAAGAAGGATGAGTAGCAAGAAGCTGAAGGTGACGATTGAGCGCGAGAACGTCGAACCAGTGGAGTTCGAGGCGGATGCGCTCCTCTGCGCCGGAGACACCGATGACGGCGTGCTGTTTTTTGCAGGCGGCTGCATGACCCAGCCCATCGTCCTCGACATCATGCGGTGCTTCGTCAGCGAAGTGGTCAGGGACATGGTCAAGCTCGGTATCGATGAGACCGAGGCCAGGGGCCAGGTCATGCTCGCTGCGGTAAGCCCTTCCGTTGCCAGTGAGCTGCTCCTGGACATCAATCTCGATGACCGCGACAAGATCGCGCACATCGCTAAGGAGCTCGCCGCCAGTGACCTCTCCTAGCGAACGCCGGGCGGTCGTGCAGCGCGGGGCGGACGGCCGCTGGTTCGCCCGCCCCTACATGGGCACCGACCGCGTGACCGGCAGGCGGATCAGGCCGTACAGGTCGTGGGACGCGGAGCTGACGCGCGAGCAGGCCCAGGCGGAGTGCGACAGGTGGATCGCGACCTATATCCCGTCCTCGGCGCAGGACAGCTCCAAGCGCCTTTCATCGATGCTCGAGACCTACGTCTCGGACCCGGTGAACGGCCTAGCCGACAACTCCGTTGCCGCCTACCGCAGCGTGATCAGGACGATGGTGGAGCCGACTATCGGGCGCATCCCCTACGACCAGCTGCAGCCTTGGGACGTGTCCGCCGCCTACCGCATGCTGCTCGCGCCCAGGAACGGCAAGGGCCTGTCGCCCAAGACCGTGCTCGTCATGCACGCGCTGCTCAAGGGCGCGTACAGGACGTGGGGCCATGCCATCGGCCGCGACATCATGCTCGAGGTCCCGGCTCCCAGGGCGAAGCCCGCGGAGCCGTTCGCCCTGTCCGAGCTCGATGCGGACGAGCTGTCCCGCGCGATGGTGTCCGCCATGTCCTCGCGCGACGCCACGGGCGCCAACATCGCCAGGCGCACCGAGGCAATGGCGGTCTTCCTCGCGCTCCACACGGGCCTGCGGTGCGGGGAGGTCTGCGGCCTGCAGCGCCGCGATTGGCGCCGCTCCCTGCACGACATCCACGTGGCGGGGCAGGCCGTCGAGAAGCCCAGCCTGCACAGGCAGGCCTACACCAAGGGCAAGCGTGCACGCAACGTCTCGGTCTCGCCGGCGGTCGAGGCGCAGCTGGAGCGCCACCTGGCGTGGCAGGACTCGTGGCTCGTCCGCAAGGGCCCCGCCGCCCCCGTGATCACCTTCGGCTGCGCAGGGGGGCTCGCGAGGCCGTCGACCGTGACGGCTAGGTTCAAGGCGATCGCGCGCGAGCTCGAGCTGCCCGGGGAGACCGTGTTCCACACGCTCCGGCACACGCACGCCACGTGGCTTCTCACTCACGGGTGGGACATGCGCCTGGTGCAGGAGCGTCTGGGTCACGCGAACGTCAAGACGACGCTCGAGGCGTACGGCTCGGTCATGCCGGGCCGCGACAGGGAGGCCGCCGCGGCCTTCACCGATTCGATCTACGGAGGTGACACGGATGAATAACTACAACTTCAACAGGGACTTCTACGAGGGCTGCCGAGCGCTCGGCGACAAGGAGGGCATGGCGCTCGCCTGGGCGATGCTGCGCTACGGCTACGAGGGAATCGAGCCAAAGCTGAAGCCAACGACCATGGCGGCGTTCACCTTCGCAAGGGGGCGCATCGACGCCATGGTCAACGGTAGCCTTGGGGGTCTCAGGCGGGCGGCCAATACGGGCAACCAAGGGAGTAGCCAAGGGAGTAGCCAAGGGGGTAGCCAAGCCAATGCGCAAGGGGGTAGCCGACAGGCTAGCCAAGGGGGTAGCCAACAGAAAGAGAAGGAGAAAGAGAAAGAGATAACCCTTGCGGGTTATAGCGAGGCCCGCCAAACCCCCGACGACTTCGACCCGCCCTCGATGGAGGACGTCGAGGCCTACTTCGCCGCCAACTGCCTGCGCGGTGACCCCCGTCAGTTCTTCGACCACTACGCAGCACAGGGCTGGACGCTGCCGAGCGGCCTGCCCGTGACCGACGTATGGGCGCTCGCCCGCAACTGGAGCCGCAAGCAGGTCGGTTTCGATGCCGACCGCAAGGCGCGGGGCGGGCAGACCTCCCAGGAGGTCGAGCGGGCGTCCGTGTGGAAGCCCGTGAAGACGGATGCGGAGCGCATAGTCGAACTCAGGCGCGAGCTGGGTGAGGCGTCATGATCACCCTTTGGGAGATGCTCGAGAACGAGAAGGCCGACCCCGCCCACGGCCGCCCGCTCGACCTGACGCGGATCTACATGGCAAACGTCATGTCGCACGGGGATGCCGCCCGGCTGACCAAGGAGCAGGAGCTCCACGACGCGGAGGCGCGCGAGGCGCGGCGCGCCGACCTGTACGAGAGGGTCGGCGCCATCGCGGGCGGCAAAAAGCCGGAGGGCGAGGAGCCGGAGCGCAGGTGTGTCAAAAGTGAGCCAACGGGCGCGAAGGAGTTGGGGCAGCAGGCGTTGGGGTTTCCGCCGCTAGACGGTGCCGGCGGTACGGCCGATGAGGCCGAGGCTGCAATTAATGCCATATTGTCCGAAGAGAGAAAGCGAGAGACGCTTTGACCGAGATTTCAGCGGTGATGAGGGCCTACCGAGATGCCCTCGACAGGCACCGGATTCCCTGGGCCGACGACACGTACGACACCGAGAGGGTGGGCGGCTACAGGTTTCGCGTGGAGCGCACCGAGACCATCCTGGACGAGCACAGGGTGAGCGTGGCCTGGGGCTACCAGCTCCTTCCGGGGCGCGAGCCCACGGGCGTGACGATCGGCTACCCGGGCCACCTCGAGGTGACTTACGACCCAATCAGCCCCGAGCCGTTCATGGCATCGCCGGGCGACATCCTGGCCGACATCTTCGGCGTGAGGGGTGAGTCCCGATGAGCTACAGGTGCGGCCCCTCCGATTGGATTGACCTCGCCATCGGCAGGCTCGAGGACGCTAAGAGGTCGCTCAGGGAGTGCGACAGGCTGCGACAGGGGTGCGACATCTGCGAGGAGCTGCGCCAGGCGAGGCGATGCCTCAACAAGGCGCTGATCATGGTCGCGGAGGAGAAGGGAATCGAGAAGGATTGGAGTACGAAGTGAAGGATAGGAACGAGTGGTTCGAAGAGGTCGAGAGGGCCTACAGCAAACTCAAGATTGTGGAAAGGCCCTATGCACCGCCGCATGCCGCCGTCGCCGTTGAGGCCGAGGATGTCCTGTGCTGCCTCGGGTTGCATCCGCACATCAGTGCCTCCGACTGGTTGGTTATCAACCTGGATGAGGTGAGCGAGCTCATCGAGCTCATCAGGCCCGTGCCCGTCACGGGCGCGACGTCGGACGGGTACCACACGTTCGATGAGCTCTACCACCACCGGGCGGTCCTGTTTTCGGTGATCGTGGCCACGTTCCCCGGGCGCTCCTGGAAGTCGCTCCATCACCATGACGGGACGATGTACGACGGCATGTTCATCGTGGGCATCGACACGCCCGCCGGTCCCGCCACCTATCACTACGACGTCGAGCCGTACTGGGAAATGTTCCCGTGCGAGGTGCTCGACCGCGCGCCCGAGTGGGACGGGCACACGCCGGACGACGCCATCGAGCGCATCGGCACCCTGCGGGACCTCCTGCAGGCGGAGGTCAAGGCCGAGAAGGGTGGTGACGAGTGATGGGGGAACGTTTCACAGCCGACAGCGTGATGACGCCGGACGGGGAAGTGATGCCGTTGGGTCCTGTCGACAAGGAGGGGCGCAAGGTCTCCCTGTCGACCGCGACGCTCTTTGCGGACAGCGGCATGGAGTGCACGGTCAAGAGATATGAGTATCTGCTCGGCGCTGGCGTTTGGCGTGCCAGCTGCGATGAGGGGGTCGTGAGGGTGGACGAGATGCACTTGATCCGCCCGGATACGTTCGGCGCCCTGATGAACGATATCGAAGCTGCTATGAACTGCCCTGCCAGCGAAGAACCGACGCACGCCTACAACGTTGTCTCTGGGATGTGTGATGCCTGCGCTGACGGGTGCGGCGGCACGTTGTGCCAAGCGAGGGCGCTCCACAGCATCTGCTACCGCATTCACTCCCTGCTCGCGGGTGATGGCGAATGAGCTGCTACTTCTGCGGTGGGTCGCGCATCGCGTCCATCCACTCTGCGCCCGACCGAGGCGCCCACAACTGGTCCGTTGGTTCCATGACCCTGACGCGCCGATATGACGGCGAACCGATCGTCAGGGTCGAGCTGGATACCAGCGTGATGCTAGACATCTCGGTCAACGACTCGTGCGGCGACACCGTCAGCGCCGACGTGACGGCGATTGCCTACATCGAGGACATCAAGTACTGCCCGTTCTGCGGAGAGGAGCTTTGATCCGCTCGGCGGTGGAGCTGTTCCGCGCTACCGCCTGGCGCACGGTGCCCGATCTGGTGTCGGGTCCCGCGCGCCGGGCGCTCGTGCACGGTCGTGCCGACGCGCCACACGTGACGGCGGCGCAGATCGGGGAGACGGAGCGAAAGGCGAGGGCGCTGCAGCGCGACCGGGTCCGCGCGCTCAAGAGGTCGAGGAAGGCGAAGCGATGAGGTTGTTTGAGAGGTTGTGGCGGATAATCATCGAGAACCGCCGAGTGCGCAAGAGCATCGAGGCGCGACGCGCCCGCAGGTGCAGGAGGTCGATGAGATGACCGTTATGTGGGACGTGCAGGAGAGGAGCTGCGCGGTCTGCGGGAGGATCTTCATCCCCCAGGCGCCGAAGGCCAAGTACTGCTCGGAGGAGTGTCGGAGAAAACACGAGCAGGACCGTGCGAGGGAAGCGAGGCGCAAGGGTGCCAAGCCCAAGCGCGACAGGGTCGACCGCTACCTGGCCGGGTCTGGTGCGGTGCACGACGAGATCATGGCCATTCGGCGCGAGGTCGCGATGAGATTTTAAGTTTCCGCAGGTAGACATAGGTAGATATATAATTAAGGCCGCTGGTGTAGGAGCGCCGGCGGCCTTTGGCAAAGACGCCTCCCGGCATCCTTTATGTGGCGTAGAGCATGGTACCACGCGGGAGGTCACATGGACGCAAGGGAATACTTCGATACCGTACGGGCCGCCCAGCGCGGCATCGACCGCCGCCTGGCGGTCATCGAGTCGATGCAGGCGCGCGAGCAGGTGCGCGCCCAGCGCTACGACGCCGTCGGCAAGGGCGCGCACGGCACGGACTTCATGAGGTCCACCGACGACCGCATAGACTACGAGCGCCGCAGCGGCGCCGAGCTATCCGAGCTGCGAGATGAGGTGGAGCGGGGCCGCGAGCTCTGCGCTGGCGTGCGCTCCGCCAACCCGGGCAAGCGCTGGGGCGACGTTTTGGAGCTGCGCTACTGCGAGGACCGTACGCTGCAGGAGATCGCGGGGACGCTCGGGGTGTCGGTGAGGTCGGTGCATTCAGATATGTCATCGGCCCTGGACTGGGTCGATATGGTGGGTATCGCCACCGCAAGGGCTGGCGTGGGCCGTGCGGCAATATAATCGGATAGCTGGATCGCGTCAGCATGTCGGCCCCGATCGCCATGTGCGGTCGGGGCCTTCTGTCTTTATGGGACTGCAGACAATTGCAGACGATTGCACGCTTCTGCAGACAATTGCAGATAGTTGCAGACGATTGCAGACGATTGCACACAATTGCAGACCGTTGCAGGTTTCTTCTGGGATATAACTAGGGTGTCGATTCGCAGCGCCGCCCGCGCGGCTTGCGGGTCGGATGTGCGTGGAAGCACAGATGAGTGGCCGGGGCTCCCTTCAGCAGTTCAGGGGCCCCGGCCTTTCTATTGAACAACAACGTAATGAGGTGGGTCCGTGGTCACACGCGAGGCTATCGTCCGTGCCGCCAACAGGTACGACACCGTCATGGCGTGGGCATTCCGCCGCGCCCTGGGCATCGCCCGGCGTGCTGGCAAGTGCAAGGGTTCCGGCGCGGGCAAGGCTGTCGAGCGCCTGCGCTATGCGGGGCTCGAGGAATGCATGGCCAACCGAGGGCGCTCCCCGGTGGAGCGCTAGCCTTGGCCACCAAGACCCGCTACGCCAACGGCCACGCCCGCCGGCAGGTGCGCGCCTGGCTCAAGGCGCAGGGGCTGCCGTGCCACATCTGCGGCATGGCCATCGACTACGACCTGCCGGCCGGAGACCCGATGAGCTTCGAGGTGGACGAGATCGTGCCCGTGTCCAAGGGCGGCTCGCCCATCGACCGCGCGAACGTCGCGCCGGCCCACCGGATCTGCAACGAGCGGCGCGGCAACAAGAGCCTCGCCGCGCTCAACGGCTCGGTATCGCCGCGTCCCCGCGACGTGGGCTGCTCGACCTCGCTGCCGTGGTGACCAGACCCTGGGGGATGGCCCCCTCCCCGGGGGCCGAAGGCTCGCCCGCCGGCATTGCGCCTTTTTTGCGCAGGCCCCAAAACCGAGTCCATACCGGGAGGTGCATGGAATGTCCACGAAGTCCACGAAACCGAGGGGCAAGCCCTGGACTGCGGACGAGCGGGAGTTCGTCCGCAACGCGTACCCGGCGCTCGGACCTGCGGCTATCGCGAAGAAACTCAAGAGGTCGCGCTCGGGTGTGTGCGCCCTCATCAAGAGGATGAAGGAGAGCGGCGAGATCGCATCCGGCGAGTCCACGGGGGAGTCCGTGGGCGCCGGTCTCTCGGCCCCTCCCGCAGACGGCCCGGACGGCCGCCAGGACACGCTCGGGAGGCTCCGGTGGGTGCGCCAGATCATCGAGCGACAGCTCTACGACGCCGAGCCCAGCCAGGCGGCCCGGCTCGCCAAGGAGTACCGCGAGACGCTTGAGCAGATCGAACGAATAGAGGGGGCTGGGGAGGACGGTGGCGACGATGTCATCATCAACGCCGTCTCGGTCCTGCGCGACGTCCTCGGCTAAGCCGAGGCTCCGCCTCGTCCAGCCCTACGAGAGGTCCATCGGCTCCCTCGCGGTCGAGCTCGCCCCGACGATGGGCTACGAGCTCGTGCCGTGGCAGGAGCAGCTCGCCCATGACATCGGCGCCGTGGACGCCAACGGAAAATGGGTCCACCCGCGCGTCGGCATCTCGGTCGAGCGCCAGCAGGGCAAGTCAATCGTCCTCATCGTGTGGGTCGCGGTCATGGCCGCGCTCGCCGGCTACAAGGTGCTCTGGACCGAGCACAACTACTCGACGACCATGGAGATGGTCGACCGCTTCCGCAAGATCTTCGGCCGCCGCCCCGGCGACACGTCGGAGGGCATCCCGCGCTGGTGTTAGCGTCAATCTATTTTTCACCAGTTTCGCTAAACAGGCGCACCGTTCGCGCAAAGGCGGTTTCACCGGTTGCGCTAACGTATTTTCACCGATTCCGGTCACGGCTTGACGGGGCCGTCCCTCGGCAGGTCCTTCAGCCTGTAGGACCTGCCGGTTATCTTGACCAGGTGGCAGTGGTGGCACACCCTGTCCGCGATCGCGCTCGCCGCCACGTCGTCCCCGAACACCCTGCCCCAGCCGCTGATCCCCACGTTGGTGGTGATGATCGTCGAGCGCTGCTCGTAGCGCGTCGATATCAGCTGGAACAGCAGGTCCGCGCCCGCGCTGCCGACGTCGAGGTAGCCGAGCTCGTCGATGATCAGCAGCCTCGAGTGGGCGTAGTACTTGAGCCTCTTCTTGAGGATGCCGCGCGACGAGGCGTCCTCCAGGTCCTCGACGAGCCGGGCGCAGTCCACGAACCTGACCTCGCGCCCCGCCCTGACGGCCTCGATGCCCAGCGCGACGGCGAGGTGCGTCTTGCCCACGCCGGGGCTCCCCACGAACAGGACGTTCTCGGCCCGCTCGACGAACCTCAGGGTCGCGAGCTCCTCGATCTCGGCGCGCGGGACCGACGGCTGGAAGTCCCAGTCGAAGTCCGCCAGCCCCTTGACGTAGGGGAACCCCGACGACCGTATGCGCTGGTTGGTGATCCTGACCTCCCGGGCGGCGACCTCGACGCGCGTCATCTCCTCGAGGGCGGAGGCGAAGCCCCGCTCGCCCGCGGCGACCAGCCTCACGTAGTCGGGCAGGGACGCCGCCATCTCGTGCAGCCCGAGCGCGGAGAGGTTCGCCTGCGCCCTGATCGAGGGGCTGCCCTCCGCGACGGCGCCCATCACGCCCCTCCGAGCGAGTCGAGCAGCGCGAGGTTGGCGCGCGCGGCCTCGGCGATGTCCGCGTCGGCCAGGCCCCGCTTCCCCTCGAGGGCCTGCTCGTAGTGGTCGGGGTCGTAGTTGATGGGCCTCGACGGCCCGGACGCGGCGTCGTGGACGGCGACCTCCTCGCCGGCCATCCTCACCACGACCTGGCCTCCGGGCATCGCCACGACGCTCACGCGCCGGCCGATGCAGCGCCTGGGCACGGACCACTCCCTGCCGGCGGCCCTGACGAGCATGGTCGGCGGGACGGTCTGGACGCTCACGTCGCCCACCATCGACTCGAGGAGCCGGAGGTTCCCGATGGGCCGCAGGCTCTCCTTCTCCCGCATGAACAGCGCGTCGGGCGGCAGGCCGGTGGTGCGGTTCGGCTCCGAGTTGGCCTGGGCCTCGACCCGGGCCACCGCCTCGGCGAGGCCGCCCCACCCGGTGAACTCGCCGCCGTAGGCGAGCAGGCGGTTCAGGAAGCGGTTGGCCGACTCGTCCTTGCCCTTGGTCTGCGGCGAGCGCGGCGCGCAGAGCCTGAGCTCGAAGCCGGCCTCCCGCGCGAACCGCCACGCCCTCTCCTGCCTGGTCCTCCTGCGGCCCGAGACGGTCACCAGGCACGACATGTTGTCCGTGATGCACTCCTCCGGGACGCCGCCGAGGCGGGTGAAGGTGGCGAGCAGGCAGGACAGCAGGTCGTCGAGCGTGCGGCTCCTGACCGGTATGAAGCGGTGCTTCCGGGAGTAGCCGAGCGTCGCGGTGAACACGCTGAACTCGAAGACCTCGCCCTCCGAGTCGACGAGCCTCATGCCCTCCTTCCAGTCGAACTGCAGCTGCCTGCCCGGGGGCGTCTCGAACCGCGGGTGCGGCTCGCGGCCGCCCGCGCCCCCGAAGGGCACGTCGCGGGCCCGGCACCACGCGGTGAAGGCGCCGTACCCGGGCAGCCCCTTGTTAGCGTCAATATAATTTTCACCATTTCCACCAACGCATTTTCGCCAATCGC
>OLNE01001663.1_pt1 | contig 15372 bp, 14 predicted proteins | sample 1672431 | NCBI WGS metagenome assembly OLNE01 (sample SAMEA3136685, study PRJEB25190) | human gut metagenome | reverse complement strand
TTAATGAATGTGAAGGAAAGGTTGCAGTTTTTGAAGCGAAATATTCAAAAGAAGTAAAGAACTTAGAAGAGGATTGCGAAAAAGCTATTCAGCAGATCAATCATAGGATGTATGCAAAGGAATTTGAGGATAGTTATGATGAGGTGATCTGTTATGGGATTTCTTTTTACAAGAAACGGTGTGTTGTAAAAAGACGAAAATAAATCAGCAGATGAAACCCAATAAAGGTGGTGATGGATTGAATTTTGAAGAAGCCAAAAGCATGCTAAAGATTACGATCCGTACGGAAGCACAGAGACATTACGAGTTGAAGAAGAGTGAAAAAGTTTCGGAAGAGAATCGTAAGCTGTTCAATGATATTTTATCTGGGGAAGATGAAAGGATCGAAGACAGTTTGAGAATGTTATCACAGATATTGTTTGAACATTATGGAAAGAAAAGCATTATTTTGATTGATGAATATGATGTGCCACTAGATAAAGCATTTCAACATGGATATTACAAAGGAATGGTATGATGGATATCATTTTGGAAATGCTGATATTTATTGCCCATGGGATGTGATCAATTATGTGGAACATCTTCGATATGATCCAGAAGCTTTCTGGATCAACAGCAGTGGAAATGATTTAGTAAAAAGATTTGTTGCAAAAGCAGACCAGACGACAAAAGATGAAATAGAACAGTTGATCGCAGGAGATATGAAAGTTCACTCCTGCGAACAAAGCGATTGGGAAAGCAAAACTGACCTATAAAGTGACTAAATATCCAAAGAAAGCAAAAAAATGTATGACCGTAACTAAGAGTGGAAAAGTTACATTAAAGAAGAAAGCCAAGAAAGGAACATACAAGATCCGGATCACGGCAGCAAAAACATCGAAGTATCAGAAAGCGGTGAAATATGTGACAGTTAAGGTAAAATAAATCAACAAAGAATTATGCAAAGGTATTGATTGAAAATTTTAAAGTATGTTATAATTACCTAATTACTAATTGTTCGATTAGTAATTAGGTAATTAGTAATTAGTCAATTAGCAAAAAGGATGATGGTATGAGATTTGTTGGAAGAGATCGTGAACTTAAGAAGTTAAATGAATTGTATCAAGAGGAAGAATTTCAGTTTGTTGTTATCTATGGAAGACGGCGGGTTGGAAAAACGATGTTGATCAATGAATTTTTGAAAAAGAAAAGATCCGCATATTATATGGCAGTTGAAGGTACATCCAAAGAAAATCTGTCAGGTATTTCAAAAGTGTTATTAGCTGAAAAAAATGAAGAATTTTATATGCCAGAATTCCCAGATTTTGAAAGCTTGCTTTCATATATCGATCATTTATGTAAGAATACAGATGATCAAGAACGTCTTGTGATAGCAATTGATGAATTCCCATACCTTGCAGGATCTTATCCTGCGATTTCTTCAATGTTACAAAGTCATATTGATCAATGTTGGAAAGATTCCAATTTGTTTTTGATTCTGTGTGGATCTTCTATGAGTTTTATGGAAGAGCAGGTGTTAGGGTATAAAAGTCCCTTATATGGAAGAAGAACGGCCCAGTTTAAACTACATCCTTTCACTTATTTTGAAGCCAGACAGATGCTTTCAGGTTTTAAAGCAGAAGAACAGGCAGTTTTATACGGTGTGACAGGGGGGATTCCAGAGTATTTATCAAGGATTCATAATGATTGGTCAATGGATGATAATATTAAGAAATTATTTTTTGATGAAAGCGGACGTTTATTTGATGAACCAGGGAATCTTTTAAAACAGGAACTTCAAGATCCATCAAGCTATCATTCAATCATAACAGCGATTGCAGGAGGTGCAAGCAGGTTAAATGAAATTGCAACGAAAACAGGACTTGCAAGCAGTGGATGCAGCGCACAGATTCAGTCTTTGATAACGTTAGGAATCATTAAGAAAGAAACACCATTGACTGAAGGTATCAAAAGTAGAAAAACATTATATACTTTAGAAGATTTTATGTTTTTATTCTGGTATCGATTTGTCAGACCGAATTTAAGCGGTATTATGAGAGGAATCGGGGAGACAATCTATGAGGTATCTGTAAAACCTCAGATTAGTCATTTTATGGGATATATTTTCGAAGAAATCTGCAAGCAATATTTATATCTTCCACAAATCTATATGACACTTCCATTTCCAACAGGTGAATTTGGACGATGGTGGGGAAATAATCCAAAGAAGAAACGACAAGAAGAGATTGACCTAATGGCGGAGAACGGCTCAGAAGCGATCTTTGGAGAATGCAAGTGGAGAAATGAGCCAGCAGATGTGGATATATTGGAGACATTACAGGAAAGAAGTGGATTGTTTCATTATCAAAAACAAAGTTATATGATATTTTCAAAATCAGGTTTTACGGAGAAATTAAAACTGCGTGAGAAAGAAGAGGAAAATGTCAGATTGATATCATTCGAAGATATGAATCAGTTGTAAAAAATATGGAGACAGTTTCAGATTTTGAAAACAATCTCCATATTTTTATTTCATGTGTAACATACAATTATTGAAAAATATTAAAAAGTTGGTTACAATCTACAACAAATCCCCCTGCTAAACATCCTTCACCTTCATCTCATGCGCAATCCTATTCAAAACTTTCCGCTTATAAACACTCCATTCAGGAGCAATCAACAAATCTCTCGGTCCATCTCCAGTTAATCGATGAATCACAATCTCAGGACTAAGATTCTCAATACATTTCAAAATCAGATCAACATAAGACTCCAAAGTAAACACATCAAAGGGATGTTCCTCATAATGATCAGCCAGATCCGTATTCTTCAAAATATGCAGCATAGAAAATTTAACCCCATGAATCGGAAGGTGATTCAGATAACGAACTGACTCAAGCATCATATCATCCGTTTCACCAGGAAGCCCAAGAATCAGGTGAACAACAGTCAATACACCGATCTTATGAAGATTCATAACTGCTTCATCAAAACAAGACAAAGGGTACCCACGCCGGATAAAAGAAGCGGTCTCTTCATGAATCGTCTGCAGACCAAGTTCCACAAACACAGGTTTGATCTTATTTAATTGATTTAAAAGTTTCAAAACCTCGGCAGGCAAGCAATCCGGTCTGGTACCGATCGCAAGAGCAATGATTCGCGGATCATTGACTGCTTCCATATACAAAGCTTCCAGTTTTTCAATCGGACCATAAGTATTCGTAAAAGCCTGAAAATAAGCAATATACTTCCCATTCTCGATCTTTCTAGAAACCATCTCAATTCCAGCGGTGATCTGATCTGTTACAGACAAAGCAGCTGAAGAAGCAAAATCCCCGGAACCGCCCTCACTGCAAAAGATACAACCACCAGTTCCAAGTGTTCCATCTCTGTTTGGACAGGTAAAACCACCATCTAAGGATACTTTATAAATTTTCTCACCAAAATAATTCTTTAAAAAACTATCAAACGAATAATAACGTTTTCCATGCCAATTCATATGATCATAACTCCTAACTACAAGTTTGTTATCTACAAGATAGCACGAAAAATGTGGAAATTCCAGTGTTTTCAAGTCACAAAATGTTCATAACATTAACATGTACTGTTCATAAAACTACCATGAGATGTTCAAAAAGATTTTCTACAATAACAAACAGAAAATCAAAAACAGCATATGAATTGGAGGCATATATGGAAAAGAAAAATATGATATCAAAAATAAAGAATCATAAACTATGTTGTATTGTGATCATTTTAGCATTACTTGGTGGTGGAGGATTTGGAATTTATAAATTCTTCTTCCAGAAAAAGCAGCCACAAAAAACGGTACAGACACAGAAAGCAACAACAGGAACGATTGAAAAGACAGTAGAAGGAAGTGGTTCTGTAAAAGCAATAACGCAAAATGTCACATTTTCCAGTGATGTCACCGTACAGTCAGTTCTTAAAAAAGACGGAGCGGCAGTCAAAAAAGGAGATGTGATCGCTAAGCTTACAAGTTCTGATCTGGAAGATTCAATCACACAGTTAGAAAGCCAGATTGAAACTCTAGAAGATACGATTGAAGGTAGTGATTCATCCGATGATGATTATGCAAGTAATGTACGAAAATATAAAGATCTGACAATGAAGTTATCAACCTTGAAAACAGAAAGAAGTAACCTGACAGTTACATCAAAATATAATGGAATCGTAAGTGGCACGATCACAAAAGGAAAAACGATCAGTAAAGGCCAGAGTGTATGCAAAGTACTGAAAATAAGCAGTTATAAAGTAACGATCAATGTTGATGAATTAGATATCAAAAGTGTCAAGAAAGGCCAGAGTGTTACAGTAACAGCAGATGCAGTGGAAGATAAGACATTTACAGGGAAAGTAACAAAAGTATCGAAAGTTGGATCAACAAGTGATGGAGTTGCGACATATCCAGTCACGATCCAGTTAAGTAATGCAGCTGACCTTTTGCCATCCATGAGTGTCACAGCAACGATCACAACAGCCAAAGCAGAAAATGCGGTCTTAGTCCCAGTATCAGCAATCCAGACAAAAGACGGGGAAAGTTATGTAACAGTAGTAACGGATGACAATGAAAATGGAACACAGACCAAAGTAGAGACAGGGATCATCAATGATACTTATGCACAGATCACATCAGGAGTCAGCGAAGGAGATCAGGTTAAGACCATCACAAGAAGCAGTAGCAGCTCTGATGAAAAATCCGATATGAAAGGTGGAATGGATGCACCATCTGGTGGTGGAATGCAAGGTGGAAATAAGCAAGGCGGTGGAATGTCATCTGGTGGAAAACAGTAGGAGGTGATCATTATGATATCCGTAAAAAATCTAAAGAAAACTTATTTTCTTGGTGGAGAAGAAGTTCATGCATTGGATGATGTGTCACTTTCGATCAAAGAGCACGAATTTGTGGCAATCATCGGGCAGTCAGGAAGCGGAAAATCAACATTTATGAATATGCTTGGATGCCTTGACCGCCCGGATTCTGGAGAAATAACACTGGATGGAACAGATATTTTAAAATGTAAAGAAAAAGAATTATCAGTGATCCGCAATAAAAAGATTGGATTTATCTTTCAACAGTTCCATCTGCTACCAAAACTCTCCGCACTGGAGAATGTAGAACTTCCGCTGATCTATCAGGGAATGCCGACAAAGAAGCGAAGAGAAAAAGCAGTAAAGGCATTAAAAGCAGTTGGTTTGGAAAAACGAATGAACCACAAACCTAATCAGCTTTCCGGAGGACAGCAGCAAAGGGTCGCGATCGCAAGAGCGTTAGTCGGAGAGCCATCCCTGATCCTTGCCGACGAACCGACAGGAAATTTAGATTCCAGATCAGGAAAAGAGATCATGATGTTGCTGCATAACCTTTATGAAGAAGGAAATACGATCGTATTGATCACACATGACAACAATGTGGCAATGGAAGCACCGCGACAGGTACAAATCAGCGATGGAAAGATCATAAAAGATTCAGGAGGTGAGGCAGAATATGAAGATCACACAAGCAATTAAAATGGCATTTGCTTCTATATGTTCAACAAAATTAAGATCATTCTTAACCATGCTTGGAATCATTATCGGTGTGATGAGTGTTACAGTTCTTGTATCGATTGTACAAAGTACGACAAATAACGTCAGTGACACATTATCACAATTAGGCGGCAATGTGATCTCAGCAACGGTAACAAGCAGAAGAAGCAATAAGATCACAACCAGTGACATTAAAAGCCTTGAAAATAACCCAGCAATCGAGAGTGTATCACCGATCATTTCAGGAAGCTCTACAGCAAAAGCATCTGGAAATTCATCCAGTGTAACATTAAAAGGAATTACAGAGGAATACGAAGATATTCAAAATATCAGTGTACAAAAAGGACGTTATATCTTAGATGTAGATAATGATAACCGGCTGCAAGTCTGCCTCATTGGAGTCACAGCAGCCAAAGACTTATTTGGACATACCGATGTAGAAGGAGAAACAATCCGAATCTCAGGAAGAAACTTCAAGATCATAGGAGTCTTAGAAGAAGATGGATCATCTCAGAGAGACTCCAACGATTCAGTAATCTATACTCCATTTACAACAGCACAAAGGATCATGCAAAACAGCACGATCAGCAGTTTTTATGTATCTGCAACAAATGAAGGAATGCTTAACATGGCAGAAAGTGCAGTAGATAGCTTCCTGTTAGAAAAAACAGGAGATGAAGATTCCTATACGATCACAAATCAGTCTGATATCGCAGACAGCGTCAGCGACGTTACAAACTCCATGACATATATGATCGGAGGAATCGCAGGAATCTCACTTCTGGTAGGTGGGATCGGAATCATGAACATCATGCTTGTGTCCGTTACAGAACGAACAAAAGAGATCGGAATCCGAAAAGCCATCGGGGCGAAGAAGAAAGATATCCTGGCTCAATTTATGATCGAGTCAACCGTTCTGTCCTGTATGGGAGGTGTGATCGGAATCGCATTAAGTGCAGCAACCATTTTTGGAATGAATCAGTTAATGTCAGCAGATTATACGATATCAGCAGGAATTAGTCTGATCGCATTAGCATTTTCAGCGATACTTGGAATCGTGTTTGGATTATATCCTGCTAATAAGGCAGCGAATTTAAAACCAATCGAAGCGTTGAATTTATAAAATACTTTGAAGCCTCTTGCGTAATGTATTATAATATATACATTACACAGGAGGCAAAATCATATGAAAAAGCGATCAAAAGAAATATTAGATTTGTTAGGCCGAAGAGAAAATGATCACACGATTTCAACACTAGCAGCAAAATTTGAGGTTTCAGAACGCACGATTCGTAATGATATTAAAGATATCAATGACTACCTCAAAGAACAAGAGATCAAACCGATCCGTTTTGGAAGTAACGGCTTAATCGTGATGGAAGAAGATATAAGTCAGGCGAGAGAGACAACACAGCAGGAAGATTTTTATACATACAAACTATCAAAAGAAGAACGAAGAATGCTTGCAGCAGCAATTTTGATCAATACGAAAGATCATATTACATTATCACAAATCGCAGATATATTATATGTAAGCCGTGCTACGATCATTAATGATCTGGATGAAGTCAAAAGAATGTTGGAATCAGGAAAATTAAAAGTAATCTCACATTCAAATAAAGGATTAAGACTTGAAGGATTAGAAGGAGATAAACGTTTATTCTTATTAAGATTAATGTCTGTAGGTTCTAATGGAATTAAAGAAAATTCAACAATCCGGAGTTTTTTTAAAGGTCTGAATATGGAAATTAAGATGAGTGAAGATGAACGAAGGAATCTTCAAAAGATCATCAATGAACAGGAACATGCCTATGGAAGATTTATGACGGATGATTCTTTTGACTATTTACTTCAATATCTGATGCTTTCCATTGAAAGAATTCGCAATGGAAATGTAATGACAGAACCAATTGAAGGGAACAAAAGCAAATATGCAATGGCGAAAGATATTCAAAAATACATCTGTCAGTATTGGGATTTAGAAGATGCCAAAGGCGAAGTGGATTTCTTATGTGGTGTGCTGGATAGTATGAGCTATGTAAAAAGACAGCGAAGAGAACAAAAGATTATAGGACTTCAACTGGTTACAAGAAAATTTATTGAACATATTTCAAAAGATCTTGGTGTAAACTTAAATAGAGATTTTGCGTTTTATGAGAATCTGACAGATCATTTAGAATCTATCATTATGCGTTCCTTTAATGTAACACAGAGGGATGATTTTCTAAAACAATATGTGGAAAAGAATCCTAAGGTCTTAGAAGTTGTTCAAAAGTATAAAGATATGCTAAGTAATTTTATGGATCGAGAGATATCTGAGATTGAGATTGACTATATTGTAATTCATATTTGTGCAGCGCTAGAGCGCAGAAAGAAAAAAGAAGTGGAATTCCGTGTGCTGATCGTATGTGGCGGAGGAATCGGAACTTCGCAGCTGCTTCTTGCCAAGATGAGGAATCGTTTTGATTTTCATGTGGTAGATGTAGTTTCAGCACATTTACTGGATAATGAGAAGTATCAGAATATTGATCTCGTGATATCAACAATTCCATTAAGAGACTATGAAGGGGAATACATTCTTGTATCTCCGGTATTTTCTGATGAAGATTATTTAAGAGTAAATGGAAAGATTGAAGAGATTCAGGAAAAACATAAGATTGAACCAATTCCGATTCAGGAAAGAGTTGCATTGCCACAAAAAGATGCACAGAAATTGATCGATGAATTAAGTCAGATTATCAAAGATCCTTCATTGATGAATCAAGTAACAAGAAAAGTACAGGAATTCTTTGGGATTGAAGTAGAGATACAGGAACCATTTTTATGTGAATTATTAACAGCAGCCGATATTCAGCTAGACATAGAATGTAGTGATTGGAGAGATGCGATTATCAGATCAGCACAGCCATTATTAGATCAAGGCAAGATAGAAGATAAATATATTGATGCCATGATCGACAATGTAAAGGAGAATGGTGCCTACATTATAATCTCTCCAGAATTTGCATTACCACATGAAGGATTTGACAGAGGATGCAATGAAGTTGGAATGAACTTGATCCGCTTAAAAGAACCTGTTACGATCGAAGATATTGACGGAGAGATCGCTAAGGTAAGATTTTTCTGCTGCATGAGCACAGAAGATCATAAAAAGCATATGAAAGCCTTCTTTCATTTGGTCAATATGCTGACAAATCGTGGGTTTAAGGAAGAACTTGCAGCAGCGAAGACACCAGAAGAGGCCGCAGATACGATAAGGAAATACGAGATACGTATCAAATAATAAGATACATTGTTATAGAAGAAAGTAAAGCAGGTTGAAAACCTTTCACAGATTTTTGAAAAGTTTTCAATCTGTTTATATTTTTGCAAAAATCAAGGAAAGTCTTTTGACTGTTTTTTTCTTTGCAACCATAATATAATAAAACCATCGAAAGGACGTCACTTCAAAGTAACAAAAAATAGAGTAGAAAAGAGAAAAAAGGAGGAGTCACAAAAATGGTTTGGGAAAAGCTGAAGGAAGAACTGATCATACCGGGACTCGAAGCAAAATCAAGCGATGACATTTTTGAAGCACTCGGAGGAAAACTTGTAAAACAAGGGTATTGCAAAGAAAGTTATGTGCAGGCTTTAAAAGATCGTGAAGCTGAATTTCCAACAGGAATCAATACAGGAGAAAAAGGAGTCGCAATTCCACATACAGACGTAAGCCATGTAAACAAAAAAGGAATTGCAATCGCAACATTAAAACAACCAGTCGAATTTGTAGAGATGGGAACGGATGATGAATATGTAAATGCACAAGTCATTTTCATGCTGGCAGTTGATGAGAAAGGACATCTTGAATTATTACAGGCAATCTTGGCAGTCCTTCAGGATCAGGAAGTATTAAAGAAATTAATCAAAGCAAAAGACGCAAAAGAAATCATCGAAATCATCAAAGAAAAGGAGAATATATAATTATGAAGAAGAAAGTAATCGTAGCATGTGGAGGAGCAGTCGCAACATCAACAATCGCAGCAAACGCAATCGTAGAATTAGCAAAAGAAAATAACATTGATATCGAAATCGCACAGGTAAGAATTTCAGAGATCGCATCTAATCTTCCAGCAGATCTGATCGTGACAACATCAAAGGTAAAAAGAGACTTTGGAGTACCTCTTATTACAGGAATGCCATTTGTATCAGGATTAGGTGTAGATAAGACAAAAGCTAAGATTCTTGAAGTATTAAATAAGTAAGATGAAAGAAAAGACTAGACGTAAGAGACCATTTTAAAAAGACATAAGAAATGAATATAAAATTTATTTGAAACGTTTATTTTAAAATGGTTTTTTTATAAAGATATATGTAAAAATATAGAATAAAATCAAAAAAAAGGGAGAGACAAACATGGGAATTTTTGGAGATATGATCAATTACATCATTGATATGGGAGCGTCCGCAATGCTTCCACTTGTAATTGCGATCTTAAGTATTATCGTAGGAGTAAAAATTGGTAAAGCGGTTCGTGCAGGTTTGATGGTTGGTGTGGGTTTTGTAGGATTAGGACTGATCGTAGACATGATGAACGCAAACCTTGGACCAGCTGCACAGCAGATGTCTAAAAACTTTGGATTAAGCATGAGTGTTGTAGACCTTGGATGGCCAGGAATGTCCCCAATCACATGGGCATCAAGTATCGCAACTGTTGCGATTCCAGTCGCGATCTTAGTCAACATTATCATGTTAGTATTAAAACTTACAAAAACAGTTAATATTGATATTTGGAATATCTGGCATATGACATTTACAGGAGCGATCGCATATGCAGTCACAGGAAACTTTGCGATCGGTATTGGTGGAGTTGTTGTTCATGCTATCATTGCTTATAAATTTGGTGATCTTTATGCGCCATTAATGGAAGATTACTTTGAATTAGACGGAATCACTGTACCTCATGGAACAGGAACATGGATGGCACCATTTGCATTTGCAATTGATGCAATTATTGAGAAGATTCCTGGATTAAATAAAATTGATTTTTCAATCGATAATTTACAGGAAAAAGTTGGAGTATTAGCAGAGCCTATCGTTATCGGTGGTATCCTTGGTGCAATCGTAGGAGCCTTAGCTGGATATGATTTCTCAGCAGCATTCCAGTTAGGTATCAAGATGTCAGCCGTTATGGTATTAATGCCTAAGATCACAAAATGTATCATGGACGGATTAATGCCATTATCAGAAAGAATGAAAGAAATCTTAACAAAGAAATCTCAGTCTGGAGAAGCTGAATTTTATATCGGACTTGACCCAGCAATCATCCTTGGAGATTCAGAAGTCGTAACAGTTGGACTGATCTTCATTCCATTAACAATCTTGATCGCGATCATCGTGCCAGGAAATACAATCCTTCCATTTGGTGATTTAGCAACAATCGGATTCTTCATTGGTATCGCAGTAGCAGTACATAGAGGAAATTTATTCAGATCATTGATTTCAGGATGTGTGATCATGTTCACAACCATCTGGATCGCAAGTCAGGCAATCCCTTGGACAACAGCATTAGCGAAATCTGTAAACCTAACAAACGGAGCTTCACAGGTAGCAGCACTTGATCAGGGTGGAAGTCCAATCACATATCTGTATACACAGATCGTGACACAGCAGAACATCAAAGGACTGGTAATTATCGGAATCATTTATGTGATTTGCATGATCTTTACAGTTCGTGGATCTAAACAGAGAGCAGCAGCTTTAAAAGAAAGCGAATATTAAAAACAAGCAAACAATGATATAAAAGTGTAAATATATGAACGGGCGGACTTAAAAAAGTCTGCCCCGAACTTTAGAGGAGGAAAAAGAGATGCCTTTAGTTACAACAAAACAGATGTTATTAGATGCCCAGGCAGGAAATTATGCAGTTGGGGCTTTCAATGTAGAGAATATGGAAATGGTCATGGCGGTTATGGAAGCAGCAGAGGAGTTAAAATCTCCAGTTATCATGCAGACAACACCATCTACAGTTAAATATGCAGGATTAGATTTCTTCCTAGCAAATGTAAAAGCAGCAGCAGAAAGAGCAAGCGTGCCAGTAGCCATGCATTTAGACCATGGAAGCAGTTTTGAATTAGCAATGCAGGCATACAGAACAGGATACACATCTATCATGATCGATGGATCTCACGGAAGTTTTGAAGAAAATGTTGCAGTATCCAAAGCAGTTGCAGATGCATGTGCACCATCAGGAATTCCAGTTGAAGCAGAACTTGGTAAAGTTGGAGGAAAAGAAGATGACTTAGATGGTGGAGATGACAACCCATATACAGATCCAGCACAGGCTGTCGAATTTGTAAAACAAACAGGAGTTACATCCTTAGCTGTGGCAATCGGAACAGCGCACGGTGTATACAAAGGAGAACCAAAACTTGACTTAGATCGATTATCAGAAATTCGTAAAGTTGTTGATATTCCATTAGTATTACACGGAACAAGCGGTGTACCAGATGCAACCGTTACAGAGTGTGTAAATCGAGGAATCTGTAAAGTAAATTATGCAACAGATTTAAGAATTGCATTTACAAACGGAGTTGAAAAAGTATTTGAAGAAAATCCAGATGTCATTGACCCTAAGAAATACAATGCAGCAGGAAAAGAATGTGTCAAAGAATACGTTATGTCCAAAATGAAAGTATGCAAGAGTGTAGGAAAAGCAAACTAATACATCAGGAAGGAGAATAAGCATGAAAGCAGGAGTTGTACACGCAAAAAATGATATTCGTTATGAAGAAATTGAAAAACCACAGCCAAAGAAAGGGCAGGTTTTAATTAAAGTAAAATATACAGGAATCTGTGGATCAGACGTACCACGAGTAAACGGAGATGCATGTCATTTCTTCCCTAATGTATTAGGACATGAATTTTCAGGTACGATTGAAGAAGTTGGAGAAGGAGTTACAACACTAAAAAAAGGTGATCGTGTTGCCGGGGTTCCATTGGTACCATGTATGGAATGTGAAGATTGTCAGAAAGGAAATTATTCTTTGTGTAAGCATTACAGCTTTATTGGATCTAGAGAATTTGGAAGTTTTGCGGAATATGTAACAGTTCCAGAAAAGAATGCAGTCAAATTCGAAGATGAAGTAAGCTTCGAACAAGGGGCATTCTTTGAACCAGCAACTGTCGCACTTCATGGATTAAACAGAGTGGATTATCATGCAGGAGAATGCGTTGCGATTCTTGGTGGGGGAACCATCGGATTATTCACAGCACAATGGGCAAAGATTTTTGGAGCAAAGAAAGTTGTTGTATTTGATATTAGTCCAGAAAGACTTGAATTAGCGAAAAAATTAGGGGTAGATGAAGGAATTAACACTTTAGACGAAGACTTTATGAATCAGGCAATGGCAGTAACAGATGGAAAAGGATTCGGGTATATTTATGAAACAGCTGGAGTGACTACAACAATGAAATATGCATTCGAATTGGCTGCAAATAAAGCTAGTGTATGCTTTATCGGAACACCGACAAGAGAATTAAACTTTTCCGTAAAAGAATGGGAAAACATCAATCGAAAAGAATTTACATTAACAGGTTCATGGATGTCATATAGTGCTCCATTTCCAGGAAAAGAATGGATCTTAACAGCACATTATTTCAAGACAGGACAGTTAAAATTTGAAGATTCTTTAATCTTTAAGAAGATACCATTAAGCAGGATTGATGAAGCATTCGAAATGTACAAAACACCAGGAACTGTAAAAGGTAAGATTTTAATTGACAGTGAGGCATAATTATGATTACAACGGTAACATTAAATGTATCTGTAGATAAAGCATACTATATCAAAGGCATTGTTGTACCAGGAACGGTTGCACGTGTCCAGAAATGTGTCAATTCTGCAGGCGGAAAAGGATTAAATGTATCAAGAATCATAGATTTTTGTGGAGAAGAAGTGTTAGCAACAGGATTTGCCGGAGGATTTAACGGAGCTTATGTGGAAGACATGTTAAAGAAAGATGGAATCCCAAGCAGATTTACAAAAACACAGTCAGAGACAAGAAGCTGCATCAACATTTTGGCAGAAGATGAGTCGTCTACAGAATACTTAGAACCTGGAGCACCAGTCAGTGAAGAAGAAATACAGCAGTTTTTAGAAGATTTTGACCGAATTGTTGACGAAAGCGATATCATCACAATATCAGGAAGCATACCAGCCGGGGTTCAAAAAGACATCTATGCAACATTAGTTAAAATGATCAAAAACAAGGGAAAGAAAGTCATTTTAGATACGAGTGGAGATTACTTAAAAGAAGGAATCAAAGCAGGACCAACAATGGTTAAGCCAAATGACGAAGAACTAGAAGCTTTACTTGGTATCAAGATCGAAAATAGATATCAGACGATCGATGCAGCCAAAGAAATGCGTGAGAAATACGGAATCGAATATGTTGTTGTATCTTTAGGTGGAGATGGAGCTTTAGTCGTATGTGAAGAAGGAATCTTCCATGGTAAACCACCGAAATTAAAAGCAGTCAATACCGTAGGATGTGGAGATTCTATGGTGGGAGCATTTGCAGTCGCATTCAAACAGGGAAAAGGGATTCAGGATGCCCTGACCTATGCGATCGCCGTATCCGCAGCCAATGCAATCAATCCAGAAACAGGACATATCCGCAAGGAAGATGTAGAAAACATCCTTCCACAGGTAGAGATCAAGAAATTATAATTTACAGGGGAAGATCAATATGGAATATACATTAAAAAATAAAAAACTCACCGTGGTCTTCGAATCCAAGGGAGCAACACTTCATTCCATCAAAGACAATGATGGAGTGGAATACCTCTGGGAAGGAAATCCAGAGTACTGGTCCGGACAGGCACCAGTTCTATTTCCAATTTGTGGAAGCATCAGAGATGATAAAGCACAGATTGGAAATAGAAAACAGACAAACATGCCAAGACATGGTGTCGTAAGAAAAAAAGAATTCAAGTGTGTTGAGCAGACAGAAAACAGCATCTTATTCGAGATTGAAAGCAACGAAGAAATGCTTGCTCAGTATCCATATGAATTCAAACTGGGAATCAACTATATCCTGGAAGGTAAGAAGATCACAACCAGATATATTATTGAAAATAAAGACAAAGAAATCATGCCATTTCAGATCGGAGGACACCCAGGATTCCACTGCCCACTCTATAAAGAGGAAAGTTACGAAGACTACGAATTAGTTTTTGAGCAAAAAGAAACCTGCACCGTTCCAACTCCAGTCACAGAAACTGGACTGATCGACATGGAACACAGAAGCGAATTCTTAAAAGACACAGACACATTACCATTAAAACATGATTTGTTCTCCGTAGACGCAGTCATCTTAGACCAGCTGAAATCCAGAGCAGTCACATTAAAGAGTAAAAAACATAACAAAGGAATCCGCATAGACTTTAACCAGTTCCCATATCTGATCCTATGGTCAACAGCCAAAGAAGCAGATTTCGTAGCGCTGGAACCATGGATCGGACTCTCAACCTGCAGCGATGAAGGTGATAAATTCGAAGAAAAACGAAATATCCAGTATGCACAGGCAGGGGAAGTGAAAGAATACGAATTTCACATCAATATATTATAGAAAATAAAAAACAGCAATATCGCATAATCTTAGTAGAAAAACCTCATTAAATCCATATACAATAAATTCCAAGATTCTACATAGGTTGGTGATGTTGCTGCTTTTTTGCAATTATTAATCAACTACATTCAAATCAAAATCTCAATCACAAAACTCAAAGTTTCATGTTCTCCAGGCTCCAAGAATCGCACCCCTCTTTTATGTTCAAACACATCATCCTCATCACTGCAGGTAG
>OLNE01001661.1_pt1 | contig 15374 bp, 10 predicted proteins | sample 1672431 | NCBI WGS metagenome assembly OLNE01 (sample SAMEA3136685, study PRJEB25190) | human gut metagenome | reverse complement strand
GGAGCAGATACGCCGCGAGCTGTCCCAACCCGGCGTGGCCGCGCCGCTGATGCTGGAGGCGCTTTTCAGGCAGTTCATGGTGTGTATGCTGCGCAATTACGACCGCACGTCGCAGTCCGCCGTCGCATACGCGCCCGTGCCGGTAATAAAGGCGTACATACTAATCGAGGACAGCTTCCTGTACGAATACGACACTATCACGCTGGACGAGCTGTCAAGGCGTTTGGGACTGAGCGTAAGGCAGACGTCGCGCATACTTTTCAGCAAGTACGGCCAGAACTTTACCCAGATGCGCACCGAGGCGCGCATGGCCGCCGCCGCCGAATTTCTGCGCGAGGACAGGCTGTCCATATCCGAAATATCCGTCCGATTGGGCTATTCCTGCCCCAACCACTTCCATACTGCTTTTAAGAAGTATTATGGTAAAACGGCATCGCAGTATATCGCCGACATACGCGCAGATGGCAAATCGCACGCTCAGGCTAAAAACGCGTAGCAAGTACGTTAAAACAATCCAACTCAATGTTTTTAGCCTGTTTCGCCCTATAACTATATCGTTATCTTAGTATAATTCGATACATTCCGAATAATTTGGCTATGTAAATACATGATTGCCGCCTTTCGTTCGGCTCATGTAAAATATATGGAAATGGTTCTCGCATCGCATTGACATGCAGAACAGGTTGATATATAATCACAGTTAAAGGCGGCTAATCGCCAATTATTTTAGGGCTTTGGTTAGTTTAGACTAACCTTATGTCCGGGATTTTTTGAAAGGGGTTACACATATGAAGAAGTCAATATCGATGGTACTGGCTGGCGCTATGGCGCTGAGCATGATGGGCGGCGCAGCGCTGGCCGATGAGGAATATGTATACGGCACGGCCAATTTGACCTGGGAGCAGTTCTGGGCCAGCGAGGGTCTTACTTACAGCGCGGATCATGAGTTTGCGGCCTTCAACGAAACTACCGATACCGAGGGCATGACCGACCTGGGCGGCTTCGACGCGGTAACTCGCGCTACCGCCAAGCACGGCGTATACCGCGGCAGCGAGCACTTTGACGTAGTACTGAACGGCGAGGACGCGGACGGCAACACCGTTTCGGTTGACCTGCACGATATAGCCGACGTTGATACTCTTGAGGACATGTACGGCGCGGGCAGCAACTTCTATGCCGCCGCCAACGGCGACGAGACCGTTTACACTCTGGCAGAGCCGACCGAGGGCGAATACACCACCTACACCGTAACCACGACCGAATTTGTAGGCTACAAGGCATGGCCGGTAAAGGTAGCCGCGAGCGAGGTTGAAGCTGCCGCTGCCGCTATCGATTTCGTAGAGGACGACTCTGTTACCGAAGAGACCGGCCGCCTTAAGACCGTATCCGTTGATGCTGACGGCAATGTAACCACCAGCGCCATGTCCGAAGCTGTTGGTACGGCGGTAAGCTATACCGGTACTCCCGAGGTTTCGTATAATGACAAGTACGGCGATTACATCAATATCAATCTGGCCGATTGCGATTCCGACTGGGGTTCCAACCTCGTCGCGGTTGAATATACGTTCTTCGGCGATGTAAATCCCGATGAAAACGCGGACGCCCAGCCCGTAGCTACCTATGGCACCAAGATCGCGGCCGACTTCTGGCAGAAGGGCAGTGGCGCAGTGATTCAGCTGGGCATCAACCAGTCCTACCGTCACGGCGGCACGGGCGAAGCTGCCGGCGAGGAGCAGAACGGCTACTGGCGCGTGACCATCATGAGCAAGGGCTATGAAGATTACAGCTTTGTTGTGCAGTCCAAGCCCGCTTATGCCAATGACATCACCGCTTCGCTGGCCGACGACAACGCGACCCTGACCGTAAGCGGCGTGGCCGACGAGGATTGGGCCAATACCACCGTTACCGTGGACGGCAACGAAGTGACCGGCTTTGAGGGCAGCGTGGCTGCTCTGGATTCCGCGCTGAGCGTAGGCGATCACAAGGTTGTAGTAACTGTCGATACCTACCGCGATAACACCGCCACCGTCACCGCGATGAGCGCCATGACTGCGGACGACATAAAGCTGGAGAACAATACCCTGACCATCACCGACGGCGACGTTGCCACCTTCATCGCCAACGTTTCGGGCGTATCCGTAAACGGCGAAAACCTGCGCGGCAAAGAACTCGGCTCCGCGATATTCAATGAGGACGGCACCGTTAATTTCGAAGGCGTTGTTTCCTTCCATGGCAACGACACCACCGTATTCCCCAACGGCGATAAGGAAGCTTACGAGCTTATCATCACATCTGCGGGCTACCCGGTTGTAATCCTCACCACCACCGCTGCCGAATAAACCGTGAGACTGATACAGGCAGACTGCATGGACATTTATCCGGCAGTCTGCCGATTTTTCTATATACGTCTTTTTGGAGGAGCACTCTATATGCCTATACTTTTAAGCCTCGTGCTGGCGCTGCTGCTGAGCTGGTACGGCGGAAGCGCCATTAAAAAGCACGCGCCGGTGTTCTATGGCGGCGCGGCGCTGCTGGCGCTTACCACTATCGCTGTTACATGGAGCGGCGCGGACGCAAGCTTTCCCGGATGGATGAGCAACTATGTATGGCCGCTGCTTTCGCACGGCGCGTTTGCCAGCGCGCTGTTTATCATCGTCATGTACATGGGCGCACTGCCTAACGGTACCAAAGCGATAAAGCGCCTTATGCCCATCCGCGCAGAGCTTTCCATAATGGCGTCACTGCTGGTGCTGGGCCACAACATCGCGTATGGCCGGACGTACTTTGTGCGGCTGTTTACCGATACGTCCAAGATGAGCACGACACAGATGCTGGCGGCAATTTGCTCACTGATAATGATCGCAATAATGCTGCCGCTGATGATAACGTCGTTCAAGGCCGTGCGCAAAAAGATGAAGCCCAAGTCGTGGAAGAAGCTGCAACGCAGCGCATACGTATTCTACGGCCTGATCTATGTGCACACGATGCTGCTGTACGTGCCAATGGTTCAGACGGGCAGGAGTGTCTATATCGTAAACGTTATCGTATACAGCCTGATATTCATCAGCTACGCGGGTATGCGCATACGCAAGGAGCTTTTGAAGAAAAAGCGCGACGCGCGCTGCATACTGCCCGTCGCGGCGGTCGTATGCGTGGCGGCTTGCGTGCTGGGCTGCATTCCGTTGAGCGCGCTTTCGCCCACCGAGGAACCCGCTGTTCCCGCCGCCAGCGTCGATAATGCTGAGGGCGATTCGGACGGCAAAGCGTATGCGGCCAGCGAGGTGCATTATGCCGACGGCACGCACATCGGCACCGGCGAGGGCTACAACGGCACGATAACCGTCGCGGTGCGCATCGCGGACGGTCAGATAACCGGCGTGACGGTCGTATCGACCAGCGACGACGGTTCGTACTGGCAAAGCGCGACGGCTATAATAGATGAGGTAGTCGAAAAGCAGTCCGTCGATGTGGACAGCGTAAGCGGCGCTACGTACAGCTCCAAGGGGCTGAAGGAGGCCATATCCAACGCGCTCGCCACGGCGGTGATTGACGGATGATGCGGCTGATGAAGCGCAAGCTGACCTTCGTGGGCGCGATATGCGCGGTGCTGGCCGTAATTGCGCTGTACAACGGCGCGCTGGCTCAGGCGGACGGCGCGTCCGAGCAGGGCGGCAAAATCACCTTCTTCGCGATGGATACGGTCATGAACATCAACGTGCCCGACGCGGACGACGCGCTGCTTAACCAGTGCGCCGCACGCGTGGATGAGATGGAGCGCCTGTGGTCGGTCACTGACGAAACGAGCGAGATTGCGCGCCTTAACGCAAACGGCGAGGCGGCAATATCCCCCGATACCGAAGCGATACTTAGCTTTGCCCTCAACATGTGCGTAGACACCGACGGCGCGCTGGACATAACCATGTACCCGATCAGCCGCGCGTGGGGCTTCACCACGGGCGAATACCGCGTGCCCACGCAGGAAGAGATTGACACTCTGCTGGCGGATGTGGATTACCGTCGTGTGAACGTAAGCGACGGTACGGCCAGCATAGACGCGGGCTGCATGGTCGATCTGGGCAGTGTGGCAAAGGGTTGGGCCACTAACGAGCTGGTGCAGCTGCTGGAGGACGCGGGCATAAAGTCGGGACTGCTGGACTTAGGCGGCAATATATATTGCATAGGCAGTAAGTTTGGCGGCGCAAAGTGGAAAATCGCGCTGAAAGACCCGCTGGGCGACGAATATTGCGCCGCGCTGGAGGTAAGCGACTGCGCGGTGGTAACGTCGGGCTGCTACGAGCGGTACTTCGTCGCCGAGGACGGCACGACATACGGCCACATATTCGACCCCGCCACGGGCCGCCCGGTCGATAACGGTATGCTGTCGGTCACGGTAATCGGACGCGACGCGGCCATGTGCGACGCGCTGTCAACGGCGCTATTCGTAATGGGGCGGGATAAGGCGATCGACTATATCAGCCGCTATCCCGAGCTGAACGTAGTGCTGGTATGCGACGACGAAAAAATTTACGCGACCGACGGCATTCGCGACAGCTTTACCCCGATGGGCGATTACGTCAATTGGGAAATGTGCTGGATTGAAAGGTAAACATCGCTTTTTAATTGGACAGTCGATATACGCAAGTGCCCGCTTTCAATGCTGATTCAGTTTGAAGGCGGGTATTCGTTTTGTGCGTTCATCCTGCATACTTCGCTTTAAGGAGAGTTTTTAACGACATCTTTCGGCGCATTTGTCGGCATACATTAACACATTTTTTTGATTTAACAGCCGCTTTCGTTCTTATTTATCGTTAGTGCAAGTATATGCTGTATGTTTTTACTTTTTTCATACAGGCACATATATCTATGCCTCATCCTCGTTTGCTCATCATATTCAGAATGCAATTCTGCATTTTTTATATGTGGCAATTCAAATCAGCCATATTTCACCGAAAAACGGATTCATTCCTGCGCGATTGATAAATGTAATTTTTTTAGTTGACAGGTTAACTTGTATGTGAATTAGTCTCTCCTAGAAATTTAAGTAGTCACAAATAATGTAGTTAAAGTAAATTATTTATTGACAGGCGTGCCGTATTGTGATACGATAAGCTCAAGCGACATGCAGGATGTGCGGTATCGATAGTCGCTTTCTGCATCGTTTACATTATCGTAAGGAGGTTTGTATCAATGAACAAGAAGAGGATATCTGCTTGGGCTCTGGCTCTGGGCATGGCTATCGGCAGTTCCGCCGCGATGGCCGCCCCGGAAAGCATGATCGACTTTTCCAACCTTGCCTTCAACGACGATACCAGCCCCATTGAGTTCAGCCTGTATCTGGACTACGACTGGTACGCTGTGGATACGTGGGGCAAGGACGAAGTGTCCCAGTACATCACCGAGACAACCGGCGTATCTTTCGACGCCTACAAGTCCTCCGACCGTTCCGAATTGGGCGTACTGCTGGCCGCCGACGATCTGCCCGACGTAATATTCACGGACAATCTGGTGCAACGCTTCGAGGATTCGGACGTATGCTATCCCTGGGATGAGCTGATCGAACAGTACGATCCCGACTTCTACACAAACGCCAACGTGGGCGAGCTGGAAATACTTAACAACACCGCCGCCGACGGCCACATCTACACGTTCAAGACCCACTTCCATTATTGGAAGGATCCGCTGGACTATCCAAGCTACGGCGACGCCGGTCTGTACGTGCGCGAGGACGTGCTCAAGCAGCTGGGCATGACCACTGCGGACATCGATTCGATAGAGAAGCTGATTGAAGTGTTCGACATGGTCAACGAAAAGAAGGCCGAGCTGGGCATAGACGTCATATACAACCCGCATCCCACCTGGAACAACGCCATTTCCACGTACATGGGCTGCAAATCCGGCACATGGATCGACAATGACGGCAACGCCCACACCAAGTGGTCCGATCCGGCGCAGAAGGATTATCTGCTGCTAATGAACAAGCTCTACACCAAGGGCTATCTGTACAAGGACGCTTACGCGGTCAACCCCGAAAACTTCTTCACGCTGAACCGCTCGGGAACCGTATTCAGCGCCTCCTACAACACCGGTCTTGCGAGCGAGACCAACAAGATCTTCTTTGAAAACGGAATGCCCGAAAAGGAATTCAACAGCATAAAGGCGATAACCTACGGCGGCGAGCACAAGCGCGTCACATATGACAACGGCATCGGCTGGTCGTCCTGCTTCATTTCCCGGAGCTGCGACAACCCCGAGCGCGCCATCAAGATCATGGAATTCTTCAAGTCCCCGCAGGGCGACGCTCTGACTCAGTGGGGCATAGAGGGCCTGCACTACACCCGCGATGAAGAAGGCCATGTAATCAATACCCAGTACTACTATGACAAGCTGGCCGAGGACTCCGCCTCCATGGGCATAGGCCCGTGGTACCTGCAGGGTTCCGGTTTGGGCGAGGGCACCAAGATCGCATCCATGATGTCCCAGACCAACGCCACCGAGCAGCAGCTGGCATGGAGCAAGCCCCAGTACGACCTGCTCAGCTACCTCAAGACCACCTATAAGTCGGTTCCGTACTGGTACTTTGCGCGCGTGTCCTCCGACACCGACGAGTATACCATACAGACCAAGCTCGATTCATACTGGAAGAACACCACCACTTCCATCATAATGGCCGAATCTGCCGAGGCAGCCGAGGTTCTGTATGATGAGATGATGCAGTACATGAACGACAACGGTCTGGGCGATCTGGAAGCCGCAATGACGGCCAACTATCAGGCGCAGCTGCCGCTGTACGCCGACTACATCGCCGAGAATCCCATCGACTAAGTTAAGCGGCAAACAGGTTTTGTGGGGATGTGGGTTCTTCCGTGGGCCTGTGTCCCCACAATTTTGTTGGGACAAACCATAAATTCAAATGAGGTGATCGTATGATGCTTGCTGAAAATTGTAAAACCAGATACTCGGTATGGTATGACATCGAGGGCTGCACCGAACCGGAAGCGTTTGCAGCCGAGGAGCTTTCGCGCGCGCTAAGGGAGCTCACGGGCGCGAACTTTGCGCTGATTACCCTGCCTCAGCCAGAACCGGCCATAATCGTGGGCAGTCCCAACTATATAAAGGACAAGTTCGGCATAGACCTCGCTGCCGAGGACGTGGGCAATGAAGGCTTCATCATCCGCACCGTAGGCAAGGACATCGTTATCGCGGGCGGCCGTCCGCGCGGCACGCTGTACGGCGTGTATGATTTTCTTGAAAGGTTCTGCGGCTGCCGCTGGTACACGCCCACGGTAAAGAAGATGCCGTTCACGCTGAAGCTGGAAGTGCCGGACGAAATCGCCGTGCGCGAAGTGCCCGCGCTGGAATACCGCGAATCCTTCTTCTGCGGCAACGCGCTGGACGGCGAATGGTCTGCGCACAACCGCTGCAACGGCCAGATGCCCATAATGCACGCGCATCAGGGCGGCCAGATAAAGTACTTCCCGTTCGTGCATACGTTTAACGCGCTGCTCAGCCCGGACGAGTACTTTGACGAGCACCCCGAGTACTTCTCCATGGTGGACGGCAAGCGCGTGCGCGAAAGGACCCAGCTGTGTCTGACCAATCCGGACGTCGTTGAGATCGCGACCAAGAAGGTGCGCCAGTGGATAGAGGAGCATCCCGAGGCGACCATAATTTCGGTATCGCAGAACGACTGGTACAACCCCTGCACCTGCCCCGAGTGCAGCAGGATAGACGAGGCCGAGGGCTCCCACGCGGGCAGTCTGATTGCCTTCGTAAACAAAATTGCCGAGAACATCGAAAAGGACTATCCCAACATAGTCATAGACACGTTGGCGTACCAGTATGCGCGCACGCCGCCGCGCACGATACGCCCGCGCCCCAACGTATGCGTGCGCCTGTGCTCGATAGAGTGCTGCTTCGCGCATCCGCTGGACGAGTGCGATCTGGTTATGAGCTTTGGCAACCGCATACACGGCGCGTCGTTCCAGAAGGATCTGGAGGGCTGGTCCAAGGTCTGTGACCGGCTGTACATATGGGATTACGTGGTCAACTTCCACCACTATGTAATGCCCTTCCCCAATTTCGGCGTGCTCGCGCCCAACATCCGCTACTTCATAAAGAACCATGTGCGCGGCATATTCGAGGAGGGTTCCACCTCGCAGTGGGGCAAGACCGAGTTCATAGAGCTGAAGAGCTGGGTAATAGCCAAGCTTTTGTGGAATCCGTATCAGGATACCATGGCTTTGGTCGAGGACTTCATACGCGGCTATTACGGCGCGGCGGCCGAAAAGGTGCTGGAGTACTTTAACCTGCTGCAAAGCCGGCTGGATGCTTCGCCCGAATCCCACTTCGGCATATACGATCCGCCCCGCACCGAGTACCTCCGTCCCCAGGACATACAAAAGGCGTTCGAGCTGTTCCGCGAGGCGAAGGCGCTGGCCGAAAACGAGGATATACGCGAGCGCGTGTTCGAGGCCGAGCTGCCGATACGTTACTGGGCGCTGCTCAAGGCCGAAAAGACGCCCGAGCGTGAAAAGGCAATAGACGAGTTCCACAACGACCTGGTCGAGCGCAACATAATGCAGATAACCGAGAGCGTGGATCTGGACGAATCCATAGACAGGCTGCGCGAAGGCGTCATATACAGATTCTAAACGGCAGAATGGAGGTTGCTGAGAATGCAGAACACCAACCTGACAAAGTCCGCTAAACGGCAACGCTTCTTTCTGCGCCTGAAGCAGCAGTGGACGTTGCAGGCGTTCGCGCTGCTGGGCATAGCTTTCCTGATAATATTCTCATACATACCCATGGTCGGCATAGTGCTGGCGTTCAACAACTACAAGCCCAAACTGGGTTTGGCTGGCTTTTTTACCAGTGAATGGGTGGGCTTTAAGTGGTTCAAGGAGTTTTTGACCGACCCGCAGTTCTGGCCCATATTCCGCAACACGCTGGTTCTGAGCGTGCTGAAGCTGGCATTCTCGTTCCCGCTGCCTATAATATTCGCGCTGGCGCTAAACGAAATGCGCATGCCCCGGCTAAAGCGCATCATACAGACCGTCAGCTACCTGCCCCACTTCATTTCGTGGGTCATAGTGCAGGGCATACTGGTATCCTTCCTTAACTCCAATAACGGCGTGCTGAACGATCTGTTCAAGCAGTTCGGCTGGATAGAAGACAGCATACCCTACCTGTCCTCGCCCAATTACTTCTGGGGCGTGGCCGTGGTCAGCGATATATGGAAGGAAATGGGCTGGTGGACGATTATATTCCTGGCGGCCATCGCGGGCGTTGACGTAAGCATGTATGAGGCGGCCATAGTGGACGGCGCCAGCCGCATGAACCGCATCGTACACATAACGCTGCCCTCGATACGCTCCACGATAGTGGTCGTGCTTATACTGAGCCTGGGCAACCTCCTGGGCGGCGGTCTGGGCGGCTCCAACTTCGAGCAGAGCTACCTGCTGGGCAACACAACGAACTACGCCACGTCGGAAGTGCTTCAGACGTACACGCTGGAAGTCGGTCTTACCAACGGTCGATTCTCGTTCGCGTCTGCGGTAGGTCTTATGCAGTCGCTGATATCGGTATTCCTTGTCGTGACCAGCAACTATGTGTCCATCAAGGTCACCGAGACGGGACTGTTCTAAGGGGGAGGCGGATGACTATGAAGAGCAGGAATAAAATCAAGCGCACGTTAGAGGACAATGTGATAAGCACGATCATATTCATACTTATGTCCATTGTCTTTATAGCGACGGTCTATCCGTTCTACTACTGCACGATAATATCGTTCAACGAGGGCATAAACGCCTCCATCGGCGGCATATACCTCTGGCCGCGCAGGGTCACGCTGGAAAACTACGAGCAGGTGTTTTCCAATCAGCAGCTCATGCCGGCGTTTGCGGTATCCGTACTGTGCACGGTCGTCGGCACGCTTACCAGCGTGTTCTTCACCGGACTTGTGGCGTTTGCCGTGTCGCACAAAAACCTCATAGGCCGCAATCTGTATACCAATATGATGATAGTGGCCATGTACTTCTCGGGCGGCCTTATACCCTACTTCCTGCTGATAAAGAACCTGCACCTTTACAACACGTTCTGGGTGTACATCATTCCGGGACTGCTGGGCATATGGAACTGCATACTGATGATGAACTTCTTCCGCTCCATACCCGAGGCGCTGGAAGAATCGGCGCGCATAGACGGCGCGAACGACCTTACGATATTCTTCCGGATAATCGTACCCGTATCCATGCCGGTTATCGCCACGATAATGCTGTTCAACGGCGTAGGCCACTGGAACGACTGGTACACCACGGCGTTCTACACGCGCGACAAGAGCCTGCGCACAGCGTCGTTTATACTTAAGGAGCTGATAAGCAAGGCCAACCTGACCTCCATTACCGGTTCCGATGCGGCAACGGCGGCGCGCGCCGCGGAAGCGGCGGCGCAGAACTACACCGCCGAATCGCTGCGCATGGCAACGATGATAGTGGTCGTGATTCCCATAGTATGCGTATACCCGTTCCTGCAGAAGTACTTCGTTAAGGGCGTTATGATCGGTTCCATCAAGGGATAATGCACATTGCCCGCGCCTCCCTCACTCAACGTGGCGGGAGGCGCTTTTTTGCGTACATATGCCTTTGAAAATATTTTTGCATTTGCGCGATTAACTGCGCTCAATCCGAGTATAAATATATCAGCAAGTAAAATATGTAACATATATAATAATGATGGCTTTGCAAAGACCGCCGAGGCAGAGGACTTTAAGGAGCTGGCCATCGCTTCCGGCTGGTCGCCGCGATCTAAAAGCATCACTAGGAGAGTTATCGCGCGCTGCTCAAAACCATCGAGATGGCCGATGTATTTGAAAAGAGCGAGGTCAAGGTGTGGGAATGCCGCAACTGCGGCCACATAATCGTGGGCACCGCCGCGCCCGTGATTTGCCTGACCTGCAATCATCCCAATAGCTATTTTGAAGTTCATGCCGAGAATTATTGACAAAAAGACATTCAGCGCCGCTCCATTTGAATATGGAGCGGCGCTTGTTTATTGCTAAGACGCAGCGATGGCAGTTATTCGCTTATGATATAACCGATATGTCAACGAACACAACCGGCGCGACCGCATAAGCCACGCCGGTTGTTATTATTCATTTTCCCATTAATACCCAATTTAAGGCTCGATAATGTTGAAGCAGTTGTTGCCGCTTATCGGGAACTGGTTCATGCTGTCGGTTATCAGGCCGAACAGCTCCGCATCGCCCTCTACCTGAATGGCCTTTTCTATGATCTCGGCGTTATGCGATACTATGCCGAACAGCGCGTTCTTGGGGCAGGTTATGGTGATCGCCGCGTCGTCGGACTGATCGTCCTGGGCGGCCAGCACCACGCCGTTTTTGAAGCGCACGCCGTACTTTTCGCCCACGTCGGTGAGGTTTACGTTCATGGTAAAGTCATACTCGGCAAGCGCCTGCTTATCCATGACTATTGCCATGTAGTCAAACAGCAGGGGCGCGGATACGTTCTTTATAAGCTCGCCGGTGTTCTTGGCAGAAGAGCTGAGGTTGGAATTGCCGTAGCGCAGCTCCAGCGCGGCGCTCAAGTATTCGTTGCGCCACGGGCCGCTCTCGGACTGATAGCCCAGCTGCTCCAGCGCGTCGGCGCACAGCATACGCGCGCTTTCGTTGGTGGGGTCGGCGAATACTATCGTATTGGTTATCTCGGCCACCCACTGATATTCGCCCTTGTCGAAGTCGGCCTTGGCCATCTCCAGCACCTTATCCACATCGCCCAGGTACTCCACCCACTTCTGCGCGCTTTCGGTGGGCGTGAGCGGGTTAAGGTGCACGGGATTGCTGTCATACCAGCCCATGAACTTCTGATATACCGCCTTGGCGTTATGCGCCACAGTGCCGTAGTACTGGCGGGTATACCAGACCTTGTTGAGCGCGTCGGGCAGCTTTATCATGTTGGATATTTCGTCGGAGGTATAGCCCTGATTGATATAGGTGAGCACCTGGTCGTTTATGTACTTGTACACGGCCGCGGTGTTCAGCATATACTCGTTGACCACGTCGTTGCCCCAGTGCGGCCAGTTATGCGACTGGAACACCACGTCGGCCTCCTTGCCGTAGCGGGATATGGCCTCGACTATGTAATTGGCCCAGGCCGCGCCATCGCGCACCTCCGCGCCGCGCAGCGTGTACAGGTTGTGCAGCGTGCCGGTGCAGTTTTCGGCCATCCACAGCGCCTTCATCTCCGGGAAATAGGTGTTCATCTCCGCGGGGGACTCGGTGCCGAGGGTGAGTTCCACGCCGTCTATTGTCAGCGTCTCGCCGGTCTGGGTGACTTCATAGGTGGGAGTCATGAACGACACAGTACCGGTGGACTGACCCATGCCTATGCCCTGCGCCAGCTTGCCGGTCGCGCCGGGGGTGAGCAGCACGCCGTACTGATAGTTGGCGCGGCGTCCCATGCCTTTGCCCGCGTACACGTTTTCCTGAATCGAGTTCTTGGTAAAGCCCTCGGGCACGATCACGGGCACCTTGCCGCTGGCGAGCTGTTCCTCCAGTGAAAGGCTTTCGTCAGCCTTGTCCTCGGCGGAGATAACACCCGCTATGCCGCCGAAGTGATCGGCGTGCGAGTGCGATATGATAATTGCCTTAACGGGATAACTGCCCAGATTCTTTTCGATAAGCTGCATCGCGGCCTGAGCGCACTCCACGCTCATGGTGGTGTCGAACACTATCCAGCCAGTGTCGCCCTTGACCACAGTCAGGTTAGCCATGTCGTAGCCGCGCACCTGATAAATGCCCTCGCATACCTCGAACAGGCCGTACTGGTGGTTGTTCTTGGTATTTTCCCACAGGCTGGGGTTTACGCTGTCGGGCGCTTTTTCATAGTCGTGCAGGAATTCATATGCTGCCTGGCTCCATATCACCTGGCCATCCTCATTGAGGATTTCCAGATTTTCGGGCGCGTCTATCAGGCCGCGCTGGGCGAACTCAGCCTCCTGAGTATCGCTGAAATCCAGTTCGTCATACACCGCCGCGTTGATCTGCGCGGTGTACTCGGTCGCGGGCTTTACGTCTTTTGTAAGGCCCAGATCGCCCTCTGCAAACGCGGGCGCGGTCATGCAGGACAGCATAAGCGCCGCCGCCAGCATAGATGACAATGTGCGTTTCATTGTCGCTTCCCTCCTGTTTTAATATATGCTATTTTATTGAGCGCGTATAACGGGCGGCTGCCACGAATCCAGCGCGTCCATATCCGGCGTATATATGCGCATGAATATGTGGAATTCGCCGTCGGATACCGGCAGCCAGTTGGGGGTATCGGGCTGATCCTTGGATATAACTATGTCCAGCGAACCGTCCTCATTGTATATAATGTCCGAGCGGTCGTTTATGCAGTAGCGGTCTATGGGGTTGTCTATCAGGAAATCGTCGCTGCCATAGGCCGTGACCGACCAGAACCCGCCCTCAAGCGTGGGCGGCACGCTATCAAAGTGCATAACGTAAGCGTTCGCGCCAGTCAGCTTTGCGCCGGTCTCGTCGGTATCGGTCTTGGGATAAATCGCGACTTCCACCGGATTTGCGCCCAGTCCGGCGAGCGCCACCATTGCGCGGTAGGTATATTCCGTGCCGAAATTTCCAATGGGCGCGCCAAAGTAGATCCACTGCCCCAGCTTTTTGGTGTAATTCGCGCTTTCAACTACCAGCTGCGGACGCAGTCCGGAGAGCATGGTCTTCCAGCTTTCGGCGGCGCCTTCGCCCAGCACGGCGGCGTCAAACTTCATGCCCGGCCCCACGTTTATCTCCGCAAAGCGCTCAAGCACAGCGGCGTCGGCTTCGGCGGGCGGGTTGTCCAGCATAAGCTCGTTAGCCCTGTTGAAAAAATCCACAGGGCTCATGGAAAGCACCTTGTTCACGGGTACAAATTCGTTTTCCTGAGAATAGCTGCCCTCGGGCGCAGTATATTCGCCGCCCGATACGTATGCGCTCAGCGGCATAAGCTGCATTTCCTGCTGTATCGCGTACACGTTCGGCAGATCCTCCTCGCCCGAGAGTACTATGCGCGCGATGGACCATGCAGTAGCCGTGGGTATATCCACGCGGGTCACGCCCTCTGGAAGCTCGCCCTGCCATGCAGGCAGAGTTATCGCATATGCGCCGGGCTGGTCGAGCACGGCCGGGGTATTCGTCCATGCGTCGAGCAGCTGCACCTTAAAAAAGCGGTCGGTCTCCGGTACTACGTATATCATGGGTTCTTCGCTCAGGTCGAGCCACGCCTGGGTATAGACCGTGTCCACATTGGGCGTAACCACGCCTTTAAACCCGGCTTTTACCAGATTCTTGGAATGGTTTAACTGATTGACGGGCGCGTGAGCGTTTTCCGCTTTTACGGTATTCGTAGCCACAATCTTAGTCGCGTCGGTCATAACCAGCGGGAATGCATAAATGTATGCGTCCTCGATAATGTCCCAAACGCCCTTAGCGTCGTTCTCGCCCTCGGCGCAGGCAGGCACTAAAGCCAGAACCATGCACAGCGACATAAGCAGCGCCAGCACTTTTTTCATGGATTTCCGTCCACCTTTCATGTTTTCGATAGCACGCGCACATGCTGTTACTATTTTATTATAAATGCGGTCGAAACGCCTGTCAATGCGCGCGGCATAAACTGACGCGCGCGCGGCATGAATTGATTATTTTCAATGTATCGACTCGCCGTTTTGTATGTCAGCGGCTATGCCTTTGAACATTGCTTCCTTTATATATGCGTTGCTTATGGAGAATGATCTCATGCTGCCCGTGTGCAAAAAATCGGAGCGGCCTAACGACGGCCGCTCCGATTTTGGGGTCAAGTTTCTTTTATTACGATAACGTTTACGCTGCACGGCGCCAATTCGCATTTGAAAGCGCCCTCGAAACTATGCATACGCTCCTTAGGATGTACGTTTTGCGGTGCTTCAATCGTATTTTCGCACTGCGCGTCGCCGCTCAGTTCGATACAACGCGCCTCGCCGTGCGAAACGGGCGTTGATATAGCCGCGCTTATGGCCGTTTCATACGGATTCACTGCCTTTAGTATTATTGCGCCGTCTGAAGCGCGGCGCGACGCGGTGACATACGCGCGCTTATCCACTCCGTCTATTTTGCACTGCATAAGCGTATCGCCGCGATTGCAGGCAAACATCTGCTGCACATAATAGCTGGGCGTAAGTATCACGCTGTTTTGCGTGAACCATATCATGTCCGGCTGCCACTGGTTTGCGCCTACGCGCGCAAGCAGCGGCGCATAGCACGACATCTGTACCACCGGCGACGCGTTTTCAATGCCGGTAAGAAACGCCGCCTCAGCCACTGCCGCGCCCAA